>Ga0123355_10006641_pt1 | contig 17181 bp, 15 predicted proteins | sample TergutEmb28metaG_3_FD_89872 | JGI IMG/M metagenome (GOLD analysis project Ga0123355, IMG submission 89872) | Embiratermes neotenicus P1 segment gut microbial communities from Petit-Saut dam, French Guiana - Emb289 P1 | ecosystem: Host-associated > Arthropoda: Insects > Digestive system > Gut ...
CTGCCTCCATTAACCTCGTTGATGAAACCTTAAACACTGCATTTTCATGGGTTTCTTACGTTTTTAATGGTATGCATGTTGCGCCTACATGCTTCTTATGCAACGTATATATAATGCATTTGGATTGAGTATACCATTATATGGGGGCTTGTCAAGCAATTTTCATCAATTTGTTGTATAAATATATATTTATCGACATTTTGTAAAAGCAACAAAACCGCTTTTAACGATAAGTACCAGACGAGTTTCCTAGTCTACAAAAAAAACCGCCTTGCAAACGCAAGACGGCTCTTCAACAACATACATCTTATTATTAAACGCAATTACACTACTTAACCGGCGTAGCAGACACCTCTAACTGCATATTCCCAAAGGAGTCACGCATCTTAGTATCCGCAATCTTATTCTCCATGTTTAAATAGTCCATATATCCCATGTTACCGCTTCTTAGTGCTTCTGCAATAGCCTGCGGTACTTCCGCTTCCGCCGCTACTACTTTAGCACGCATTTTTTGCACTTCGGCCCTATTCTCTTGCTCTTGGGCTACTGCCAGTGCGCGGCGCTCCTCGGCCTTGGCTTCGGCTATACGCTTATCGGCATCGGCCTGTTCTATCTGGAGTTGCGCGCCTATATTACGCCCAACATCCACATCAGCTATGTCAATAGAAAGGATTTCATATGCGGTACCGGCATCTAAGCCCTTAGCAAGTACGGTCTTGGATATCCTGTCTGGGTTTTCTAACACTTCCCTATGGGTTTGGGCCGAACCAACCGTGGTTACGATACCTTCGCCAACACGGGCAATAATTGTAGATTCTCCCGCACCACCAACCAGGCGTTGGATATTGGTACGCACGGTTACGCGGGCCACGGCCTTAATTTCAATGCCGTTTATGGCCATTGCGGAAATCATGGGGGTTTCTATTACCTTTGGGTTAACACTCATGCGTACAGCCTCGAAAACATCGCGGCCCGCAAGGTCTATCGCGGCGGCTTGTTCGAATGGCAGGTCTAGCTTGGCGCGGTTTGCGGCTATAAGCGCGTTTACTACCGCGTCTACACGGCCACCGGCAAGATGATGGGCTTCAAGTTGCCCAACCGGTACGGGGATGTTAGCCTTGGTTACCTTAATTAGCGGGCGCACAATTTGCTCGGGATTAACGCGCCTTAGGCGCATCCCCACTAGGGAGCGAATGTTTACCTTAGCACCGGAAAATTTAGCGGACAGCCATAGGGGTATTGGCACAAAACGCAAAAATATTGCAATAAATACCAGTGCACCTACGACAGCCAGCACGCCTACGGTCATGCCGTGGGTCCAGTTAAACGGAAAATCGCTGTTTAGCAAAATCATCCAATTCATCAATATTCCTCCTTCTAGTTAGCAACTTTAATACTGCGAACGCTTCTACGCAGTATTAAAGTTGCGGTTTTTGCCAAAGGCAAAAAAACTTCATTTTAATTACCATAAACTTCGCTCTAATTACCATAAACCTCGCTTACAATAATTTTATTAGCCTGTACATCTATAACGCGCACCCTTGCGCCCCTGTCGATAAACGGCCCGTCAGAAGTTACCTGCATACGCCTACCGTCAAAAACCACATCGCCAACCGGCCTTAGTAAGGTCACAGACTTACCTTCCTTGCCCAAAAATCCACTTAAATCCTCTTGTGGCGCGTTATCTACCTCTCTTAGAACTATCCCGATGTCACGTCTACGCCTATTAGCATTCATCTCGCGCCACCTAATTTCCGTCAACAGCGCATACTACGATTCTATTGCTACGCGCCTCTATTACGCGTACCTTCGTGCCCTTTTCTATAAAAGGCCCGTCAGAAGTTACTTGCATGCGCACACCATTAAAATCTACATCACCGGAGGGCCTTAATAGGGTTACGGCCTTACCTTCTTTTCCCAAAAAGCCGCTTACATCTACCTGGGGCGCGTCATCTACGTCTGTTAGAATCATCCCGCCGTGGAATTGGCGTTTCTTTAAAATAAAGTATAGGGCGTACCCGCTTAGTGCTATTATGGCTACAATAGCACCTACATAATATAACCCACCATCCAGCGCGACTACCGCTATAACGGCAGCAACAATAAAGGCGATGATACCAACGTACACTCCCACATAAGAGTCCCAACCTGGCATAAGCAGTTCCAGAAAAACAGCTACTACTCCAATAGCAATTAGTGCAATTACCAATACGTGCATGGACATCCCCCTTTCAAAAAGCGGCGTAGCCGCTTTTAACGATAGACTTCAGATAAGCTTCCTAGTCTACAAAAAGCGGCGAAGCCGCCTACGCTTACTCGCTTTCTACCTTGGGCGGCGGGGTTAGCTTAGGCTCCCTCACACCCAATACATCTGATTTTAGTACCGGGATACGAATGCCCCGGTTAGTGCCAAACTCAACGATAAAACTATCCTCGCCTACATCGGCTATACGGCCGAACATGCCGCCGGTTACTACAACATTGTCGCCCGCTCTTAGGCTGGCTTGTAATTCCCTTGCCTTTTTCTCGCGTTTTCTGGGGCCGCGGAACATTAGGAAGTACATGGCTACAATTAGCACACCAGCGTATACAACCATCCACATCATGCCTATGCCTTCACCGCCTGCGGGTGGTGTGGCGTAGGTGGTTACCGTAGTTGCCGCATCTGTTACGGTGGTTGTGGCGGCTGGAGGGGCTTGTGCGCCCGGTGGTGTAAGCACACCGTCAATTGTGCCGTTTAGGGCTATTATAAACCCTGTTATGTTTGATAGAAGTCCGTCAATCATGTTCTTTCTCCTTAGAATAGAATTGCGGATTACACCGCTTACATATTATATGCGCTTTTGGTCGGTGGCGCAAATTTAAATAGAGACTTTATTTTTGCCGCAACCGGCGGGCAAGCCGCCAGGTTTTGATACCGTGGACAAAAGCGGTCATATTTACTGTGAAGCCCATCTTGCCAGGCTCTCGGTTTTAAAGGTTTCGAAGCTACCGCTATCTATGGCTTGGCGGATATCCGCCATCAGTTGATTATAAAAATAAAGATTGTGCAAAACACATAACCGCATTGCAAGCATTTCCTTTGCCTTAAATAGATGCCGTATATACGCACGGCTAAATCGCTTACAGGTTGGACAGTTGCAGTTCATATCTATTGGTGAGTTATCCCGCTCGTGGCGGGCGTTATTTATGTTTAGCTTGCCTTGGCTTGTGAATACTTGACCGTGGCGGCCATTGCGTGCCGGTAGTACGCAATCGAAGAAGTCTATGCCGCGTGCTACGGCCTCTAGTATATTTTCCGGTGTGCCTACCCCCATTAGGTAAGTTGGCTTATCACGAGGAAGGTGGGAAACCACACAATCTAATATACGATACATTTCGCGATGAGTCTCACCCACAGCAAGCCCGCCTATGGCATATCCTGGAAGGTTCATTTCAGTGATGCGCTTGGCATGTTCTATTCGGATATCTTCGTATATACCGCCTTGGTTTATGCCGAATATTAGCTGGTTAGGGTTTAGGGTTTCCGGTTGCGCGTTTAAGTGCGCGATTTGGTCAACACAGCGGGTTAACCAGCGGGTTGTGCGGTTAACAGAGTCCTGTATATAGCCCCTATCTGCCGTATGGGGCGCACATTCATCAAATGCCATGGCTATCGTGGCACCTAGGGCAGATTGGATGTTCATGCTTTCTTCCGGCCCCATGAAGATTTTGCGCCCGTCTATATGTGAAGAAAAATATACACCTTCCTCTTTAATTTTACGTAATGCGCCTAGGGAAAATACCTGGAAGCCGCCAGAGTCTGTTAGTGTTGGGCCATCCCAGGCCATGAATAGGCCAAGGCCGCCTAGCTCGCGTACTATGTTTTCGCCTGGGCGTAGATGTAGGTGATAGGTGTTACATAGGGCTACTTGGCAGTTTATAGATTTTAAGTCATCGGAAGAAACTGCGCCTTTTATTGCGGCTATTGTGGCTACGTTCATGAAAACCGGGGTTTCTATTGTGCCGTGACAGGTGGTTAGGCGGGCGCGCTTTGCTTGGTTTTGGGTAGATAGGATTGTGTACATGTTACACCGCCCCGTGTGCCAGCATTGCTTCGGCAACCCTCTTAAAGCCCGCTATATTGGCACCGGCTACATAGTTACCCTTCATACCATGTTCTTCTGCCGCCTGGCTCATTTGAGTGAAGATGTTGGACATGATATTTTTTAGCCTGTTATCTACCTCGTTGAACGTCCAGCTTTGCCGTTGGCTATTTTGGCTCATTTCCAAGGCACTTACCGCAACACCACCAGCGTTTGCGGCCTTACCGGGGGCGTACAATACACCGTTTGATTGCAATATCTTTACTGCCTCAATAGTACATGGCATATTTGCGCCTTCGGCTACCGCCTGGCAACCGTTTGCTACAAGTGCTTTGGCATCTGTGGCAGTTAGCTCGTTTTGAGTAGCGCATGGCAAGGCTATGACACAGGGCAACTGCCATATGCTGTGCCCTTCAAAATAATGGGCTCTTGGACGGTATTGTAGGTAATCTTTTATCCTGCCGCGTTTTGATAGCTTAATCTCCTTTATTGCGTCTAAGTCAATGACCTTAGGGTCATGGATAAAGCCGTCAGAGTCACTCATGCACATGACCATACCGCCCATTTGGGTAGCTTTTTCCGCCGCATATATAGCCACGTTACCAGAGCCGGAAATGGAAATACTCATGCCGTCAAGCCCACTACCTGCATGGGTCAACATTTCACTCAAGAGATACAACAACCCATAACCCGTAGCCTGTGTACGCCCAAGCGAACCGCCATAACTAAGCCCTTTACCGGTAAACACGCCCTCAACAAGCCCGGTTATACGCTTATACTGCCCATACATATAACCCACTTCCCTGGCACCCACACCAATATCCCCAGCCGGGATATCTTCATCCGCGCCAAGATATTTATAAAGCTCCGTCATAAGGCTTTGGCAAAACCGCATAATTTCCGCATCACTGCGGCCCTTGGGGTCAAAGTCTGCCCCGCCCTTGCCGCCGCCTATGGGTAGGCCGGTAAGCGCATTCTTAAATGTCTGCTCAAACCCCAAAAATTTCAGCACACTTTGGTTAACACTGGGGTGAAAGCGTATCCCGCCCTTATACGGCCCAAGTGCACTGTTATATTGTACGCGCCAGCCGGTATTAACACGCATACGCCCCGTATCATCCAGCCATGGAATCCGAAACTGGATTATACGCTCCGGTTCAACCAGCATTTCAATTAGCCCTGACTCCCTATAAAGCGCACTATCATCTATAACCGGCGCAAGCGATGACAGTACCTCTGTAAGTGCCTGATGAAACTCCAACTCACCTGGGGTTTTTGAAATAGTAGATTCGATAATAGATTTTGTATACATAAGCCCTCCGTATCTTGGTATAGCAGTATTTTTCCGTTATAATAGCATTTGCGCATAAATTTGTAACTACAATCGTGATTTCGTTTGAAATTGGGCTTCAGGCTACGCCGCATAATGCGTTGAAGCGTCGCATTTTACAGCTTGCTTCAGCCCATTTCAAATCGAAACGCTTAAAAGGAGCAAATATGAACATTCTAGCAAACCTGGCAAAAGAATTCTCCCTAGCCCCCTGGCAAGTAGAAAACACCGTCAAGCTAATAGACGACGACAACACCATCCCCTTCATAGCCCGCTACCGCAAAGAAGCAACAGGCTCGATGGACGACCAGCAACTACGCGAACTATACGACCGCCTAAAATACCTACGCAACCTACAAGAGCGGAAAGAGCAAGTAATTAACAGCATAGACGAACAAGGCAAACTAACCCCAGAGCTAACCGCAGAAATAGCCGCCGCCCAAACCCTAACAGAGGTAGAAGACATTTACCGCCCATACCGCCCCAAACGCCGCACGCGCGCAACCATAGCTGAAGAAAGGGGCCTAGGCCCACTGGCCGACATAATATGGGCGCAAGACCTAACAACAGACCTAGAAACCGCCGCCGCCCCATTCGTAGACGAAGAAAAAGAAGTACCAGACATCCCAGCCGCCCTAGCGGGTGCCAGCGACATAATAGCAGAGCGTATATCCGACGACCCAACCTGCCGCGTAACCGTCCGCAACCTAACCCAAGCAGAGGGTTTTGTAACCACAGTAAAATCCAAAAAAGCCCCAGCAGAAACCGATAAAAAAGCAGGCATATACGAAATGTACTACGAGTTTTCAGAGCCAATCAAAAAAATGGCAGGCCATCGTGTACTGGCAATTAATCGCGGGGAAAACGAGGATGTACTTAAAGTAGTAGCAGAGGCCCCAACCGAGAAAATCCTGGCGGCACTAAAACGCCAGTTCATAAAAGATAACCCCCACACCCTACCCCTAATGGAAGCCGCCCTAGCCGACAGCTACAAACGCCTAACAGCCCCGGCAATAGAACGCGAGATAAGGTCTGCCCTAACTGAAACAGCAGAAGAAGGCGCAATAAAAGTTTTTGGCGAAAACCTACGCCAACTGCTAATGCAACCCCCGGTAAAAGACAAGGTAGTACTGGCCATTGACCCAGGTTACCGTACAGGCTGTAAGCTGGCAGTAGTAGACGAAACCGGCAAAGTACTGGACACCGGCGTAGTGTACTGCACAATAGGCAACGAAACCTCCGGCTCTAAAAAAACCATGACCCAAATGATGAACCGCCACAACGCAAACCTGGTAGCTATAGGAAACGGCACCGCCTCCAGAGAAACAGAGCAGGTGGTTGCGGAAATGCTAAAGGAAACCGGCAGTAAAGCCCAGTACACGATAGTTAACGAAGCGGGCGCGTCTGTATACTCTGCTTCAAAGCTTGCGGCAGAAGAGTTCCCCGAATACGATGTTTCCCTACGCTCTGCCGCGTCTATAGGCAGGCGCTTGCAAGACCCGCTTGCAGAACTTGTTAAAATAGACCCAAAAAGCATGGGCGTAGGCCAATACCAACACGACATGAACCAAAAACGCCTAAGCGAAACCTTAGCAGGCGTAGTAGAAGACTGCGTAAACACAGTAGGTGTGGACTTAAACACAGCCTCCCCAAGCCTACTATCATATGTAGCCGGGGTAAGCGGAACCGTGGCCAAAAATATCTTGGCATACCGTGAAGAAAAAGGAAAGTTCACCAGCCGGAAAGAATTGTTAAAGGTAAAAAGCCTAGGCCCAAAAGCCTTCGAGCAGTGCGCGGGCTTCCTACGCATACCCGGCGGGGATGACCCACTAGATAACACCGGCGTGCACCCGGAGTCATACGCTGTAGCAAAAGAATATCTAACTCATATAGAAACCGAAACCGCCCGCCCCAAGCCCAAAATGCAAGGTCTAAAACAGTTAACCCAGCTTTCTACCGACAACACAAAAAAAGCACCCATAAAATCTGATGGCGAAATAGAAGAAATAGCGAAAAAGCTATCCGTAGGCGTACCCACATTGAAAGACATTATAAAGGAACTGGACAAGCCAGGCCGCGACCCAAGGGAGGACTTACCCCCCACCCTACTAAGAAGCGATGTACTGGATATGAAAGACCTAACCGAAGGCATGATATTACAAGGCACAGTAAGAAATGTAATAGACTTCGGCGCATTTGTAGATATAGGCGTACACCAGGACGGCCTTGTACACATATCCCAAATATGTGACCGATATATCAAGCACCCGCTGGAGGCAGTGCAGGTGGGTGAAGTAGTTACGGTGAAGGTACTCTCTGTAGATATTGCAAAGAAGCGCATTGCGCTTTCGATACGGGAAGCCGGAAAGAGTTCGAAATAATTTCTCAATCAACAACAACAGAGGTGACCAATGCGTGAACTAAAACCGTTAAAATCAAAAAAAGGCCGTGATGAAACCGGCCTTTTTCTGGTGGAGGGCGAGAAATTTGTATCGGAAATCCCTACAACCTGGGAAATTCAGCGGTATGTCATGGCAAAACGCTACGCAGATGGCCGTGACTTATCGGCATACAAAACCCGCGCCTCAATAGAAATAGTGCGCGACAGCCTATTCGATAGCCTAGCAGACACAGTAACCCCCCAAGGGATTATTGCCGTATGCAAGCAAAAAAACTGGCAAGTTAGCCAACTGCTAACCCCCAGTGGCTTCATACTAATAGGCGAGCGTCTTAATGACCCGGGAAATATAGGTGCACTAATACGCACAGCCGCCGCCGCAGGTGCCGCCGGTATTATACTTAGCACCGGTAGCGGCGATATCTATAACCCAAAAGTGCTAAGGGCCGCCGCTGGTGCGGCACTGCGCATACCAGTTGTCACAAACACGGTACTATCTGACGCAATTGGGCAACTAAAGCAAGCCGGGTACGCAGTATACGCCGCCCACCCCCGTGGTGATACCCTCCCCTACTCCCTGGACTTACAAAAAAGCTTCTGTTGGCTGGTAGGCAGTGAATCCCACGGCATATCTGACGAAACAGCGAGTATGGCAGACGCATGGGTACGGCTACCCATGGCCGGGGATGTAGAATCCCTTAACGCCTCTGTCGCGGGTAGCCTACTTTTATATGAAGCAGTTAGGCAGAGAGTACACACATAGCTTCATCCAGTAGCGCGATATCCCTTTGCTTGATTATTTCCACTATGCCCGCTTCGCGTTCGTTTCTTGGGCTTTCACAATTTGCAAGGCTTCTTGTAAGCCATACCATTGTACTTGGGTTTCTTTGTCTAACTCCTCTTGCGTTAGGCATGGAAGCCCTTTTTTTCCTTTTATCTTGGCAATAAAGGATACCAAATGGGATGATTGCGGAAATATTTCCGCTGTACTACCCGATAGCTACACAAAGCCCGAATTTATAGAGCGTGCGGGTGTACATGCATTCATATTTAGCGAGCCGAAACTTACAAAGCTGGATTATCTAAAAATTGTATTTGACAAACGGCAAAATGATAATTTGATGGCGAAAGGCGCATACCTGCCACTAGAAAAGGCTATATTGTATGCTGATGGAGTGCCTTATATAGCTCCAGAGTTTGTACTGTACCTAAAAGCATCCGAATATTATAGTGTACACCCACTACAAAAGCCCAAAACCGAGGTAGATTTCAAGACAACTATGCCTTTACTATCGGATGAAAGTAAAAAATGGCTTACGGAAGCAGTTAACGCCGCTTATCCAGATGGGCATGGGTGGTTGGATAATTTAACACCTAAAAATTAACCCTTTTAGCTTCCACAACCAGCGGTCTTTTCATAATTCTGGTGTTTATGTTAATTATATATTCCCCAACCAGCCCAATAAAAAATAGCTGAAGGGAACCCAGTACAAATACGCCTATAAGCACCGGTATCATACCGGCAGGGAACCAATCCCAGAATATTAGCTTTAATATAAGGTACACAAAGGCCACAAGTAGGCTTAGGGTCGAGCATATAAACCCAATAATTGTGGCAAGCCTTAGTCCTATTTTTGTATAAGATGTGAAGCTTAACATAGCCGCGTCGTATAAGCGATACCAGTTGTTGCTTGTTTTTCCGGCACGGCGTTTTTCTTGTAGGTAGGGTATTTCTTTGCGGTCTGGGCCTAGCTCTGCTACAATTCCGCGCAAAAATGGCGATGGGTCGTCCAGTTTGCGTAATACATCAATAAAGTCTTTGTCATATAAGCCAAAGCCCGTAAAATGTTCGATTTGCTCCACATCGGACATTTTTTTTATTGCCTTGTAATAACACGAGCGTAGGAAGTAAACTAACGGGTTTTCCTTGCTTTTTACCTTTACACCGCAAACTATTTTGTGGCCGTTTTCCCATTCGGCTACAAATTTCGGTATCATATCTACCGGGTCTTGGAAGTCTGCGCATATTAGAATTGTACAATCTCCACTGCTTTGGCATAGGCCGTAGTATGGGGATTTGAATTGGCCGAAGTTTTTTGCGTTAAAAATGGCTTTTATTTTTGGGTTTTCTAGGCATAGCTGTAGTATGATTTCACGGGTTTTATCTTTGGAGCAATTGTCTATAAATATTAGCTCGTAGTTGTAGGCGGGTAGTTGCTGGTGCATAATCTTTAATATTTCCCGGGTAATGGGTTCTACGTTCTCTTCTTCATTGTAGGTAGGGATTATTATGCTGATTGTTTTCAAATTCTGCACCCCTTTGCTTGCCATTTTATTGTTTCATTTATGCCGCTTGAAAAATGTATCATTGGCTTAAAACCCGTATCGTGTTTTAAAGCTGAAATATCCGGGCATAGGTGCATTATCTGTTTTGGGGCGTAATCTCGCTCCCCTATTCCCAGGGGTAGATTGGGGTTAATAATATCCCTTATTGCCTGTACATATTCCAAAAGTGGGGGTGCTGTTCCGCTTCCTATGTTGTAAATTGTGCTTGCATGCCCCTTTTGGCCTAGCAAATAAAGTGCATTTGCGGCATCGCGGCTGTTTAAGTAATCCCATAGTTGTTCACATGGGGTTAAGACGGGTTTTACGCCTTTTAGTAGACTGGTAATGCAATACATAATCATTGTTGAGGGATTATCGTGTATGCCGTATATGCTAAAGATTCGCGTCCAAATAAAGTCCAGCCCGATTTGCCTGGCCAGTATACTTGATAGCTTCCCTGCGGTGTATTTTGCAACGCCGTATGCACTTTCTGGTGATACTGGTATCTCTGGGTAGATTACACCCTCCACCCGACCGTATTCAGCTTGCGAACCGGCGTATACGAACTTTTTACAATTCAGTGCCTGTGCAAGGCATATAGCTTCTAGTGTGTAGCTTATATTTTGGTTTTGTGTACATACATTGTCGCGGTCAGTGTTTTGGGTGCCTTCCCATGCGAAATGATAAAATGCGTCATATGTCTGCTTTATACTATTTAGTTCAGCTATACGCGAAATATCGCATTCAACTATTGTTACTAGCTTTGAATTGGGAACTAGATTTTTCTTATTTGAGCCATCGCGCACAACCGCCGTTACGTGGGTTTCGTTTTTTATACATTCGTCAATTAGGGCTAGCCCCAGCATGCTGGTTGCACCTGTTATAATTATATTCTTCATTTTCCGGCCCTATAAATTTGTTAGATATTCGAATAGTTCTCTTGGTAGTTCCGGCTCTTGGTCGTGATTTAGCTTACCCATGGCTAGCTTTGGGAAAACGTAGGTGTCGTCTTTAAGGGATATTTCTATAAAGGCCGGGCCGGGGCTTTCCATATACGGTTTTACGGATTCTAACTTGACCAGCCCTTCCGCTTTTACATATGGAATGCCGTACGCTGTTATAACGGCACCAAAATCCGGTATGGTATAACCACCTTGGCACTTGGTATGCATGAAATTTGATTCGAAGTACATTTCTTGGAAGTGCCTAATCATCCCTAGTGAATGGTTGTTAAGAAGTATAATTTTTACGGGAATCCTTTCGCGGGCAAGGAATTGTAGTTCTTGGATATTCATTTGCAGGCCGCCATCTCCGGTAAAGGCAAAAACGGTTTTGCCGCCGCTGCCATAGTGCGCGCCTATTGCGGCGGGAAGTGAATAGCCCATGGCACCGTGGCCGCTGGAAAATAGTATCCTCTGGCCACTTGGCGTGAAGGATTGTGCAACCCATACTTGATTTTGCCCTACATCTGTTGTTACTATCGTATGGGAATCTATCCATTCGCTTAGTTTTCTTACTGCTTTATTGGCTTCCTGGTCGTCTATATACTGAAGCTTTGTCTTAATTTCATTGCACACATTTAACCAGGATGAGAAGTTGGCCACATGGCCCGTATTTTGCAATGCAGGCAGAAGCTCTTTTAGGTCAATTAAAAAGGCTTCCTCGTCATTTTTAACCTTACGGGAAAATTCACCGTTATCTACATCCACACGCAAAAGCTTGGCGTTAACGGCAAAGTTATCTGTGTTGGCCCCCGTTTGGCGTGTGCCTAGTCTTGAACCCAGTGAGATTATTAAGTCACTTTTGGCCAGTATAAAATTGGCGTGTCTTGGGCCATATGCACCTATAAAATCGAAATAATACGGTGATGCGGGTAGTGCATCTATACCGGGCATGCTGGAAACTACCGGGGCTTTTATTTGGTTAATCCATTTCGCAAACTGTTGCCCCATGCCAGAGGAGTTAATGCCTGCACCGGCTACAATGCATGGGCGTTTTGCGTTCATTAATGCATCGTGTATCCTTTCGGTAACATGCGATGCGCTGTGTTTGTTACTTTGATGTGGGGTTATGAAGCTGTTTATGTTGCTGGGTTCTATTTCCGCCCTTTGTATATTCATTGGGATATCTAGCACAACAGGGCCGGGGCGGCCTTCTGTTGCTAGGTTGTAGGCTTTTTCTAAATGATATTTTATTTCTTGTGCATCTGTTATTTTTGCACTATATTTTGTTATGCTTTCTACTAATGATATTACATCCATTTCTTGAAAGCCTTTTTGCCTTATTGGTAGGTTGCCTTTGCCTTCGTAGGTATTTACTTGGCCGGTTATGAAAATCGTTGGGATGGAGTCGTAATATGCGTTGGCAATTCCGGTTAATAGGTTGGTTACGCCTGGGCCGCTGGTTGCGTAGGCTACGCCGGGTTTTAGGGATACTTGTGCGTAGCCGCATGCGGCAAAGGCCGCGCCTTGTTCGTGGTAGCAGATGTGTGCGGTTATTTTATCTTTTTGTTTGCTTAGGGAGTCTAGGAGATGGGTTACCATGCCTCCGGGGTAGCCGAAGATATCTGTTATTTGTTTTTCTATTAGAAACGAGACGATGTAATCTGATACTTTCATATTTTAGACTCTCCTATCTATTCGTTACGGAGTGTTACTTTTTAGGTTTTGGCACCGGTATCAAAACCGGGCGAAGCCCGCAATGCCCCCTTCTTTAGAAGGGGGAGGGCCGAAGGGCCGGGGGTTGGCATTTAGCCTATCGATACCTACAACCCCCGCCGCCTTTGGCGGCACCCCCTTCTAAAGAAGGGGGCTTGGTATCCGGCTTCCTACCGCACCGATTCTATTATTATTTCTGCCATGTAATCAATCATTTCGTTTGTCATGCCGGGATATACCCCTATCCAGAATGTATCATTCATAATTCGGTCTGTGTTGGTTAACTCCCCTACTACGCGATACCCCTCGCCTAATGCGCGTAGTCTATCAAAGCATGGGTGTTTTATTAAATTTCCGGCGAAAAGCATTCTTGTTTGTACGCCGTTACTCTCTAGTTGCTTGACCAACTTATTACGGTCTACGCCGGGGTTGCAGGTGATTAGAAATCCAAACCAGCTAGGCGTACTGTTCGGGCAAGCCTCTGGCAAAATCAATTTATCGGCCACAGGGAGTAAAGCCGTCTTTAGTCTGTCAAAGTTTCGTATACGGCTTTTAACAAAGCCTGGAAGTTTCTTTAGCTGGGCAACACCAATGGCCGCTTGCATATCAGTAGCCTTCAAATTATACCCTAGGTGCGAATATACATATTTATGATCGTACCCGGAAGGCAACTCGCCATATTGCCCATCGAAGCGGTGGCCGCACATATCATCTTGGCCGGAAGCACATACGCAATCCCTACCCCAGTCACGCATAGAAAACACTATTTTCGAGAGAAGTGGGTCATCTGTATAAACAGCACCGCCCTCACCCATTGTCATATGGTGGGGTGGGTAGAAGCTGGATGTTCCAATATGGCCGATGGTACCTGTCAATTTTTCTTCGCCATTAATTATATATTTCGTACCAAGCGCATCACAGTTATCTTCAACCAACCATAAGCCATGAGCATCGCAAAAGCCCCTAACCGCGCAAAGGTCAAAGGGGTTACCAAGGGTATGCGCAATCATAACAGCCTTAGTTTTACTGGAAAGTGCCGCCTCAAGCATAGACACATCAATGTTATATTGTGGGATAGCAACATCCACAAAAACAGGCACCGCGCCATACTGCAATATAGGCGTTACCGTTGTTGGAAAGCCCGCTGCAACGGTAATAACCTCGTCACCCGGCAGAATGGCACGCTCGCCAAGCAAAGGAGACGTAAGTGCCATAAAGGCCAATAGGTTAGCAGACGAACCGGAGTTTACCAACGCGCAATATCGTATACCCAGGTATTTTGCAAAATCCGCTTCAAACTGCTTAGCATACCGCCCGGCAGTAAGCCAAAACTCCAACGCACTGTCTACTAGATTAGTCATCTCGTCATGGTCATATACCCTGGCCGCATATGGGATACGCGCACCCGGGGAAAAAACTGTGTCACTATTATGATACGTGTCACAGTAAGCCTTTACCATTTGCAGTATCTGCTCTCTTGCCGCAGTTTCACTTAGATTCTCAAACATTACAGCACAACCTTTTCCATATACATAGATATTTGCCTATCCATAACATCACATATATCGCCCTGTCGCATATAAATACGCGTCCACTCAACGGTTTTGCAAACGGCTTCTTCAACACCCCACCGTGGTTTATAGCCAAGCCTCGCCTTTATCTTAGAGCAATCAAGCTTTAAGAAGTTAGCCTCATGCGGGCCGGATATCTGCCCAGTGGTTTCCCACGCTTGCCCATCTCCCCATGCCCTGCAAAACATATCGGTTAACACACCCGTAGAAACACAGTCGCAATCATTAGGGCCTACGTTATAACTCCCCATAAGGCCAGCATCCTCATATTGCCTTTGCGCAATCAAGAGGTAAGCAAATAACGGCTCCAGCACATGCTGGTAAGGGCGAATTGAATACGGGTTACGCACGATAATACTCTTTTTTAGCGAGGCCGCACGTATGCAATCCGGTATAATACGGTCATGCGCAAAATCCCCACCGCCTATTACATTCCCGGCGCGGGCCGTTGAGATTGCGGTATCCCCATCCGCAAAAAATGAATCTTTATAACAGCGCGTAACAAGTTCAGCACATGACTTGCTATTAGAATAAGGGTCAAAACCATCAAGCACATCTACCTCGCGGTACCCCCATTCCCACTCATTATTACAATAAACCTTATCTGTAGTCACATTAAGAAAGCTTTTTACGCCGCCAACAACACGCACACATTCAAGTATATTAACCGTTCCCATCACATTGGTTTCATATGTGTAGGCAGGGTTTACATAGCTTTCGCGTACAATAGGTTGTGCGGCCATATGTATTACAATCTCAGGCTGTGAGTTTTTAAATGTGGCAATAAGCCTATCCCTGTCGCGGATATCGCCAATAACCGAATCAATCCTACTCTCTACACCACAAATGGCAAACAAACTCGGGTTCGTAGGCGGCTCTAATGCATAACCGGTAACCACAGCACCAGCCCCTGCCAAAACACGGCAAAGCCAAGCACCCTTAAACCCGGTATGCCCCGTTATAAACACCCGCCTATCCTTCCAAAAGGATAAATCCATCTCTATTTCCTCCAAGGTGCCTGCCCACTTGCCCAAAGTTCGTCTAGCCTTTGTTTATCGCGCTGTGTGTCCATGCATTGCCAAAAACCCTCATGCTTATATGCCATTAGCTGGCCTTCCGTTGCCAAACGCTCCAGGGGCGCACGCTCTAATATCGTTTCGTCACCGTCTAAATATTCGAATATTTTAGGCCCAAACATCATAAAGCCACCGTTAATAAAACTACCGTCATCATCCGACTTTTCTCTAAACGCGCTTATCGCGCCGTCCTTTTCTATTTCCAGCACGCCAAAACGTTGGCCAACATTTACGGTAGTAATTGTGGCTGTCTTGCCATGGTTTTTATGAAACGCGGCAAGCTTTCCTATATCCACATCAGATACCCCATCACCATACGTAAGTGCAAAGGTTTCCTCGCCCACATATGGCCGGATACGCCTAACCCTGCCGCCGGTCATGGTGTTAAGGCCGGTATCTACAAGCGTAACCCGCCATGGCTCGGTAGTATTATTATGGATTTCCATAGAATTATTATTACGGAAATCAAAAGTTATATCAGAGTTATGCAGGTAGTAATCCGCAAAATATTCCTTGATTATATACTGCTTATAACCGCAACAAATAACAAAATCGTTAAACCCATGTGCAGAATAGGATTTCATTATATGCCACAGTATTGGCTTATCGCCTATTTCTATCATAGGTTTGGGCTTTAGATGTGATTCTTCGGATATGCGGGTTCCCAAACCACCGGCTAGTATTACTGTTTTCATATACACGGCTCCTTATTCGATATAACCATATTGATATGGTGGCACATGATGGTTTGCCATATAGTATTCATGAGGGAAATGCTCTCTGGCGGTATGCTCATCTACAAATATCAAAACATGATGAAAACTTCTTACTAATACATACCCCGGCGTACCTATATGATGCGTCGCGACTATTATGGGCTGGTATTGATGTATTAGGTTGTGAACGTTTGCTTGGTAATCCGGATAAACAACATTGCCCCAGTTGACGGTCATGTTAATGATATTTTCGTCAAATGTAATGCCAAATACCGCGTCTCTGGTGTAGTTAAGAAATTGCTTTTCCGGTAGCATTTCTTGAAGCTGGTCTATGAAATTGAAATAGTGGAATAGAAGGTCATAGGTGCCGCGGTCTATTATCATTCCGTTTAAGTGGAACCCAAAATCTATTGTAACAAGGTGTTGCCTGTTTCTAAGATGCGCCGCTCCGTTTTGTATCTTCCAACGGAGATCACTGTAAAAGAACATGAATATTACCATTATTAAAATTACAGCTTTTCTTCTTGTTTCCCTTTCACCCAGTGCATCCCATACACAATACATAAAAATGCCAATCATAATACCACTGGCCCAGTAAACATGGCTGATACAGGGAACGGGATAGTATTGATGCCACGATGCTATAGCTATAACAACAAAAAACAGTAGCATCATTTCTTTTTTAGAGGCATATCCCTTCACTTTCAAAAGCCTTTTACGTATAAGAAACCTACCGGCATAGAAGTTAAAAAATAAGAAAATACACATCACAGGCATAATCACCCATATAGCAGAAATAGCTGAGTGTGGGAAAGTCCAGTGGTTGCTAAAAAATAAGTCCAGAAAGAGATTCTCGATAGTACCCCAAGTACCGCCAAACCCAAAATAAAACGCAAAGCGAAGTGATTGCGCAAACCAGTCATAAAACGCACCTGTAAAAATAAAATATAGTGAGAAAATTAAGTAAACAGAAAAGAACCCTATAAGAAAGTTAGAAATCATTCCTTTGATGTTCTTGCTTTC
>Ga0123355_10006643_pt1 | contig 17180 bp, 26 predicted proteins | sample TergutEmb28metaG_3_FD_89872 | JGI IMG/M metagenome (GOLD analysis project Ga0123355, IMG submission 89872) | Embiratermes neotenicus P1 segment gut microbial communities from Petit-Saut dam, French Guiana - Emb289 P1 | ecosystem: Host-associated > Arthropoda: Insects > Digestive system > Gut ...
ACATTATCGTTGTACACCCAACCTTCATTGCCAGTATTATAAGGCGGGTCTATGTATACGCACTTAACACGCCCTTCGTACTTTGGCAAAAGAGCTTTAAGAGCATCAAGATTATCACCGTGGACTATAATATTCCCTGTGTCATTTTTGCCATGATTATATTGCATGTCTAACACGCGAAAGGGTACGTCTTGATGATGATTGATTACTTTATCCTTACCTATCCAATTGAGTGTTGGCATTGATATACCGCCCCTTCTACAAGTGCTTGTATAAAGTATATCAGATACTAATAGAATAATCATCCATATTTGCAGATTTTCGCAAAAGTAGTAAACAAGTCCCCGTGATATCAAGGGACGAATAGTATTTTTTCTGCAAAGAGCGCAGAAAAAATCTCCATTCTAAACCCTTGACATCACTACGGTAGTAGAGAAGGGTGGGATAACGCAAGCGCACGTAATAAAACATGAATTTTTATGTGTCGCAAAATAACGCGATATAAAACACGGGAGGGATTAAGGATGCCTGTAAAAACTAACTATGTTAAAAACGGCAGTAACTATTTTCGTGTAACTGCCACCGTGGGTAAGGATAGTGAAGGTAAGCCAATTCGCAAGGAGTTCTATGGTAAGTCCAAGTCTGATGCAGAAAGTAAGCGAGATGAATATCTCGCCGGAATAAAGGCTGGTCTTGGAATTAACTACAAAGAGGTCAAGGTCGGGGAGCTAATGCATGTGTGGATATTTGAGATTTTAAGGGTTTCAGCAAATATCAAACCCTCCACCTTTGACCGATACGAATGGATTTACAGAAATCAAGTAAAGGGAACGCCACTTTATCATCACAAGTTACATGAGATTCGCTCGTTAGATATTCAGCGGCATTACAATTTTATGTACGATGAAGGTAAAACATCAAAAACAATTGAGACGTTAAACAAGCTCCTTAAAACATTCTTTAACTACGCTGTGGACGAGGATTTTATTGTCAAAAACCCATGTAAGAAAATTGTTATACCCGGCGAGGCGGGTAATATAAACGAAGAAGACGATGAAATCAGAGTATTGTCTACCCAAGAAGTAACCCAAATAACCGGCATGTTGAAGCAAGACACTATGTTACAAATGGTAGTGCTATTTAACCTAGGAACAGGACTAAGGCAGGGTGAACTGCTTGCATTGACCCTTGAAGACATAGACTTCGATAAATCGGAAGTAAATGTATCTAAGAATATCAAGCTGGTGCGCGATATTGCACAAGATGGTACTTACTCATATAAAACGATTGTACAGACTCCTAAGACAAAGGGAAGCATTCGGCGTGTACCCATTCCAAAAGCCCTAATCCCAGTGCTGAAGAACCATATCCTATTGGAGAAAGAAAAGCATCAAAAAAATGGCGTGGAATTTACGCCAGAAAGCTTAATTTTCACGACCGACTCATGTAAACACGTAGATGCAAGGAATTTAAGCCGTGCATGGGATAGGCTACTAAATCGGGCAGAGGTTGAACATAAAAAGTTCCACTCATTACGGAACACATATGCGACTCGCCTATTTGAAAATGGTGTACCGCTGAAAACCGTACAAAAATTACTCGGACATTCCAGCCTAACCACAACAGAAAAAATTTACATCAGCGTAATGCCAAAAGAAAAACATGACGCTGCCGACAAGCTGAACGCCATGTTTGAGGATATAGTCTAAACAATTTTAACGCCATTATCCAAAACTAAAGTGGGAATAATGTGGGAAACCCACCTCCGATTATCGAAGATGGGTCTCACAAAAGGCTTAAAAGCTGAGCTGGAAGGATTTGAACCTTCGAATGCAGGAGTCAAAGTCCAACAGTCTGCGTTACAATTGACATTATTTGAAATGAGTTAGAATTAAATAAACCTTGATATTTGGCAGCTTACAGGGGCATTAACCACCGAGGCGACCTATATCCCTATTAAATGCTAAAACGAATTCATGAGCTAATATCGGGGACATATCGGGGACATTTTATCCGTTGTAAACCGAGTCTTCATTCAGCTAACTCTACTTGCAATTCACGTATAAAGGATTCGGACAATCCAGTATCTTCTGCTATAGGGATTGCCGATATCCCTCTCTTTAATAGTTTTTTGGCCAGTTCGATCATTTTTTTCTCTACCTGCTCTTCGGCATACACACGCTTGGCTATTTCCACGTCATACTCAGCTGTTAGAATACTCACGATTTCCCTCTACCAAATCCATGGCACATCATATTTTTGTATGTTCTCGTCTATCGTTACAACGGTCATATTCGTAGCTTGGGCTGTCACAATAATCAGCCTGTCGAATGGGTCTTTGTGAATAAACGGCAACTTTATCAGTTGAGTTAAATATTCGTTTTCAACTGGCATGACCATAATATCAACCAATTTAAGTCTTTCGAGCAGTTCATCGAAAACTATTTCCAGCTTGCCGGCCCCAATTTTAATTGCGATTTCCCAAAGAGATGCAACAGAGATGAACAATTTACTCTTGGGGTTGTTAAGTGTATCACGTACTACATTAGGTAATTTGGTAGGGTTTCCAGAATACCAAATAAGTGCATGTGTATCTAGAAGGTATCTCATTACATATACTCCTTCATTTCATCAAGAGGGGCATTGAAATCATCTGCCATCCAAAATTTGCCTTCCATAGAACCCATAAAATTATTACGCATTTGCCTTATGCGCTCCAGTTCTTCTTCTGATTCGTCAGTGACACTGCTTCCATATCCTAATAGTGCAGCTTTGGGCTTGGCAATTTCAAATGGTATTGCTTCTTTGTATATAAGTTGTCTCAAGAAAAGATTCAAAGCGGTAGACATATCAAGTCCTAAATCAGTAAGGATAGCTTGGGACTTCTCTTTAATCATGATATCAGTGCTGAAGTTAATATCGGCTGTTGCCATAACCATCACCCTTTCTAATTTATTTTTCTGGCATTATTTTACCCTCTACATTCAATTCATACAATAGCGACATATAATTGACGCTCTAAAATGAAAAGGCTTGTTCATCATATTGACGAACAAGCCCATATTGTTACATGCTTTTTTCATTGGGCTACCTAAATGTATCCCTTAAATACAGATGCCACATTTGCTCAAACTCGGTACGTGATAATCCGAATATACCCATGAAATCACCGGGATATGTGTGCATCGGGACAATATATTCCATTCCGAATACACTTGATACGAATTGAAATATTGATGCTGATGCAATAGAGAACATTGCGTGGTCGCGATGAGCGCCAGAATTGATACCAGGTGTTTCAAGTAAATTCAACGTTGGAAGATTATCAAGACGGACTTGATTAGTGAGTATATACATAGCGGGAGCAACAGTACCAGCGAGGAAATGTGCCGCCCCTTCATGAATCCAATCACCTGGCAGGGCATTCCAATTTGTCACATCCCTCTGGAGGACATGGACGACTTCGTGCAAGGTTAAAGCAATTAAGTTATCTGTGACCTCTGTACGTCCTCTTGGGCCAGATACAATTGCTATATAGTGGTCCATCCAATGTGCATTACCTGGATAAAGATAATGACCATGCCTTCTAACTAGATCATCAAGCCCTACCCAGAAATATGCCGCTTCAACCAAATCGTCAATATCAAAGAGGTATACAATTATTCTTTGGGATGGTGTGTCAAACACTTCCATTAGACGATACCATTGGTCTTCAACACCAGCCGCTAAGTCTGACAGCCATTGTGCATTTGCTTTATTTGAATAGAAATAGAAGTTGTCAGATACATACCGGTGATACATTCCGAATTTTTCAAATGATGGCCTTGGAGCAACTGGAACTAATTCTTGGAGTAAATCTGGATGGTTAAAATCACGGGGTAGCCAGTGCCGGTGAAGTTGGTCATTACCCAAATCAATTATTATTGAACGCATACCACTATCCCATAGAACAATGAATGCGTCACCGAGGTTAGAATTAAAGATGTTAGGTAAAGCATAGCTTGTGAATACAGGGAAGTTGTCCAGGTTTAAATCTCCGTCTAAATCTAAGAATTGCCACCTTAACAGCCTTCCATTCCATTCTGTTGATGAATGTTCATCCGTTTGGATGGTGTATGCAATTCTTAAATGTCGGCCAATTGAGGTATTAGGTACTGTTGATGGCGCGGATGGGTCTGCTACTCCGGACGTAATAACAACAGTCCGAGTCCTGCTATCCCAATCCAACTCATACCCAACACTTTCTAACACAGCCCGGATAGGTAGCATAGTTCTACCGCCGATTAACTGTGCGGGAACATCAAGCTTATATCTAACGCCATTTGTCGTGAATACATCACTTCCAACAGTTATAATTACTACATAATCGTCACGGGTAAGAGTAGCTGTCTGGGAATCTCTATCCCAGTCGGGTACAAATCCCAATGCTTCAAAGACACCGCGAACGGGTACAAGTGTTCTACTGTCCACTATTACGGGGGCTTGGTCTTCAAATATTATCTCTTGACCATCAATAGTAACTCGGATGTTGTCGTTGGCCAGTACCAAGACGGGTAGTGATGTTAGAACTAAAATAAGTACAAGCGCTACTGACAGAAGTTTTCTCTGAAATCTCATTTAATTCAACCTCCATTTTATTAAATCATTATTAGAACACGATTCTTTATGTGATATTTAACATGACATAGTGACCGGTTACTTCATGTGTTGACATCGTTGCTTTCTATTACATCCAACTCTTTAACTGTTACATCTCTCGTTACTAATAGCTCACCTTCAAATCCATCAGGGAAAATTGCATCAATATATCCATCAGGATTATCCATTTCAACATATGCCGTAAAACAAAATCATCCGTCTACCTTGTAAGTCACCATTGCGTAATTCCCTCCATTTATTCCGATATATCCCATATTTTTTACTTCGATTCGTCATAGGGATGTATACGGAACTCCGATATCCGACCATTAGGACTTAACTGATACCATGTATCAACGCTAAAAGAGCTGCCTACATATTGATTACATACAAACAATGAAGCGCATTCATCGGGTTGCGATTGCTCTTTTACCGTAACAATATGCTGTATGCTTTCAGACCATGAATAACCCCATGCCCTCGTTGCTCTACAGATATACTTGAATCCCTTGGCAAATAAATTGTTGGGATCATAAATATGCCTAGCTGAAATCCCATGGGCTATTCTACGGTTGTTCTCAAAAATACTTTCAAAACCAATATGCATACCTACAATACTCGTATCATTTGAGTTTTTGTTTCTTGCATTCTGCTTCAGCTTATTCAAATATTCTTCGTCCGCAGGTATTTCATCTACGAGATTGTTGCCATGGTTGTGTTCAGGTTTAACGTAAACCCGCTGGGCGCTACGAATGGTGTAGCAACCTACCGTATAGGTAGCAGCAGATAATTCACCGGTCAGCAGCTCATCCTCGCTAAGCTGGTATGATTCCACGCGACTATCCCACACGTCAGTAAATGTTATATCACTTTTATTCCAGAAGTTACATATCAAATTTTTATACATGCCTTCAAATACTTTTACTTGAAGCGCATCAGCTTTTCTACTCACACATAGCCTCCAATGTATGAAGAGCCCACTTACTTTAAAGCAAGCAGGCTCCATGTTTACTACCCAAGTGGATTTTCACTTTTAATGGTTTTAGTTCCTATATGCCGTTCACCTACAAGCCTGTTGTATGTAGCATAATCATTACGCTTACATTCCAAGCAAGGATTAGCAGCAAATTTAATTTTTCCAAGTGTAAAAGGACATTTGGAACAGGGAGGCTTAACCATACGGACAAGTTTCTTCAAACTCATGAAAATTCCCCTTCCATTGGTTAATCAGCCTTCATATCCTTTTGGGTAATTATATGAACTTTGTGATGATGGTTGTGAAGGAATAGGCGTGTTCATAATTTTGTCAATTAAGGATTGCAACTGTTGTTTTATGCTATTCAAATGCTCCAGTGAATGTGGAACGACATATTTATCGGATCCTACTGTTAAGAGATCCACGTACCAATTGATGGTATCCATTTTCCCATGAGCATATGAAACAATCATCTGCTTATCGGTAGAATCCTTAATGGCTTCGCCTTCTATTTGTATGTAGGACAACAAATTTGAAGGGATAGGTTTTAGTTTCTTAGGATTTCCAAACATCACGGACCCCTTTCTGAGAAGAAACAGAGATGCATAATCTACATGATTAATTAATCTTCTTTATCTTTCTGATTAACCCTTTTATCATGTAGCATATGTGCGGCATCAGCAGCTCTTCTAACATCATGAATAGACTTGTCTGGATACTTTCTTTTAATTTCGTCGTCATCCATTTTGTCAATTCTACTTGCAGTTGTATCCAACAATGCTGCAGCAAAATCAAATATACCTTTTAAAATACCCATATATACGCTCCTTCCTGGAGAAATACATGCCATGTTTGCTAATAATAGAGTTACACTAAGCTACAGCAACTAGCTTCGTTCCATTTATTAATGCTAAACTTCTATCTTACACGTACACGAATCATCCTTCACTCCTAAAGGGCATAGCTAGAAGCCTCTTGGCTGATTTGAAAATCATTGCAATTAGTACCCTCGTTGGATATCCGAGTATTCCTAGAAACGGTACAAGTACCCCGTTTACTTGTATTAAATCTAACCATCCCTCTTGAAGTTCCACTGCTGGTTAGTTCGGCATCCCCTTGCCAGCGGTTACAGAGCGCACAACATTTATGCCTGCTAGGATTTACAGTAGTCATGATTTCGCCTCCTCCTGGTTAATTGTAGATATTATAAGCATATCAAATAAAAACTGCAATACAGTCTTTAAATAAACCCGTGTTATCCTGTTCCAATCTCACACGCCTACCATTAACCTGTAACACAGGTGATGGCATGAAAACCCATTTGAAACATATCGGAGAAAATATCCGAATTGCACGTAAGAGTAAGAACCTGACGATAGATATGTTATCTGAGCTGATAGGTATATCCCCATCCTTTTTGGGAACCCTTGAACGCGGAGAATCCTCTTTGAGTGTCGAAACTTTAATAGGTGTATGCAAGGCACTTGGGGTTAGCGCTGATTCAATAATTATTGAACAGAACGCAACCCCAAATCCTTACATCAGCGATAAGAAGGATACTATTGCGACTTTACTTAATAATGCCACGGATGATGAACTATCCTTTTTAATTGATTACGTAAAACTGTATCGTGGAAAGGTACGGTTTAACGATGCTTTATAATATAAGCCATGAGCAGAGATATTAGGAATAATACTTCCTTGTATATCTCCGAACATGGCCTACTGTAGTGTATCCCTATAACATGGCGCGTGGCTTCACATTGGTTGTGAATAGCAAGCAGCAATTCTTCATCTGACATCCGATTGCCCCCTTTTTAATCAACTAGGATTGGATTGCTGACAATCGTTGGTATTGAAACCAATACTTACATCAACAAAATCGCTACTATCCAACACGATTTCCTCTTCCCGGTAAAGGCTTCTGGCTCTATCCAGTGCTTCATCCTGGGTTGCAGCTTCAATATTGATTATCCTTGTCAATGTTTCCGTGATTACGATTGAAAATATCATATCTTCACCCTCAGTTATTCTGGTAGCTCATGGCCGTTTTTCTCGTCAGCAATACAATCATCATCAGAATCACTAACAGCAGCTATGACAATTGTTATTAGAGCAAAAACGGGTGGAATCACTTTAGCAATGATATTCAGAATTTTACTCATGCTGACCACCCCCAACTGGTTGCGGTTCATCGGCTTGCTGTATTCCGTAGATATCGTCAACATAGTAATATCCAACAAATGGATTAAAGATAGCCGTGCATTTCACGCCGTTATAATCAGCTAGATATTGATTATCCCCCCACTTCATAATTATAGTGGCGTCGGCAAGATTAGCTTGGCCGTCTTTTTTAAGTGAATGAATATAGCACTTACATTTTTCGATATATTCCAATTAAGATCACCCTTCGACTTTTACTCGCAAGGGATATTGGCGACAACAGTATGCCAGTCCTTGCGGATATCGCTGGCGGCCTGTAAGCCCCAACGTATGCAGTGGTGTACTGTGGCATGGTTGTTATGGTATTCGTGAATTACTTGCTGTATTTCAGACGGTATTTGGTTGAATAGATCTTCGGCCTTGATGAACAGATTTTTAATTTCGTTAATCGTTTCATAGGAACTTAGAAATTTATCCTTTTTCATTTTTTTCTCCTTTTACTTCTACTCCTTCCCTCCGCTTTTCCGGTGAATCCGGTTTATATAACGAAGAAGGGCTACGGGGCCACATGCCCTGTAGCCCTTTCGATACAGTGTTTTACACAGACGATACCCCTATTGTTTGCCGTGTTAGCCGATAGCAATATTATTTATTTCTACTGGATATTTGGTTATTTAGGCCCCTTGTGTCATGTTGAGAAATTGCTGCTCAGTCAGAACTGTTATACCTAATGCCTTAGCTTTGTCTAACTTGCTCCCGGCTTTCTCACCGCAAATCAAATAATCGGTATTCTTGGATATTGAACTGCCGGCTATCGCGCCCAATGTTTCGATCTTGGTATTGATGGTATTTCTGGTGTAGTGAACCAACTTGCCTGTAACAACAATTATACGACCTGCAAACGGGTTGTTTGTATTGCCTGGAGTTATGGTTACACTTTTATCTTCAATTGTTATCATTTTTTGTAGCTCCTTCCAGAGATGTATGCTTTCTTTTTACTGAACCACTCATGAATGTTGCGGTGGATGATTTCACCAAAGTTTTGTAACTGCGTAAAGTCAAACCCATTGTCTACAGCAACGGATACCCGTATTATTTTCCAACCGTTCCAACTCATCATAAGCACGGTCATAGACAGCATCACGTACAGTTGGTGCGTTAAGATTGTAATATTCATACCGCCGTTGGTTTAGTCTGGCGGTAAGCTCACGTACTTTTTTAATAGATGTTTGTTTCATATATAGCCTCCATATACAGAAACAGGGCCTCCCACATAGGAGACCCTGCTAACCTCTTATTCTGTAATGATATTTCTAGCAACACGCTCATTCTGTGTTTAGTGCATGACTTAACCTTCGTCCTCTTTAGCTTTGATTATTTCGTACTCGCCTTGAATCGGCATATCCGGTTCGCCCTCGAAGTCATTATTTACCGCATTGTGTAAATAAGGCTTCCCACTCCCAAGGTTTACGTCTTTCCATAAGCACCCGGATTCATCTTGATAGACTGGCCTATCCCAACCGTCAATACCGATTAAATGTAGCTTTTTCACTTTATTACCCCTTCCTCTTTGCATTAAAATATCCCTAACATAGTTGATGTTAGGGGATTATCCAAACAAGCGACACAGCTTGTATTACCATTTACCTAGACCAGCGAATCTACAATTTACTGGTGCAATGGTGATATACAGAAAAGGGCTATGGGGCATTATCCGGCCCCATAACCCTATATGACAGTAAACAACTGTTTTACTGATATATGCTTTACGCAGGCTTTATACCGCTTCATCTAATTTCTGAACCTCATGTGCTTCAGGCAGAACATCATTAGCGGTTAAGACTTCCATGATTTTAAGGCTGAAAGTCTTAAGGCCGGCTGCCTCATCTGGTGAGAGCATATTAAGTGCCTCGAAGTTAAACTGGGCATATGCCTGTCCTGTCCTACTGGTGGCCTTTTCGAGTGTTATCCTGGTAACAATACCGCTTATTGGTAACATGTTGCTAACCAACCGGGTCATGTATTTCTGGAAGATTCCTTTACTGGATACCGGGACACGCACTACAATTGGCATGATATTGTCCGGGCGTAGTAAGAATAGTTCCACTGACTCCTTACATGCTTTAGCATTTGAATCCCCTTCTTTAGAGCCAAACTCATTGAACATACATTGGGAGCAAGGTTTTCCTTCATGAGATACCATGCTGTCCAAGCTGTAACAAGTTGGCGGTGTACCTTCGATGGGATCGGACGTTCCCCAATATGCCCGTGGCGTTGAATAATCCAAGATTACCCCAGTCAATTCTTTATGAATTTCATCCCCTGATAATCCGGGTACAGTGAACGCGACTATACCACCAGCCGGGGCTTTTACTACATCAATGGATTGGCGGGACAACGGCCTGTTTTTCAAGTTCTCGTTGATTATATCCAGGGCGTTAGCCGGAAGTGAAATATATCCTGGCTCTACTATCGCAAGTGCTGTTTCTGACATTTTGATAACCTTCCCTTCTACTGGCTTTGTTGCCTGTGACTTTTGTACCTTCTCGTTTAGATGAGTCTTTAGACTAGACGTATTCATTAGACAACTCCTATCTGCTTAGCCTGTTTAATGGAAAAACGGCGGTGTGATGTTTTATTTGCATATTTTTTGTACAAGGCGGGATGCTCGGCTTTTAGGGTTTTGGAATCTAGCCGCTCTTGGGTAACGGTTTTCCATGTGATAACCCTATCGCTTATGGTGCCAGCCTCATGTTCACCAAGCATTTGTTTTATTAGGTTTTCGGCTTCCTGCTTTTGCTCGGTATATTGGTTAATCATAATGCTGGCATCATTGTATAAGCTGATTAATGCCAAGGCGGATGGTGGCAACTCTGTTTTTGATAGCGGTATACTGTCGGGGAACTTCATGTTTAGGAACTCAGTAGAAGCATTGCTGCCATCTAATGAAGGAGGCACGCCCGCTTGGACATGCCCCCAAAATTCGCCCTCTAGTTTTATTAGGTATGCTATCAATTCTTCATCCCGTTCTATAAACTTCCATTTGAACATGCTGCCGCCGATTAACACGGCTATATATGCGCCGTTGTAGCCCGTGACCGCCATGTAATGCTGAATCTGGAGAAAGTATTCATCAGGTATAGAATCACCTTCCCATTTACCGCTAAGATAAGCTCCAGCGGTCTTGGCCTCGAATATGCATGGGCCATACTCTGGATGATCTATCGAGCCATCTAAGTTAGCCAGCATATGAGGATACGCTTCACTTTGTAAGATTTGATTAACCGGAATTACCTCAATACCTGTACGCAGAGTGAATTCCTCTCTTACCAAGGATTCTAAGCGTGTTCCCCAATAAGCAGCTTCACCGGCTTCTTGATTGAATGACATGCCGATTTTATCCATGTACAACTCTACAGGGGATTTGTATTGGTTGATACCACAGACCACCGAAGCGTCAGATCCACCTATACCGAGACGGCGGTATTCTAACCACTCTTCATAAGGCAGGTTTACAATTGACGTTAGAACTTTGAACATAGTAACCTCCCTACCAATTAGGCGGCCTTGACCATTGCATAGGCTTTATCAATTATTGGGTGTCCATCTAGCACCTTCATAAACAAGTTGTCTTTATAAGCGGCAGTTTCCCGGAGTGGTTTGGCATGGGTTGCGAAGTCAGATACGGCATTTACAAACCTAAAGCCGTTCTTAGTAAGAACTTTAAGATCGGGAGCCTCGAAGTAACGAATCTTGATATCGTCCCGTTGTTGCTCCACGTTCTTTCTTTGAATTGTTGAGGCGTCATCCGCTAGTGGGACTAACTCGTTGATAAGCTCCATCACCTTAGAATCTGTCAGTTTAATCCGACCTAGCCTGTCTATTTCTTTACCCAGGTTATTCATGTAGAGGTGAGCAAGCCCAAGTGTTTCCCTGGCTTCATGCATACGTGTTTGGATACTTCCCGTGTGTTTGGCCGACCATGTACGGCGGGCATTAGAAAGCGCCAAGTTTAATGTGTTTTGGCATACAACCCGGATAGGGGTCATAGAAACTTTGATAGCGGCAGAGCCATCATGTGAGTTGCTGAATACTAGGAATGGTTCTATTGCCTCACCGCCGATAATGTACCTCTCCGGTAATTTGGCTAACATCCACACCCGGCGGCCATCTTGTAATGCACCGGCTGTTTCGTACCTGACACCCTCCCCAAGCAGGGCATCTGTAAATGCAAAGGCTTCATCGTTTTGTACGACTTTATAGCGGTCTGTTACAACCCCTAATACTTTACTATCGCTATCCCGGACATTGGCTTTGTAATTAGGGATAGCTCGTCCATCTGAAGTAAAGATGGGTTTTTGGTTTACCTGCCAATGTAAGCCGGCGGCTACTAAAGCTCCTTCGGAATTCAATGATTCCTCCACCCTGATACCTAATCCGTGCCAAGGGGTTTCTCTTACGTAAAACATTGTTTCTACTGCTGCTGGCATTGCTGTTCTCTCCTTTTCTTTTGATTTTAGTACTCGTTTGGTAGTACAGTGGTGATTGTTACATATGTAGAATATATAGGTGTAATTCGGGAATATACGATTGTCAATTACCAATGTCTTAGCAATAAAAAATCTGAACCGCTACCGCTCATGAAAGCAGTAACATGTCCAGATTAAAATATAAACGAATGGAACAAAACAAAACCGCCCTGAACTGCTCTGAATGATAAAGTAGCTTCATGATGACGATATTGTAATCATATCAGAGCTTACACGGTTAAGTCGCAGTACCAAGGATTTATTTACAATTGTCGAACAGATCCAAGCCAAGGGTGCCAACATAAGGAGCATCAAGAAAACCTCGCTTGACACGACTATCCGACATAGGAAATTAATGTTTACAATCTTCGTCGGCCAAAGTCAGTTTGAAGCAGGTCTCACCACACAGCGAACGCGGAAGGACTTGCCGCCGCACGAGCAAGAGGTAGATTTGGCGGTAGACCGAAGGTTGCTACAGATAAAACCTGTATAGTGGTTAAATGCACGATAGTTAGGATTTTACATTAACCGAGATCTGCAAGAATTGTAATATCGGAAAGGCTACTTTACATCGGTTACTTGAAGCTAGAACATAAGAATAATAAGGACGCAAGATATCGTCCTTATTATTCTTATAAATATTTTATTACGAATGTGTGTTAATTGACTTTGCAACTAAGCACACATTGAGCGCATTTGTTGCGAAATTAATGTCGTTGCGATAGATCATGTGCTTCATATTCCTCTTCTTGATCCAAATCATTTGTTACAGCATATGCAACAACGTTTTGCTTCCAAATAGGCCAACTATTTTTCACCCTCAGGAGATATGCAAGTCGATTTTCTGACTCGCTAATTTCGTTGCGCTCAGCAACTGAACTGGTTGACATGTCATTCCTCCAATTAGTCCGTTATATTATATATGCTATCGCTCAGCTGTTGTTGCGTAATTGAATGCCTTATCTCGCGATCAAGATAACTGTCTGGTGGCATTTGATCTCTAACAACAGCAGTTCGTTCTTTCCATACTTTTATTTTACCAGTTTGTGGATCCTTTCGCACCTTGTCTGATAACCAACTATGATTCATGCTGAACATTTCAATGTATTTCCTGGGCCCAACCCCAAAAAATGGGACAAACAAGAGCTTTTTATTTTTTTCTTTTACATTATCTGAAACAGAGTCATCAAATAACTCATAAGCCTTACTTTTTGGATAAGGTTCAATATACACCACTTCGACAATTCCCGCAGTAATTAGATGCTTTGTGCATACATGACAAGGAAATGTTGTACAATACAACTTGGTATCCTTAGTAGATATTCCATTTCGCGCACACATTGAGAGAGCCTCCATCTCAGCATGCACGACACGCCCAAACTCTATAATATCTCCTAATCCAGTGCTTTTAAACAATCTTTGAATATCTTGCTCTGTCTTTCCTTTTTGCTCCATAATGCCTGTCAACTCAGTACCCAACTCTTCCAATAACCCATTGTATATTTGACCTGATATCTTTAAAAACTCAATTCTATTTGAGTCTTCGCCACGCATATAGTCTCTGCCTTTTTCCGCATCAACATATTTACCCGTAGTCTCATCGTAGTCCATCCAATATTGACCACCTTCAAACTGAGGGCAGTCATTAGCACCCATAGCTAAAATATCCCGATTTTTGCAGATAACTGCACCGATTTGTCTAGATAAATCAGCAGAGCGTAATGAAGTACAGAAAGCTAGAAACATAGCGTATTCACCAAAGGTAGGTGTAATAAAAGGATTGCCAAAAATCAGGTCTATGATTCGTGTCAGGTTCGCCATTACACTTTTATTTTCGTCAGAATTGACAAAAAAATCGGAAAGTTGAAATATATCTCTCGTTTGCTGCCCATAACCTGGACGCTCCTTTTCGTCTCTTTCAATAAGGTCTAATGCGCTTTTTTTATCCATGTTTTTGGACACTAAGTAGTTTTCTCTTGCATGAGAGTCGGAATACACGCCTAGAAGATAAAAACCATTTCTATATGTATCACGCAACAAAGAAAGCTCGGCCTTGTTTTTTAATGACTTTATTATTATTGCCCTTTTGGGTTCGGGTGTCGGATCTCCATCTTGCGTACGGTTTCGTTTCGATTGAATAATATTGACTATTTCTCTTGCAATAAAATTTATATCTATATCACGCAGAGCATTGCCAATATCCATCATCTTGTGAACTTCCTCATATTTCCCACGTTTTCTGTCTGATTCATCATATTGAAATGAAGTATACTTCGGATACACCCTTCCCTTTTTATTAATATAATGATCATCATGTTCAACGAAATACTTTTCAAATTTTTTTAGTATGTCATCCGCAACATCAATAACGTCAGTTTTGTTATGGAAAAAGTCTAAACGATCTCTTATTGTTCGAATAATAAGACTCAAATCTGTACCTGCAGCACACACTACACCGATTACTAACTCAGACTCTGTGTAAGCACTTACTTTCATCGTACGTCCTCCTTATCTCCCGCTTGATCCAAATCCACTAGATCCTCGTACACTGTCAGTAAGTTCACATGTCTCGACTAATTCAACATCGAAAATAGGCTTAATAACTAATTGAGCAATCTTCATATGCTTTTCAACACGGAACGCTACCTTGCCATGATTAATCAAAATAACACCTATCTCTCCCCGGTATCCTTCATCAATCGTCCCTGGAGAATTAAGTACTGTTATGCCGTTATTTAAGGCTAGTCCACTCCTAGGCCTAACTTGTGCCTCAGTATTTGTAGGTAATTCCAGTATTAACCCAGTTGGAATTAAAGATACTTCTCCGGGGTCAATTATTAAATCTATGACAGAAAATAAATCCATTCCTGCATCTCCGGGATTGGAGCAAACTGGAAGCTTTGCATCGGGGTTAATTTTTTTTACTTTTACTGAAATCATAAAACATCACCTTATGTTTTTTTGCTTGCAGTTATCAATGCTACTATATATGCAAGTGTAGCAGAAAAAAGTGGAATCAATAAATTAATTAGGAATGGCTGGTTCAACCTCCATACCCCTCCTATGATTATTAATACAAAAATAACGGATATTATTAAAGGTACAAAAGATGATAATTTCTTTCTTGCTAATATACTTCTGCTTAAATGTCGAATATCTTTCTCATACTTTCTGTCCCATGCCTCAAACAGAATGGCATATTCTTTAGTAAATTTTTGAATGTGCGAATCCTTAACAACTTTTAGCTCGCTTAACCTTACACCTTCTTGATTCGATATTAAAGCTAACATTTCACGAATTGTTTCTATCAATTCCATTTGCTTTTTTGTTCTTTTGCTGGATTTGATAATGTTATATAATGTATCCAGTCTAGCTGCATGATTATCTGATTTCCGAGAAGCTGGCGATATCAATCTAAACAAACATAGTGTAATGAACGTCGAGTATACCCACTCACCACGCTCAAAACTCGCGATATTTACTGTAATTTTCTTTTTGTTGGGATTGTTCACAGATATAAGTAATTGGCCTTGCCAACAAGGATCCAGTGTCGTAGAAATATGTCCTAAGCCTTGTGATACATATCCAACCTTCGAGTGAAAAGTACCGCCTATGTTCCTTGAAACCCATATGCTTTCTCTTGTTAATGCAATAGCTGTATCACCAGGTTCAATATAGAAAAACATTTTATCATCTTTCTCATGGATTTGATAAAACGCTTTCTGGTTAAGTGATACAATAAAACGAGAAAACGAGAAATTGAACCCCGCTGGTGTTAACCTTCGATCAGAAGGATCGTTTACATCAAACGGAGTAATGCACATTTCATTATTTACGATGGCTTTACGAATGTCAATGTCAGACATCATCCCCGATTTAGCAAACACCAGAAGTCCCCCTATCTACCAAAGTACGTCATAATATGTAACGAGCATTTTATTAATGCGATGGAGTGAAATCCGTCTTTCACGGAAAATCCAACATAAACACTAGCAAAGAAACCTTATATAGAAAAGCAAGCTTTTTCAAAAGTAAAAAAACTTTAGCTAAGTTAAGAATATATCACCATAAAATACTTTGTCAACATAGCTCGACATATATCATCATTCAATTATTTGCATTTAGATAAGTATATTAATATGCTTAATCCGTTATGTTAGACAAGGTGATATCATCAAGACTATTAATAGAATAGTGTTTATGTTAGCATGTCAAAAATTATCGGCAATGCGAGTGAAAGTAGTGGGTTTTAGCCATCGTCGAACATGAAACCCAAATCCCGTGAGATCTGAAACGGTTCATGAGAAGGCTATGTTTGAGAAGCATAAAAAAACCGGTCGTTGCGTGGTACCGGCGTTGGGGTACTACGAATGGAAGCCGCCCGAGGAAGGAAAGAAAACGAAAATTAAGCACCTTATAAAAGATAGGCAAGGCAACCTATTGTTTATGGCCGGTCTATGGCGTGAAGGAAAGGCTAGACGCGAGTTCGTTATTATAACCAAAGACCCAACAAGTGATGTAGTAGATATACATGATAGAATGCCTGTAATGTTAAGGACTGACCAGCTAGAAACATGGTTGAGTGGGGAAATGCCTATAGAGGTGCTGGTATCATTGGACTTCGATTGTATGGGAGAGCCATGTGAGTTTCCTGAGCCGGAAAGTGATGATTTTGAACAACTGACTCTTTTTTGACATTCATTTCGAACATACAACCCTGTATCCCTACTCCTACTTTAGATGGTGGCCACTAAAATATAATTTTGAGGAGCAATTATTCCATGGAGTATATAGGAAGATCGAGAGCCAATAGGATACCACTTGATAAAGCAGCCGCACAAAGGTTGAGCGGTGACTTCTATCTGGAGTTTAAG
>Ga0123355_10006645_pt1 | contig 17178 bp, 11 predicted proteins | sample TergutEmb28metaG_3_FD_89872 | JGI IMG/M metagenome (GOLD analysis project Ga0123355, IMG submission 89872) | Embiratermes neotenicus P1 segment gut microbial communities from Petit-Saut dam, French Guiana - Emb289 P1 | ecosystem: Host-associated > Arthropoda: Insects > Digestive system > Gut ...
CGGACGGGCTTCCGTCTTCTTTATCTCGGTCTCGTCGCTCTGGGCGGCGAAGGGTGAAGGCTCGTCTTTCTTCAACGTGACCAGATACACTCGCGTGGTTTTCGGATTGGCAAATTCGAAATCGATATTGCCAAGGACTTCGTTGAAGTCGCGGTCGGAGAGGAAGTAGAGATACTTCCCTTCCGGGTCGAACCTGGGGTTGTAGCTGTTATGGAAGGCGGAGGTGACGGCGGTCGATTTCGAGTCGCCCAGCGAATACAGGTAAACGCTCGAGTTGTTGTTCTCGTTCTGCTTGTCGTACGCCAGCCATTTGCTGTCCGGCGACCAGAAGTAATTGGTGATCTCGGCGTAGTCGCCGTGATCGACATGGACGGGCTTCTTGTCCTTGATGTCGATCCACCACAGGTTGACGGTCTGGTCGGCCCAGGCCAGTTTCCGGCTGTCCGGGGACCATTGCGGCGCGAACATGAAGCCCTTGTGGCCGCTGGTGATCTGCTGCTCGTTTCCCAGTCCATCCTGGGGCGCGATGTAGATTTCGTCCTCCCCGGTGCGGTCCGAGATGTAGGCGATCCACCGCCCATCAGGCGACCAGGAAACCTTCTGTTCGCGAATCCCCGGGGTGCGGGTCAGATTGCGAATGCTTCCCTGTTTTGCGGGCACGGTGTAAACGTCGCCGCGCGCCGTAAATACCGCGCGCTTGCCGTCGGGAGCAAGGCCGAAGTCCGTGATCAGGCGGCTGACATTGTCCCAGCGCTTCATGGCAAAGGTGCGGTCCGCAGGCACGGAAATCGAAAGCCTCTTCGGCTGCCGCGACTCGAAATCGAATGTGTACAGATATCCTGCGTTCTCAAAGACGATCGCATCCGGGCCGAGACTCGGCCACATGATGTCCCAATCGGTGAAGTGGGTAAGCTGCTCGATCTGTTTGGAGCCGACATCGTAGCTGTAGAGGTTCAGTCGATGCTCGGGACCCCGGTCGGAGGTGAAATAGATCGTGTTCCCGTGCCACATGGGAAACGTGTCGGTCCATTCGGTGTGCGGAATGTCTTCGCTCGAATTGTTCTTGAGGTCGTAAATGGTGATCGATTGAGCGAGGCCGCCAGTGTAGCGCTTCCAGGTGCGAAAGTTGCGGAAGATGATGTTGTAGGCGACCTTGGTGCCGTCGGGAGAAAAGGAAAGCAGGCCGCCCTGATCCATGGGAAGCGGCTCGGGCAAACCTCCGTCAATGCCGACCGTGAATTGCCGCTTCACCCATCCATTCGAGGCATCGCGGCGCGAAAGAAAGACGATGCGTTTGCTGTCGGGGGTCCAGGCGATCACCTGGTTGTGGATCCCCATGCGGTCATTCAACGGCTGGGGACTGCCCTGATGGAACGTGAGCTGCTTCGGCTGGCCGCCTTCTGCGGGCATCACATAGACATTGAAGTTGCCGTCATACTGGCCGGTAAAAGCGATCCATTTCCCGTCGGGAGAGAACTTTGCAAAGAGCTCCCTTCCCTGCCCGGATGTGATGCGGCGCGCCGCGCCGCCCGAAGTTGACGCCAGCCACAGATTGCCGCCGTAGAAGAAGGCAACTTTATCTTTGTAGATGTCGGGGAAACGCATCAACCGGCCTTCCTGCCCTTCCTGCCCGAACGCCGCTCTCGAAGCGAACACGGCAAACAGGACGGCCATAGCAAAGACAAGCGACCTTCTTCGAGCGACCATGCGGCACTCCTTTTGCGAGAACCACTCGGCCGGGCTTCCGCGCGCCGGCCATAGGGGAAAGCAGGGGGAAGCATGCGATTGTAGCAGCTCGCATGTCGCCCTGTTCTTCGATGCCGTAGGCTTTGCCTCTGACAGCCGGAGGCATCGTGAGCGTGCTCGCGCCTGGATTCGAGAAGCGGCATCACCTCGGCAGAGGGCGTTGACCAGGGCCATTGCCTTGCGGAGAGGGGCACGAGTCGATTGAAAGTAGCCAGTGAATTTCCGGGCCCCGGCCCATATAATTCGTCTTCGCCTTGTACCGGGGAGGAACATTTGGCAAGCGTAGAAGGTAGAGACAGCGAGGTTCGCTCAGGGGGGTTCTCGCGGAGGAGCGTTCTGCGCTCGGCGGCGTTGGCCGCTGCCGCCGGGGCCGCGGTTCCCGCCTTCTCCGGTCCTCCGGCCGTTGCCGACGATCCCCGCCCGGCGAAACCGTTCGAATTCGATGAGGTCACAATCGCGGAACTCGGGCGGCGGGCCGAGGCGGGAGAGCTTTCGGCGCAAAAGGTGGTGGAAGCCTACCTTGAGCGTATCCATGAAGTCGACACGGACTGCTCCCGCAATGGCTGCGCCAGCAACCAGGGCGCGGGGCTCAATAGCATCATCGAACTCAATCCGGATGCCGAGGCCATCGCCCGGGAACTCGATCGGGAGCGCAAGGCGAAAGCTCCGCGCGGACCGATGCACGGCATTGCTGTACTGATCAAAGACAATATCGACACCGCCGACCGTATGCAGACAACCGCAGGCTCCCGGGCGTTGATGGGATCGAAGCCGGCACAGGATTCGACCGTGGCGCGGAAATTGCGCGAGTCCGGCGCCCTCATTCTCGGCAAGACCAATCTGAGCGAATGGGCCAATATTCGCTCCAGTCACTCGACCAGCGGCTGGAGCGGGCGCGGCGGGCTTACCCGAAATCCCTATGCCCTCGACCGCAATCCCTGCGGCTCGAGTTCGGGTTCCGGGGCTGCAGTCTCGGCGAACCTGTGCACGGTTGCCATAGGGACGGAGACCGACGGCTCGATCGTGTGTCCTTCCTCGGCCAACGGAATTGTAGGCATCAAGCCGACGCTCGGACTCATCAGCCGTGCCGGCATCGTTCCCATTGCGCATAGCCAGGACACGGCCGGGCCCATGGCGCGAACCGTGCGCGACGCGGCCCTACTGCTCGGAGTGCTGGCCGGAGCCGATCCCCGCGATCCCGCAACCGCCGATGCTGACGCGAAAAAGCAAACAGATTACACCCGGTTTCTCGATGCCAACGGATTGCGGGGAGCCCGGATCGGGGTGGCGCGGAAATACTTCGGGTTCAGCGACTCGGTGGATGCGCTGGTGAATACGCTGCTCGATGAAATGAAGCGCGCCGGCGCCATCCTCGTGGATCCCGCAGACCTCGAGTCGCATGGAAAGTTCGACGACACGGAATTGCTCGTGCTCCTTTACGAGCTGAAGGAGGACCTGAATCGGTATCTCGGGTCGCGGCCCGATGCGCAGGTTCGCACTCTGGCCGACGTGATTGCCTTTAATGAACAGCACAAGGATACGGAAATGCCCTATTTCGGGCAGGACCTGTTTGTGAAGGCCCAGGGGAAAGGACCGCTGACCTCCAAGGAATATGTGGAGGCGCTCGCGAAAAACCACAAACTTTCCCGCGATGAGGGGATCGACCGGGTGATGGACAGATTTCATCTCGATGCAATCCTGGCGCCCACCGGGGGGCCGGCCTGGTTGACCGATCTGGTGAACGGCGATCACTCGGGCGGCGGCAGCTCGAACGCGGCGGCCGTGGCGGGCTATCCGAACATCAACGTGCCGGCGGGCTTCATCTTCGGGCTGCCGGTCGGGATTTCCTTCTTCGGGCGAGCCTGGAGTGAACCCATATTGCTCAGAATCGCCTATGGGTTTGAGCAGCTGGTACGTGCACGCACGCCGCCCGGACTTCTTAAGACGGCAAGGGTCCAAAGCGCCTGACTGCGAAGGTCGACGCGGCTCAACTCTGCTTTAGAGGGTACGGCGGTTGTTCAAGAATGATTTTCAACCGTGGGCTCATGGATGGATTTTCCAGTACCATCGCATGACCCACAGGGCAGCGCCAATGAACGCAATTCCGACTATGCGGAACCGCCACAGGTTGACTGGTGTCTGTTGACTGCAGTGACGTTCCATTAGTAAACCGGGTGTCGTGTAGGCCCTCGATTCGTGCCATTTCTTTCTGCGCCTCCGATTCCACCGTGCGTTAAATGCGAGATGTTTCTCCGGAGCCAGGAGGCACAGAACTCCGTAAGCAAGAAGCAACGCCGGCCAGACGAGGAACAAGAAGAACCCGGTCATCAGCACCGTATTCTAATCGGCCCCCCCGGCTGAGGTGGATGGTTGGATGTCGCCTGTGTCCTTGCGGCCACCTCAATAGTTGTTGGCCAGATACCCGCGCAGTTGGTCGAGCCTGAACATTGCGTCGCCAGTCTCGATCTGCAGCAGCAGTTGGGCGGCCGTCAGTTGATTGTGAAAGTCCAACGCAGCCGAGGTGTCCGGTTCGCCGATCGCGCGCAGGTTCTTGTCAATTTGCGCGCTTTCGTCCCGCAGAGACTGGAGCCTTCCTTCTTCGACGGCGACGCCATCCATCAACTGCTGTTTTAGAACCTCGCTCGTTCGCACCACATCGCCTTCCTCGACTTTCTTCCATTGGCCATAAGAGTCGGCGGCGCGATCCAGATGTTTGTTGATCCAGCGGCTCGACAGGTTGTAGCTCACCGAAACCGCGCCGTACGGCCGGGGGCCGAAAGCTACCGGAGTCACCTGCTGATGGGCGCCAACCGACAGGGCCACGTCCCAGTTGTTCTGCCGGTTGAGCTTAGCGAGCGCTCTCTGCTCGTTTACTTCGCCGTTTTGTTTCTGCGACACGAGTTCTTTCAGCGGCTCTTCACTCAGCGGCGGAACATAGATGCCGCTGATCCTGGATTGCGTGTCCGCCCGGTCGGCCTCGAGCCGGATCCTTGTCGTCTGAAGATTGAAGAGCATGAGGCGGGTCGCATTCTGCGCCTCCACCATTTTGGAGGTCTTCGCCATCAGCCCGTCCAGGGACTGCGCGGCCCGGTCAATAAGGGCAAGCCGGTTACGCAGCGCTTCTCTTTCGAGATTCGAGATGGCGTACTGCACGTCCTGCTGCGCGGCGCTCGTGGCCTTGTAGAGTTCACAGTTGGCCCGCGCCGCTGACATGGTCAGGCCGGACTTTCGGAAGGCCGAAAGCCCAAGCGACGCGCCTCCGATCAATTGCAACGGCAGACCGGTCTCGGGCTGCGTGAACCCTGCAAAACCAACAGGGGTTCGCAACAGGTCGCGCTGGGCCTGGGCTTGTTCCATCACGTAAGAGCAGTAGGCCAGCGGATCGTTCTGATTCTCGGCCAGCGCCGGCGCGGCCAAGAGCAAAACTGCCGGAATTACGCATTTCCAGTGATTCACAAACATTCTGGTTCTCCTTGCGACTGGGACTAGAAAAGAACTGGCTTGCGGCCGAGGAATACGGTCTTCGATCTCGCTGATTCGGCGTGATCGAGATCCATCTGGATCAGGAAGCCGCGGATCTGTGTCTTGAAGATGGGATGGGTGGCCTGCTCCTCGCCGGGGAAGATCGCCTTGACCGTGCCGACGTGCCGGCACAAAACCATGTTGAGGTAGCAATCGTAAATCGAAGCGCCGACCGCCGCCTGGGCCTGGTTGTCGTAGGGAACGAAGGCGAAGTACAGGGTCTGGTCGTGCGATGCATTGAGGTAATAAGGACTCTGCTTGGCGGTCGCGATGGCCTCTCGCAGGCGGTCGATCTGCCGCGATTCTTCATAAAATTGCTTTTCGGCAACGCTGATTGCAATGTCGAGCTGGGCAACTTGGGACTGCAATTCGGTCTGCTTCTCGAGAACATTGAGCGTGTCGGTACCGGTCGTGGTCTTGTTGAGAACATTGTCGGTGAGAAGAACCTCGGCGATCCGGCTGTCGGTGTATGCGTCCCGGGCCTGGTTGAGCGCGGATAACTGTTGGGCGGCATCGCCCTTGGTGATCAAACCCGCGGCAAGGTCTCTGTGGATGTTGGCCTCAAGTTCCTTGAGCTGCTCGAGGATCTGCTGTGTCTTGGCGTTATCGGCGAGTTTCTGCCGATCGAGCTGTGCGAGTTCGGGGCCTGTAGTCTGGTCGTGCGCCGTTTCGCGCGCGATTGCACTCCGCAGCTGAGGCGCAAGCGCCAGCAGAGCAGCGCGATGTTCTCTCATTTCGGCGAGCCCTTCACCCAACTTCTTGGTGTCAACCTTCAGATCCTCGATGCTTTGCTGACTGGTCACCAGTTTTTCGCGGAAATCGAGGCTTTTCTCGTCGGAAGCCGACAAGATCACCGGCGCGGCCCAGGAAGCGTTCACCGCGTAAAAGCCCATCATCCACGCGTAGGCGAGAATGCCGATCAACACAAGATACAGAACCGCAATCGCGAAGACACGATAGAGCGTCAGCACCACCCGGTAGTGGAGGGAATGCAATCTCTCGGCGGCGGAGGGTTTTTGGACCGTGGCTGCCGGCTCGGAGACCTTCGGTCCTGGGGGTACATCAACCGGTGGTGTTGCCAATCGGTACCTCTCGGGTTCGTGAGTTTCGAGGAGCGACGGTCCGCGTGCCCCAATCCGCAGAGTCCATGGTGCATAGGGCCAAGGGCGTGAGAAACAAATTGCTGACCATCGACCAGCCAATATAAGCCGCAAAGGCCAACGGGTGCGCGACTGCTTCGCGCGCGCTGTATTTCTTGATGGTCCAGGTGAGAATCGCCCCGATAGCGAGCGCAGCGAGCAGTGGCAGCGGACCTGTCCAAGAGAGCGGATCCTGCGTGAGGGCTGTGATCAGGACGAGCAGCCCCACCAATGCCCCCAAAGGCACCAGCATCAGAGTCAGCAGGGCGTTCGGATGGAGCCGCCAGACATGCTGCGGCAGCGTCTTAAGCGTAAAAAAGAAATCCCGGACAATGCTGCGCCGCCAGCGAAGCTGCTGTTTGAACAACACCGATAGAGTGTTCGGCACAGTCGTCCAACACAGAGCATCGTTGTTGATGTAGGTACCATAGCCGCGCAGCAGCGTTTGATGGGTGAGGAATCTGTCCTCGCCCTGGCCCACCTGCACGCCGAACCAGTTCCGCGCGCGGATGGCAGGCTCGATTTCGAGCAGTAACTTGCGCCGGATCGCGAACAGACATCCGCTGATGCAGCAAACACTCCGCGTCCAGTTCTCGGGAATCTTGTACAGCTGGAATGCGGAGTAATAGATCAGCGTCTGAATCGCGGTGATAACGTTATCGTTCGGGTTCCGTACGCCGACGCGTCCTCCCACCGAACCCATTTCGGGCTCGGCAAAGCAAGCGGTCAATTCGCGAATTGCATGGGGATGGAAGATGCAGTCGGAATCGATGGAGATGATGACTTCTGCGGTCGAAAGCGCGAGCGCGTTGCAGACCGAGCGCGCTTTCCCGCTGTTGACTTCGTTGCGGCCCAATCGTATGCGAACGTTGGTGAAGTCGCGCTGCGCCTTCTGCATCCACTCGTAGCTGTCGTCGACGGAGCAGTCATCTTGCGCGATCACTTCGAATTTGTGGTTCGGATAATTGCTCTCGGCAATGCTCGCAATGGTCTCGTAGACCGTCCTTCCCTCGTTGTAGCAAGGCATGATTACGCTGACGGTAGGTTCGTACGTGTAGTCTTTTCTCGCTGTTGTGCCAGGGAAGGAAAACCGCAGGATGATTCCCATCAGGTACTTCACGGCCGTAACCAGCAGCGAGACTACCAGGATCAGCCAGAGGAGAATCGGAGCCATCATCGCTTTCCTGACGCGCAACTCATTCCTAAGACCCGGGCGGTCCCGCGAGACAGGGCACGCAACCGAGGGCTCTTTTTGCAGAATGAGAAGCGTTCCAGGGAAACGGCACAATATCACAGAACATGCAGCGCTGCAATGAACATCATCGATGTCGTAGCACGTGAAATGTCCGGTTGTCTTGGCACGTGGAATGTCCGCATTTTCGCCGGTGAGAGTAGAGAGCATGCCGGCCATGGACTCCCTGCTCGAAGGCCGCGATGGAGCGGGCGATGAAGGTACAGGAAGTGTCCTTGCGAACGATGGCGAAGAAGATCACCTGGTGGCAAGCTTCGCAAATCCTGGGTATCACAGCTCGGCACATGCGGCGCTGGCGGGAGCGATAAGAGGAGTCGGCTATGACAGGCGGTTCGATGCTCGGCGCGGCCAGCCCCGCCCTAGGCCGGTGCCCACGCATATCGTGGGACAAGTGCGGGCGCGCTCGCCATAACCGCTGAGAGCGGCAACCAAGCCAAAACCCTCAGCAGGAGAGAGGAAGAGGGAGTCCCGGCTGAAGGTTTCGCTTTCGGGTGCCGCTCAGAGCGGTTCTACGCTTTCATGAACGCAGCCGCACTCCCTCAATTTCCCGGCCCAGCCTCAGAAATCCTCACTGGACACCATCCGCGGCCGGCGACTGCAAAACGAAATTGACCTTTCGCTCCCGATTCACACGGACCGTTTCCGCCAGGTCAATTCTCCCGAGCGGAAGCAGGCGGTCGTCTCCCTGCGAAGAGATAAAGTGCATCTCGCCGCCCTTTACCCAATAGTCCGCTGCCAGAAATGCCGAGCCATCCTTGAGCGCGATAATCGTCAGTTTGGAAGGCGCTGGTTCCTCTGCCCGCGAGCTGTAAGCGGCGTGCTCGACGGCCGGCGGTGTTTGCGCGAGGGTGGGCCTCGCGTTCGAGGACGCGCCAAAGCCATAGTGATAGGCGCTCGGAGTTGCCCGCTGCGGCATAGGCGCCGAGTACCGCGCAATCGGCATGGGGACTTCCACGTCTTCCATTAACCGCAAGGCCAGTCGCGTCTCTCCTTTCAGTGTCGGGTAGGGACCGCGCGCCGGCAGGCTGACGACTTTTATGGGCCAAAGGACCGGAAGCGTCCATTCGACCGCATCCCGCGTAGGATGGCCCTTGCCATGAATGTCGCCTTTTTTGTCGACCTTCAGGTGGGGGGCCGAAATGATCTTGGCGGAGATGGGCAGAACTTCTGCGCCCGGTAAAATGATGCGGTCAAACTGCAGGTCGAGCCATCCTTTCCCGACGAAATGCCCCGGGTTCTTATATTCCTGAAGATGACCGCTGAGCATCGCGCCCCGCGGGAATACGGAATGTCCGAAGGTGCTGACCGGGCCAAGGTGACACAAGAGGGGGTCGCCCGCCATCGCGGTCTTGGCAGAAAAATTGGGCTCGTCGAGAGTACATTGCAGGATCGTACCTGCGGGAACGATTTCGGACTCGGCGGCTTGTAGGGGGAGGCTGAAGACTACAACACAGAATGTGAGGAATAGAGGAAACAACGTTCTCGGCATGGGAACCTCCTGTGGGGCCGAAGACTACGGGTTGCGAGGAAACATCTTGCGCACCGTCCCTGCAAGACTCGAGACCCGGGATCAAGGCGTTCGCCTGGGGAGGCTGCCAAAACGCTTCAGTGTGAACTCGACGAAGTAGGCTGATTCTGAGTTCGACCGCGTGAGATTTCCACTGGCAAAAATAACAGCAGAAGGTGGAATCTGCTCGAAGGATCGACAAATGCTGTGTACCCGGATTTAGAGAGAGGGGAACTTGCGGCTGCTCTCCTGCGCGCGGTTAATCGAGCCCCACTCAAGTGCAATGAATAGGTGGCCGGATCCGCGGATAAAACCTTACATGAGATCAGACAAACGGATTGACAATGTGAACCCCATCGATAGACCGACCTAGCTGCAAGTCTGCCCCGGCGAACTTTTGAAGTAGTCGCGAACGACAACCCGTTCGTCAATGGACAAGGTGACATTCATGAGCACAGTTTATGTGTGCACGTATCCTGTATAAGGCGATTGGGCGCAGGTGATGGAACCCGAGGTGGAGCTAAGGTCTCCGTTATTCGCAATTATTCGTAGCGCAGGGCCTCGATGGGATCGAGGTTGGCGGCGCGCATGGCCGGGAACATGCCGCTCACGATGCCGACAAAAGCAAGAATCACCGTGGAGACGACGAGCACCTGCGGCGCGACGATCAGCCGGATGTCCCCCGCCTCGGCGTGCTGGGCCAGGGCGCTATAAAGCGTCAAGCGTCCGACCGAGAGCGACACGATATAGGAGAGCAGAATTCCGCACAACCCGCCCACGGCCGTAATGACCATGGCTTCGGCCAGGAACTGGAACAGGATGTCTTTCCTGCGCGCACCGAGCGCTTTCTCGACCCCGATCTCGCGGGTGCGCTGCGAGACCGAGACCAGCATCATGTTCATCAGGCCGACGCCGCCGATACCAAGCGTGATGGTGCCGATAAAGGCCAGCAGCACTTTCAACGCAATGGTAATGATGCTGAACTGCTCGAGCTGCTTCTGGGCGTCGAAGACCATGATGGCGCGCTCATCGTCGGGTTTAAAGCCGTGCTCGAGGGCGAGCGCCTCGCGAATGGCTCTGGTCATCTTGTTGTGATCCAGCCCGATCGAATCCAGCCACATGCCGCTCAGGTAGTGATTGTCCCGGACAGCATCCATGGAATTGTACGGCGCATAAACCAGTCGATTGTCGTTGTCGTCGGCCTCCTGCATGCGGGCCTTGAGTACCCCCACCACCTGGAAGGTCACGCCATTAATGCGGATCGACTGCCCGATTGCGTCCATGCCGGAAAACAGCTTGTCTTTCGCTTCCGAACCGAGGACCACGTTATAGGCGTGGCTGAGATTGTCGGCTTCATCAATCCAGCGGCCCTCATCCATGGTGAGCGCCCAGATGTCGATCATGGGCGGATCGACGCCCATGACCTGGAGGCTGAAACTGCGGGAGCCGTTCTGTACGGTCGCGCCCTCGAGGTCCGCCACCCGGGAAACGTGCCGGGCAAGAGGAACCACGTTGCGAACCACCTCGATGTCTTCGTTGGTGAAGCGGATGGCCGTGCCCGCCTTGTTTCCGCCCGCCTGCTGCGAGGTGCGGCCGGGATAGATTCCAACGGCGGTTGCGCCGAATGCGTCCCAGATGTTGCGAACGGCCCGCCCGAAGCCCTCGCCGTAAGCGAGAAGCAGCACAACCGTCGCGATGCCCCAGGCCATGCCGAGCATGGTGAGCAGGGTCTTGCGCAGATCATGGCGCATTGCGCCGTAGGCTTCGGTGAAGATGTCGCGGTTCATTTCAAATTTCCCGTCCACTTTCGGGCCATGCGTCTATTCCCGGCGCAAGGCTTCAACCGGCTCGAGTAGCGCCGCCTTCCGTGCCGGATAGAGGCCCGCCGCGATTCCCGCGAAGGCCAAAGAGACAATGGCGAGAATGGCTGTCGATGGCACCAGGCGAGGAGTATCGAAACCCTGCGGCTGGGGCAGCATGCCGAGCAGGCGCATGAATCCGGCGGCCACGCACATGCCGATGGCGCCGCTCATCAGGGTCAAAAACGCCCCCTCGGCAAAAAATTGAAACAGAATGCTGCGTCGGGTGGCGCCGAGCGCCTTGCGCAAGCCGATTTCGCGGGTGCGGTCGGCGACGGCGACCAACATGATGTTGATGATGCCGATGGCGCCGAGTCCAAGTGTTACCAGACCGACGCTGCCCAGGAACATGTTCATGGCGTCGAAGATCTTGCCGATCGCATCCACGGTGCGGATGGTGTCCCACTCGTCATAGGCGTCGGGGTTGGTGTAATCGAAGCCGTGGTTGCGGGCAATGACCTTGTGTACTTCGAGCTTGGCCAGTTCGTGCAGATCGCGGCTCCTCGGCTGATAGTTGAAGAAAGAGACGGCGTCGTCGACCTCGCCGACGTTCAGCGGCGGAAAATCTTCGCGCATGACCGAGAACGGGACGAACATCTGCAGGTTGCGCGTGTTGTTGTCGCCGTGCCCGACGCGCTTGAGCACGCCGATCACCTGGAATCGAATCCCGTTCAACAGAATCGTGGAGCCGACCGCGGGCCAGCCGGGAAAGAGGGTACGGCGGGCTTCGTCGCCGATGACAACCACCGCCCGCTTCTGCGCGTTGTCCAGGTCATCGAGCCAGCGGCCTTCCGCCATCGGCAGATAACGAATCTGGTTGATATCGGCGGGCACGCCCATGAGCTGGCCGCTGCTCTGGAAATAGTCGCTGAGGGCGCGGACGTCGCCGCGAGAGATGACGGGCGCAACCAGCCCGACGTCGGGGCACCGGGCGACGACATCCTGGTAGTCGCGATAGGTCAAATAGTACTGGCGAAGGCTGGTGAAGCTGCCGTTCATGGCGGGAGCGCGGCCGCCCCAGATGAACATGAGGTTTTCGCCCAGCTCGTCGAATTGTCTTTTGTTGCCGGAGCGGAAACCTTCTCCGAGGCCCACCAGCAGCAGCAGCGAACCCACGCCCCAGGCGATTCCAAACATGGTCAGAAACGAACGCAGCTTGTGCGCCCAGAGGGTGCTGAGGGTCTGGCGGAAGATTTCTACTAGGACACGCATCGGTGGCGGGAGCAGCTTATTTCATGACATCGGAGGCGCCGCGGCTCAGCCTGCCCGGCTCGAACGCGGCAAAATCCGCAGGTACGCACATTCTTAGACGAAACAAAGTTCGCCAGGTTACGGTGGAGAATATCGCTCCTCGAACAATTCTACTCCGCTTACCCCCCTCAGCCCTGAATTTCCCGTCGCCCTACAGCATGTTCCTCGTGCAACTTATTTCCCCGCGAGCAACCGCGCCCCGGCTCGAAAAGTTCTAAGTTCGCGGGCAAGACGACCACGTGGTCGAAGGAGAGAACTTTATGAAAAAAGCAATGCTCGTGAGTGTGGCGGTAATGGTGTGCACGGCCATGGCCTTCGCACAGCAAACCCCATCCGGGAGCGCGGCCGGCCAGGACGCCTCGCAGACGCCCAGCGCAACCCAATCAACCACAGAACAGACCGCGTCCGGGAACCCGATTCAGGGCTGCCTGACCGGAACGACGGGAAACTATGTGCTAACCGATTCAGCGGGAGTCGCTTACAAACTGAAAGGCGATGAATCGCAGTTGGCAGACTTTACGAACAAAGAAGTGGAAGTAATGGGAACGGTTGGATCGAAGGCTGCAGACGCCTCCGGTCATGCGGGCGACGCGGCCGGTGACGCGGCAGGTGGGCACGCCGGCGAAGCCGCTCACGCAGCGGGCGAAGCCGCTCACGCAGCAGGCGAAGCGGCTGGAGAAGCAACTGGGGTGCATGCGGCCGGGAAGACTCTCGAAGTAAGCTCGGTGAAGAAGATCGCCGACAGCTGCAAATGAACCAATAGCTCGGAAAATCCAGCACGACTCGAGGGCGCTGCCGTCCATTTTAGACCCAAGTACCATTACTCCTAGTTGTTGGAACTTCGGTTTAGAGAGGCGGCAGCCCCGCACTCCTCGAGCCTCTCCATTTAGCACCTGCGCACAGAGACCGAAAAAGGGCTGCCGAACTGAACCCTTCTTTCTTCGACCTCGGGAAGCTTCGACCTCGGGAAGCTGGAGGGACCGGGCGGAATTGAACCGCCAACCTAGAGTTTAGGAAACTCTTGCTCTATCCAATTGAGCTACGGCCCCTCAATGAGTTCCAGACGACCCAAACTGCCGGTGTCAGGCTGCGGTCGTTGCCTGCCTGGCCCGGGCCTTCCTGGCGGCATCGAGCGGTGCAATCACGTGTCTTAGAGAGTATAAAACAAAGACTTTAGATTTCAGGGAGCACTACCGCGGCAGCGCCTGAAATTGCTGCTGAATGCCGGGTCCATGCCGTCCGGGGAAAGCGCAGCATGCCGCCGAAGGGAGGGGATACGTTCAAGGTCGAAGTCATCGCCGAGTTCTGCGGGCACGAGCGGGGGCATGGTGCGCACCATCGCGCGGCCGGCGAGCAGTTCGTGGTAGCAGTCTTGAGGCGGCGGGCGCTCGCTCCGAGGACAAATCTCCGGCCGCGTGGGTTTCAATAGCCCCATGCACTTCGTTGTTGAGCAGTTGCGGGCACACGCTGCACTTCATCGAGGACCACTCGCGTCGCGCAGGCAGATCCCGCATCTCTGTGTAGGAGTGCCGGGTTGGCCAGGAGGATGTGGTAACGCGACTCATCCAGGAGGTCTAGGAAGTGCGCATCGGGAAATTCGACCCGTGCCCAGCTGCTTTTGCCGACGCCGCGAGCTCCGAGGCAAGGAAAAAACTTCCTTTCGGGGCGCGATCAGACGAGGGTAGTGGGCATTGTCAACCATGCCGTGATTTTGCCACGCATTTTACCGGCGACATAGCAGGGGGACAACATCGGCGACTTTCCGATGAATGAGGCAATGCACCTCGAACCACCCGGCTCCATGAGTCTGGGAGCACATCCCGCGCGATTCGGCGACTTTCACCGAGCCACCGGCTCACGAATCCGTCCATTTGATATATCGGAAGAAATGTGGCGGACCTCGACGTTTCCAGTAACGGCCGTCGTAATGGTCCATCCCCGGGCCGCGGTGACGCAGAGCGCTGAAGAACAGGTGGTGTGTCGGATTGGTCACAATTCCAGCGTGACCTTGCCACACAATCAGATCGCCTGGTTGAGGGCGCGCCACGCGTTCGAAGGACTCCACCCCACGGTACAAGTCGGAAGAATTGGCGTACTTGTACGAGAATCCGGCTTTCGCATAAACCCTATGGACCAGGTGCGAACAATCGCCTTCTGAGCCTGAAGGACGAGTCATATGGCGGGCCGCCGCAACTATAGATAGGCCATCGTGGACCGATAGCGTTGCCGGAACGTGACGGCTCGCATGCATGCGATCGATTGCGCTTGAATCTTGAGCCGTCTGTGCCGGCAATGGGTCGAGCCCGATGGCCTCGAGAAGGAGAATGCCGAAGATGATGCATTTTCGTGAGCGCCGCACGCTGGGCAAATGGATGCCGCCGCTAAGAGCTTGGGCGCATTCACATGTGCCACCACAGCGGCTATCGCCGACTTTCCCCAGATCGGAAGAATTCCGACCAATGCGGAAGCAGAGCGCGCCATCCTGGGCGCGATCATCCTGAACAATTCCGCGTACTTTGAAGCCGCTCAAGAGCTGAAGCCGGACGACTTTTCGCTCGACTCCCACCGGCGCATTTATCGTCGAATGGTGGACCTCGCCGACTCCTCCCGGCCGATCGATCTGATCACCCTCGCAGATGAACTGGCCGTAATCGAGAACTATCGGTGGTTGGGGATGTTGGCTACGTGTCTGGTCTCATTGACGGAGTACCCGACCAACCGAGTATCGCGCACTATATCCGAATTGTCAGAGACAAGGCGCTGCTGCGCGGGATCATTCACAACGCGACCGCCGCAATTGCCCGGGCGGCCGACCAGTCCGAGCCGGCGGAAGTAATCCTCGACGAGACCGAATCCAGCGATCCTGCAACTGTCGGAGCAACGGATTACGCGCGGATTCGTTCGGCTGGAAGACATCGTCAAGAATTCCTCGGCTCCGTGGACGCACTTCTGGAACGAGGCCAGCGGATTAGCGGCCTGGCTACCCACTTCAAGCGCTTGGACGAGATGACCAGCGGCCTTCAGCCCTCTGATTTGATCATTGTTGCCGGCCCCCCTTCGATGGGAAAGACGGCGTTCGCCATGAATATCGCGGAAAATGCCGCAATGAAGGATGGCAAGACCGTTGCGGTGTGTCTCCCTGGAAATGGCAAAGGAAGCGCTGTTCACGCGAATGCTATGCTCGCATGCCAAAATCAACTCACACCGTTTGCGTACGAGGACGTTGTGGCGGGAGGAAACGCCCAAGGTGCTGTCGGCGATGGAAGAGCTTGTCCATGCGCCCATTTATATTGACGATACCCCTGGCATCAGCTTGAGCGAAGGTGGAGTTCCTGGAGAGTGCAGTAAATTGGCTTTAGACGCAAATTCCGGGATTTGACTGCAGCGCGGCAGCCACAGACCGCAGTGGGTCGCGGCGGTCCTTGGCCCGTTACAAGGCACGCTCGCGCCGGCGTCGAAGCCATCGTCTGAGTGAGTAGGCTACTACCGCGGTTGGTATACCCCAAGTCGCCCAGTACATTGTCGCCACCAGAACCCAGCCCCCAGGGGTTCGGCATGTGGGTGCAAGATGGGCGACATCTCGAGCCCAGGCCAGGGTGTAATACGCTAGTATCGGTACCGCAATCGCGAGCACGATGGCGCCCCGGTGCACGATTCGGGCGAATCCAGCATCTTCGAGAATAGATAAAGACGAGGTGATTTATGCCATTGAGAGTGATCGGAGCCGGTCTCGGACGGACGGCGACGTTTTCGGTGAAGTTTGCTCTCGAACATCTCGGTTTGGGCCCGTGCTACCACATGTCCGAAGTCTTCGCTGGCGCGCGGAGGAATGTTCCGCTCTGGCTTGACGTCGTTAATGGGAGGCCCGACTGGGATGCGATATTCGATGGCTACCAGTCCGCTACCGACTATCCCGCCTGCAGCTACTGGCGCGAGTTGGCTGACTACTACCCGGACGGGAAGGTCGTGCTCACCGTCCGTGATGCCGCCAGTTGGTTTGATTCCGCCAGTGAGACCATCTTCTCCGATCAAATGCATGGTTCGCTTGCAGGCTCACCGCTCGAGGCAATGATGAAGGGTACTGTTTTCAACGCCTTCGGTGATCGGGTGAAGGATCGGGGTTTCATGACTGACTGGTTCGAGCGCCGGAATCAGCAAGTGATCGACGCGCTGCCCCCAGAAAGACTTCTAGTTTATTCACCCCGGCAAGGCTGGGAACCGCTGTGCTCCTTCCTTGGTGTCCCGGTGCCCGATGAGCCCTTCCCACGGATCAATAGCCGCGACGAACTCAGTCAGACCTCAAGAGAGCAAGGCGGCCTTCTTGCCGATCCCGAGGCAGCGGAAAGATTCGCAAGGGACTATATCGAAAAGCTCAAAGCTAGGGCTTTCGGAAGCTAGATAAAACAAACTCCTCTTTGCAGTTTATCCAGGGGCTGTGCGGTGATTTGCATGTCACCTTCGAAGAAGGAACCTGGGCAGGTTGGTTGTATGACTTGCTGAAACCACGGGTCACGAAGGTAGTCGTATGCAATCCCCGCAAGAATGCGCTGCTGATAGAGGGGACTACGAGTGGCAAGATCGATGCGCGCAAATTGGCCGATTTGCTGCGGGGTGGATTTCTCCTGCCCGTCTACCACGGGGAGAACGGCATCCGCACGCTAACGGAGCTGGCGCGCACCTATCTCACGGTGGTCAATGATCTGACACGAGTCATGACGTGCGTTACACAAAATCGAAATTGGTTGACACTTTTTCTTCCCTCGAGGCGGCAGGTCGGGAGGGTGCGCGACTTTAAAGTTTAGGCCCGCGCCCGGCGTGACCAGTAATCCTCGAATTTGCCACTCAGCTCACAACAGCGGAGGGCGATAATGGCGTTAGCTCCACGCACCGTCCAGAACATTC
>Ga0123355_10006646_pt1 | contig 17178 bp, 16 predicted proteins | sample TergutEmb28metaG_3_FD_89872 | JGI IMG/M metagenome (GOLD analysis project Ga0123355, IMG submission 89872) | Embiratermes neotenicus P1 segment gut microbial communities from Petit-Saut dam, French Guiana - Emb289 P1 | ecosystem: Host-associated > Arthropoda: Insects > Digestive system > Gut ...
CGGCCTGCGCGGCGTCAGGTTGCGCGCGTCGCCGTGCCCCAGGAGCCTGGTGAGCTCGACGCAGGCGCGGTGCACGCCGGCCTCTTTCAACAACCCGTTCAGCCACGGCGCGTGCGCGCACTCGGGCAGCCAGAAGCCGCCGCCCCAGCCCGCAAAGCGCTTCCGGTGCGAGTCGATGCCGACCTGCAGCTGCAGGTCGATCGACGCGTCCATGGCCAGCAGCGGCAGGATCGCGTGGGTGGCCGCCGAGGTCCAGGTAGCGTGGCGGCCGAGGGCCTGCATCAGGCCACCGTCCTGTTCGAGGCGCTCCACGGCTCCGGAGGCGGACGCGTACTCGGCGGCTGACCGCTCGAGCTCGGCAATCGCGCGCGCGGTCAAGCCCACGTCCGAGCCGGATCGCGCGAGCCCCTCGATGTCGAGCCGATGGGACTCGGGCCGGACGTCCCTCAGGAAGGCAATGCAGCGTTCGATCGCCCCGGGCGCCTCCAGTTGGTCGCACAGCACCGGCGTCAGCGACACGGTGAGCTTGGTGCGACTCTGCTCCGGGCCCATCCCGTCGAGCACCCGCAGGAGCGGAACGTAACTCGTCGCCGCCGCCTCCCACAGCCACTCCTCGCCGAACGGCCAGGTCCCGAAGCCCTCGACGTAGGGCATGTGCGTGTGGAGGACGATTGCGAGCTCGCCCTGGCGCATCGGACAGAACCTATTGGACCGGCAGCTCGCCGTCGGCGTGCTGCTCGTCACCAGACGCAGCGCTGAGCGCGTTGCGATATGGGCCGGCGACATACTCGCGAACCATCCTCGTCGCGCTGAACTGCGGCGCCAGCGCCTGCATCGACGCGCGCATCATCTCGACCCAGCGCACCGGGATGCCGTCCGCGTCGCGCTCGTAGAAGGCCGGGACCACCTCGTCGGCAAGCAGACGGTGGAGCGTGTCGGCGTCGCGAGCGTCCTGCGCCGCGTGGTCGTCATCGATCTCGCCGGAGATGGCCCAGCCGAGGCCTGGTTCATAGCCCTCGGCCCACCAGCCGTCGAGCACGCTCAGCTGCAGGCCGCCGTTCACCACCGATTTCATCCCGCTCGTGCCGCTGGCCTCGAGTGGCGGCCGCGGCAGGTTCAGCCACAGGTCGCAACCACGCACGAGCGCCGCGCCGGTGGCGAGGTCGTAGTCGTCGAGGAAGACGACGCGCTCGGCCACCTCGTGAGCCCGCTTCAGCTCGAACAGGTGTCGCACAACCTGCTTGGCCTCATCGTCGCGTGGATGCGCCTTGCCGGCGAGCACGAGTTGCACCGGGCGCTCGCCGCCGAGCAGCGCGAGCGCCCGCTCCGGCTCGCGGATCAGCAGCTCGAGACGTTTGTACGTGGCCACGCGGCGCGCGAACCCGATCGTCAGCACGTCGTCACTGAACGCTCGCGCGGCGGCGTGCGCGTAGTCAGGAGTATCGTTGCGCTCGAGCCGCTCACGCTCGCTGCGGATCACGATTTGCGCGACGAGCTCCGCGCGCTGCGCCTGCCGTGCCTTCCACAGTTCGGCGTCGGGAATCCGTGCGACGGGCTCCCAGGTTTCCGGGTCGCCCGCGCGGGTGATCCAGCCCTCGCCGAGGTGACGGTCCAGCAGCGCCCGCATCGGGTCCCCGATCCAGGTTGGGACATGGACACCGTTGGTGACATGGCCGATCGGGACATGCTCCGGCGCGAGCCCGGGCCACAGGTCCGCCCACATCGCGCGCGCCACCTCACCATGGCGACGGCTGACCGCGTTGGCACCAGAGCTCAGGCGCAGCGCCACCTGGGTGATCCCGAACGGCTCGTGCTGATCGCCGGGGTCCGTGCGTCCCAGGGCGAGGAACTCATCCACGTTGGTCGCGTCCGGCCTGAAACCCGCCAGCACCCTGCGCACCTGCTCGACGGGGTAGGTGTCATTGCCTGCCGGCACGGGGGTGTGGGTCGTGAACACGGTGCGCTCACGGCCCCTGTTCGCCAGTCCCAGCTCGACCGGTGCGAGCATGCCGTGGCCCTCGTTCAGGTGGACCACGCCCGGTTCGATTCCCAGCGCACGCAGCGCACGCACGGCACCGACCCCGAGCAGCACGTACTGGGCGAGGCGGGTGTCGGTGTCGGCGTCATAGAGCCGGCTGGTGATCCAGCGCCCGCGAACGTCATTCGCGTCGTGGTCGGTGTCAAGCAGAAACAGCGGCACGCGGCCGACGTCCACGCGCCAGATGCGGGTCATGACCGTGCCCTCGCCGACAGGTACCGTGAACGTCAGCGGCTCGCCCCCGTCGCCTCTGACCAATACGGCCGGCAGCCTGGCCGGGTCGGTCGGCACCCAGTACTCGTGCTGCCAGCCGGAAGCGTCAACCCGCTGGCGGAAGTAGCCGCGGCCGTAGAGCAGTCCGACGGCGACGAGCGGGACACGCAGGTCCGAGGCCCCTTTGAGGATGTCACCGGCCAGCGCTCCGAGACCGCCGGAGTACACGGGCAGCGACTGGTGCACGCCGAACTCCGCGCATACGAAGGCGACCGGCGTGGCCGGATCGATTCCATGGTCACCGTCCGGAGCGCTGAGCAGCGAGCCGATCCGCGCTTCCAGGTCGCCGGCCGCCGCGACCAGATCCTGGTCGGCCGCGGCGCGCTGCAGCGTCGCGGCGTCCGCCTCCTGCAGCAGCCGTACCGGGTTGCGCTGCACCAGCTCCCAGCGCTGCGGATCGATCCGCGCGAACACACGTTCACCACCGTCGAGCCACGACCAGGCGTAGTTGTATGCGCTGCGCGCCAGGGGCGCCAGCGGAGCCGGCAGCCGGGCCGCCAACTCCTCGGCAGCGCGTTGCAGGTCGACCCGACCGTCCATAGATTCGTAATTGTCCCGTTAGTTCGCAATGCGTGCGCCACGCGTGTCATCTCGGCGATCATCTGCCCGCAGCGATGGAGCTCAAAGACGTCAGCCGCGCCCGCCGCACGAGCGACCTCGTGGTCCTCGAGGGCTTCCACGCGATCAAGCACGCGATCCGCTTCGGGGGCGAGCTGCTCGGTGCCTGGACAGCCGACCCGGACGAGGTCGAGAGCCTGCGGGAACGGTTCGCCCCGGACCTTCCAGAGATCCCAGCCGAGGTCGTGGACCTCGAGGCGCTCCAGGACGTGGTGCCGCGCGCCCAGATCGTGGCCGTGGCCCGGCGGCCGCCGCAGCCGGACCCGGACACGGTTCTGGCCGGCCCCGGTCACGTCGTGCTGCTGGAGGACCCGCGGCACCTCGGGAACCTGGGCGCGGTCATCCGCGTCGCCGCCGCGGCCGGCGCCGCCGGGGTGATGACGACCGGCCGCCAGAACCCCTGGCATCCGGACGCCCTGCGCGGGAGCGCGGGCCTGCACTTCGCACTGCCCGTCCATCACCTGCGGGCGCCGAGAACCGGCGGCCGCGAGCTCATCGCCCTCGACCCGTCCGGAGAGCCGCTCGCACCCGGGCAGCTTCCGGCCGCCGCGGTGCTGGCGTTCGGCACCGAGCGCGACGGGCTCTCCGCCGGTCTGCTCGCGCAAGCGCAGCGCCGGATCGCGCTGCCCATGTCTCCGGGGGTCTCGTCGCTGAACCTGGCCACCGCGGTTGCCGCCACGCTCTATACGCTCAAGCTCGCCCCATGAGCCCAGACGGCGTGCCATGAGCCCAGACGGTCCAACTCCCCCCACGAGCGACGGTCCAACTCGCCAGCCGGGCGATCTCCCATTCCCGAACCTGCCTGCCGGCACACCGAACCCGGAGATGCCGTTCGACCAGCTGATCGTCGTGATGATGGAGAACCACTCGTTCGACAATCTGCTCGGCGCGTTGCCGCTTACGCACGCTGACGTGGACGGCCTCACGTTCGCAGGCGGAGTGGCCACCAACTCGAACCCGGGTGCCCCGGGCATGCCGGCCTCGGTCACCGCGTTCCCGCTCCATGACTCGACCCAGGGGCCGGATGTCTCCCAGACCTGGGCGGACAGCCACGCGCAGATCGACGGCGGCGCCATGGACGGCTTCGTGCGGACGGCGAAGTCGCCGCAGCCGATGGGCTACTACACGCCGGACGCGCTCCCCTTCGCGTACTCGCTCGCCTCGACCTTCACGCTCGCCAACCGCTGGTTCTCCTCGCTTCCGGGCCCGACCTACCCGAACCGTCGCTTTCTGCTGGCCGGCACCGCATACGGCACGACCGTCACGCAGGGCGATCCGCTCATCGCGGAGTCACCGCACAGCGGCACCGTCTTCGGCCTGCTCTCCGATCACAACATCACGTGGTCGGACTACTTCTCCGACGTGCCGATGAGCGTGGTCGTCGGCCGTGACGTCCTCCTGCACGCCGACCATCACCACATGATCGACAGGTTCTTCAGCGATTGCAGCGCCGGGACGCTGCCACAGGTCAGCTTCGTCGACCCGCGCATCGGGGTGGCGTCGAGGATCGGCAAGCCGATCCGGGACCTGCCCTCACCGTTCCGTGAGTGGCTGCAGAGCATTGACGCCGACCTCACCGGCGCTGACGAGGCCGAGACCGAGGAGGAGCCGCAGAACCTCTACTACGGTGAGACGTGGGCTCACTCGGTCGTGCAGGCGGTGCTCGCGTCGCCTCAGTGGCCGCGGATCTGCATGATCTACCTGTACGACGAGCACGGCGGCTACTACGACCATGTGCCGCCACCGGCGGCGGTCGCGCCCGATGACATCGCGCCGGTGCTTGCGCCTGGCGACCCTCAGGTCGGCTACACCCAGTACGGACCGCGCGTGCCGGCAGTGGTCATCTCGCCGCATTCGCGGCCCGGCGGGGTCAGCGACGTGGTTCACGACCACACCTCGGTGCTGGCGACGATCGAGGCCAAGTGGAACCTTCCGGCGCTCACCAGGCGCGACGCCGGCGCGCACGACGTCATGGATTTCTTAGATCCGTCACACGCAGCGCTGCTGGTTCCGCCGACCGTCGCGGCGCCGCGCCCGCTCGACTGATCACGTCGCGCCCCGGGCGCTGCCACCACCGACGGCGGGGTGGGCTGACGCGCGCGGGCTCGGAGTCGCCGTACTGCGGCCCGAGTCGCCGCTCCTCCGCGAGCAGCAGCAGCACGGTGGTTGTCTGTGCGTGGATCATCGGTTGCTCCCTTCCTCTGGCTCTGTGGTCTCTGGCATCTGGTGTCTGGCTTTGGAACCGGTTGCAAAGCACGTCAACAAAAAACTCACCCTCACGCCGAGGCGCGGACGACGAGCTCGGCCGGAATCGAGACGTGCGTCACCGCACCCGTCCGCAGCTGCTGGATCAGGGTCTGCGCGAGCAGCCGCCCGGCGAGCGGCCCAGGCTGACGGACCGTGGTCAGCGGCGGGTCGTTGTGGGCCGCGATCGCGACGTCGTCATAGCCGATGACCGCAACGTCCTGCGGGACGCTCCGCCCCTGGGCCCGCAGCTCGTCGATCGCGGTGACCGCCATCAGGTCGCTGCAGACGAACACCGCGTCGATGTCGCCACGGCGCTCCAACAGCTCGCACATCGTCGCGGCGCCGCACTCCGGGCGAAAGTCCCCGTAGGCGACAAGCGACTCATCAACGGGCAGGCCGGCCGCCGTCAGCGCCGCGGCGTAGCCGCCGTAGCGGTCCTGCACTTCCTCGACCTCCGCCGGGCCGCCGATGAAGGCGATGTGGCGCCGGCCCGCGCTCAGCAGATGCTCTGTCGCCAGCCTGCCGCCGGTGAAGCCGTCACCGACCACCGTGCTGCCTGTGCGCCCCTCCGGATGCATCCCCCAGATCACGAACGGCGCGCCGCGCTGCTCGAGCGTCCTCAGATGCTCCATCGTGCAGGTCGCCGCCAGCACCACGAAGCCGTCGACGCGTCCCGAGTTGAGGTAACGGGCGATCCAGCTGCTGTCGCCGGAGTCGACCTGGATCACGAGCAGGTCATAGCCCTCCGCATGCAGGCCGGCGGTGAGGCCGCTCATGATCTCGAGCATGAAGGCATCCGGCACCTTCTCGCTGGCCATATAGGCATAGGTCACCAGCGCGATCACGTTGCTCTGGCGCAGGCTGAGCCGCCGCGCCGAATCGTTCATCTGGAAGCCGTGCTCGCCCGCGAGTGCGCGCACACGCTCGCGGGTCTCGGCGTTCACGAGCGGACTGTCGTTGAGCGCCCGGGACACGGTCGCCTTCGAGACGCCCGCGAGCCTGGCGAGGTCAGCGATGGTCTTGACATTTGCGGTCGACATTGGAACCGGTTGCAAGACTAACAGATCGCTGGACAGTTTGCAACCGGTTGCAAGGGCGCCCATCGGGGCGCCCATCGGGGCGCCCTGCGGCTACCGATGGATGTAATGCGCAACATCTCGCCCATAACGTCCATCGCTGCCCCGGAGGACCCGAACCCGTCACGGCGCGCTCGCCGCAGCTTCGCGCGCCTGACTGTCGCGCCAGCTCTACCCGAGCAACTCGAGGTGCGGCTTGGCCGCGAAGTAGCGCAACTCATACGCCCAGGTGAAGGCCAGGCCGGCGGTCGAGTGGCCGGACAGCACGAGGTACGCGTATGAATCGCCGCCGGCGGTCGGGGTCATGCCGCCCCCGGCCACCAGGTTCCTGCCGCCCTTCCACAGGATGATGTCCCGGTGCATCCAGCAGCCCGCCTCGCCCGGGTGGGTGCAGACGATGTTCATGTCGAAGCCATGCGGGCCATCGTCGTACATCCACATGTAGTCGGCGGCGACGACCGAGCCGGACGCGGCCCAGATTCCACCGCCGCTGTTGAAGCCGGACTTCGGGAACGGCGGGTCGCTGTGGCGGACCGCGCCGGTCTTGGCGAGGCGGTCGAGCGACGCGCTCAGCCCGAGGATCGGCGGAAGCCCACGATTGACGCGCTCGAGGTCGATCAGGACGAACCCCTGCTCGACGCGAGTCAGCGCACCCCAGTTGGACGGAAGCGTGAGCGGGCCCACGCGCTCCTTGGCGCGGCAGGCATCGATGTTCACGACACCCCAGGTCGGACTCGTCGGTGCGGGGTCGCAGTTCACGGGCGGGTTGGGCAGCGAGCTCAGGCGCGCTTGCAGAGCGCTGGCGACACCCGTCCCGCCGAGCCCGCTGACCGCGCACACGCTGACCGCAGACATGACGGCGAGTAAGGGCCCGTAGGGAAATGACTTGCGGCTTTGGCGGCGTCTGGACGCACCTGGGTGCGCCCGTCTCGCGGCAGGTATCTCGATACCTGCCTTGCGAAACGGTCTTCCCAGGCACGCCCAGCCACTCGCCAAATTCCGCAACTTATTCCCTACGGGCCCTAAGCGCTTGATGAGCCGGAGGCTACCCGCAGACCGCGACGAAGTCCAACGCACCGTAAAGCGGGCGACGATCGTCCAACGCGAAGTCGCTGCTCGCGATCGCCTGCGTGAACAGGCTGTAGAAGAGTTTCGTAACCCCCAGTGCCCGGTGGGCCCGATCCCACCCGAGCGCCAGCGCCACATCGTGAGCCCGCAGCTTGCGCGCGTGATAGACGCCGTAAAGCTCGACGGCGTCGAACACCGACTCGCAGAGCTCCCGGAACTCGTGCGCCCGGTACTCGCGCACATGCCACGGGTTGTCCGACTTCTCCGCGCCGACTGGCGCGAGCGTGAGCAGGTTCGGCGTCGACAGATAGACCGTCCCGCCGGGCGCGAGCAGCGTCTTGAAATGCGCAAGCACGTCGACCGGGTTGGTGACGTGCTCGATCGTCTGCAGGAAGCTGATCGCATCGCACATCCCCGGCTCGCCGTAGCCGTCGACCAAGCCGCGCTCGAACGTCAGCCCGGGCCGCGTATAGCGCAGCCGCGCGTGCTCGAACGCCTCGGGATTGGCGTCGACGCCGACCACGCTCGCCGCCTGATCGGCGAGCCTCGCCGCGCCGTAGCCCTCGCCGCACGCCATGTCGAGAACGCGCAGTCCCTGGACGCGAGCGGCGATCCACTCATACACGGCCAGGTGTCGCTGAAACCAGTAGTTCTCGGCCGGCACGTCGGGCAGCGTGCGCTCACCCGTAAGCGTCAGCGCCGGCACCCCCGGAGGCTGGTTCTGCTGCGTGTGCAGGTCGTCCGCCACCGGCGACACGGTAACGTCAGCGCGCGATGCAGGCGCTGCGCTCGCACGAGCAGATCCGGGATGTCAATACCCGCTACCACGACGTCGCCGCCGCCACCTACGACACAAAGTGGGGCATCGACTTCGGCGAGATCGGCGCGGCCCAGGTGCTGGGCAAGGCGCGCAAGCTGCTCGGCGCCGATCTCGCGGGCGGCTTCGACGACGCGCTCGAGGTCGGCGCCGGCACCGGCTATTTCAGCCTCAACCTGATGTGCTCGGGCGTGATTCGCAGCTCACTCACCTGCACCGACATCTCGGCCGGGATGCTCGCCGCGCTCACCGAGAACGCACAGCGCCTTGGCCTCAAAGAGCAGGTCACGACCGTCCAGACGGACGCCGAGGAACTGCCCTTCCCCGACGCGAGCTTCGACCTGGTCCTGGGCCACGCGATCCTGCACCACATCCCCGACCTGGACCGCGCCTTCGCCGAGTTCGAGCGCGTGCTGCGCCCCGGCGGCCGGCTGCTGTTCGCGGGCGAGCCCTCGTATGTGGGCGACCGCATCGCACAGGCGCCGAAGCAGGCCGCGAGGGCGCTCGCGCCACTCTGGCGCGGGCTCCTCCGAGCCTCCGCCGCTCCCGACCCCGACGCCGACGGCGACGGCGACGGCGACGGCGAGCACGACGATCACGCGCTCGAGCGTGAGGTCGACATCCATGCCTTCCGCCCCGCAGACCTCACGAGCCTTGCCAGGGCGGCCGGGTTCGAGGACATCCAAGTCCGCGGCGAGGAGCTCGTCGCCAACTGGTTCGGATGGTTCAATCGCGCGCTCGAAGCATCGGCCGACCCCGACGACGTGCCGATCTGGTGGCGGCGCTACGCCTTCCACGGCTACCTCAGGCTGCAGCGGCTCGACGCCCGCGCGCTGGAGCCGCACCTGCCGCCGGCGCTCTTCTACAACCTCCTGCTCGCGGCCCGCAAACGCTGATGTCGGGAAGCCTCGCAACCGACTTTCCGCTGTTTCCCCTGCAGCTGGTGGTGCTGCCGTCCGAGGCCGTGCCGCTGCACATCTTCGAGGAGCGCTACAAGACGATGATCGAGGAGTGTCTGGCGCACGACAGCGAGTTCGGCGTCGTCTGGCTCGCCGACGACGGCCTGCACGAGATCGGCTGCGCCTGCCGGGTCGAACGGATCCTCGAGCGGCTCGACGACGGCCGGGTCAACCTGCTGGCACGCGGCACCAAGCCGTTTCGCGTGATCGAGCGCCAGAGCCACCTCCCCTACCCCGCCGGCGTGATCGAGTTCGTCGCCGACACGCCCGAGCCGCCCGACCAGAAGCTGGTCGAGGCGGCGCAGCGCGCCTACAGCGAGCTTGTGCGCAAGGCCACCGACAGCGCTCCGAAGCCGGACGAGCTCAAGCCCATGGACGCCTACGCGATGGCCGCCACCGTCGACTTCGGCCTCGACGCCAAGCAGGGCCTGCTGGTCCTGCGCTCCGAGAACGCCCGCCTGCAGCTGGTCACGCGCCTCTTCCGCGCCGCGCTCAAGCGGCTGGACTTCGTCGACCGCGCCCAGGCACGCGCGAAGTCCAACGGCAAGGTCAGATTCGGCTGAGGGCCCTGGGCCCGGTGATCCTGGCTGGCGTTGCCAGGATCACCGCACAGCGCTTCACCTCACAGATTGGCGAGCGTCATCACTGTGCCGAACGCCAGGCAGTAGTACGCGAACGGCCTGAGGTTGCCGGCCTTGAAGTAGCGGGTCAGGAAACGCACCGAGAAAAACGCCGTGATCGCCGCAGCGATCGCGGCGATCAGCGCCGCACCGCGCACGCCGCCGCCGCCGAGCGGCCCGGTCAGGTCGCCGATCTTGTACAGCCCGGCGGCGAGGATCGGAGGCGTCGCCAGCAGGAACGCGAAGCGACCGGCGTCGGCGTTGTCGAGCCCGCGCACGAGGCCGGCGGACATGCACACTCCGTCACGGCTGATGCCGGCGATCAGCGCCGATGACTGCGCGACGCCGATCACGCCCGCTTCCCTGTAGTCCATGGTGTCGAGCCGGCGCGCACCGTCGGCCTTCGCGCCCTCGCGCTCGGCGAGCTCGCGCACGTCGGCGCGCCGGCGGTAGCGCTCGGCGAACAGCAGGATGAAGCCGTTGACGACCAGGAAGAATGACGCCGCCAGCGGTTTGGCGAACAGCACCCGCAGCGGATGCTCGAGCACGAGCCCGAGGATCCCGACCGGGATCGTCGCGACGATGATCAGCCACGCGAGCCGTTCGGTCGGGGTCTCGACCCGGCGCTTGCCGAGCGTCGCGAAGAACGCCCGCACGATCTCCACCCATTCCCTCCAGAAGTACACCAGCAGGCCGACGGAGCTGCCGACGTGCAGCATCACCACGAACGCGAGCCACGGCGACTCGGGCTCCGATTCCCAGCTGACGATGTTGTTCCACCCGAACAGGTGCGGGAAGATCACCGTGTGACCGAGGCTGGAGATCGGGAACAGCTCGGTCACACCCTGAAGGAAGCCGAGCACGATCGCCTGGAAGGTCGTGATCAGATGGGCGGCGGCGAAAGTCAGCATCGAGCGGAGAGTGAGAGTACCCGCTGACCGCCCGGCTCAGCTGCGCGGCTCAGCCGCGCGGCATGAACTCCGGCACGTCCATCACCTCGGCCGCGCGCGGCGGGCGTGCCGACGGATCACGATCCCGTGACGAGCGCAGGGCCGTGACCGGCTCCCGGCGCTGGCGTGGCGCCGGCTCGTAATCGCTGACGCGGCGGACCCGCGGCTCGCCGTCCGGCTCGACCAGTCGCGAGGAGCGCCTGCGGTCGTCATAGCCGGTCGCGACCACCGTGATCCAGACCTGGTCGTTATCGATCTTCTCGTCGATCATGGCGCCGAAGATGATGTTCGCGTCCGGGTGGGCCGCATCCGCGACCGCCTTGCAGGCCTCGTTGACCTCCCACAGGGAGATGTCCGAGCCCCCGGTGATCGACAGCAGGATCGCGCGGGCGCCCTCCATGCTGGTGTCGAGCAGCGGCGAGGAGACGGCCGCCTCGGCGGCGTCGAGCGCGCGGCGCTCGCCGGTGCCCATGCCGATCCCGAGCAGCGCGCTGCCGGCGTCGGTCATGATCGTGCGGACGTCCGCGAAATCGAGGTTGATCAGGCCCGGGAGTGTCACCAGGTCCGAGATCCCCTGCACACCCTGGCGCAGCACGTCATCGGCCACGCGGAAGGCCTCGACCATCGTGGTCTTGTGCTCGAGCACCGTCAGCAGGCGATTGTTCGGGACCACGATCAGCGTGTCGACGACCTCGCTCAGCGCCGTGATCCCGGCCTCGGCCTGGTCGCGCCGGCGCGTGCCCTCGAACTGGAACGGGCGCGTGATGATGCCGACCGTGAGCGCGCCGAGCTCGCGCGCGATCCGGGCCACCTCCGGGGCGGCGCCGGTGCCGGTGCCGCCGCCGGCGCCGGCGGCGATGAACACCATGTCGGACCCGCGCAGGACGGCCTTGATCTGGTCGTGCTCGTCATGCGCGGCCTGACGGCCGAGCTCCGGGTCCGCGCCCGAGCCCAGCCCGCGTGTGAGCGACTCGCCGATGTGCAGCGTCGTGCCCGCGGCGGAGGTCTGGAGTGACTGCAGGTCTGTGTTGATGGCGACGAACTCGACGCCCTCGATCGCGGCCTCGATCATGCGGTTGACCGCGTTCACCCCGGCACCGCCAACCCCGACGACGCGGATCACGGGCTGGCCAACGGGCGGCAGCGCGGCCGGCGGCTCGTAGCGGGGCTCGGTGCGCGCGTACGGATCCCGCGCGGGCGCGGGCGGCGCCGCGGGCACGGGAGCGGCCGCGTGCGCCGGAGACTTGGCGGGCGGCGGCGCGGGCGCCTCCATGAGGCTGCCGGGAATGTCAGCGGCGAAGGCCAGCTCGAGGCGCTGCTGCGGCGACGGCACGCCGGGCTGCCGGGGCTCGCCGGTCCCGACGCCGTGAGCGGGCTCCGGCTCCGCAGCCGTCGACGGCACGAGCCCGGGATGCGGCGGCTTCGCGTCCTCGGCCGTCTTGCGGAACAGCTGCGAGAGCGGTCCCTCTCGCATGCTCGCGCGCTTAGGAGTGGGCATTCGAGAGGACCTCCTTGGCAAGCTGACGGTAGGAGTGGGCCGCGATCCCGTCGGGGTCGTACTTCAGCACCGACATACCCTTCACGGGCGCCTCCGCAAAGCGCACGGTCTTGCGGATCCGCGAGGCGAAGACGCGGTCGCCGAAGTTCTCCTCCAACAGCTCGATCGCCTCCTTCGCGTGCAGCGTGCGGGTGTCGACCATCGTCGGCAGGATGCCCTCGATCTCGACGTCCGGGTTCAGGTTCTCGCGGATCATCGCGAGCGTGTTCTGCAGCTGGATCAGGCCCCGCATGGACAAATACTCGCACTGGACGGGGACGATCACCTTGTCAGCCGCCGTCAGCGCGTTGATCGTCAACAGGCCGAGACTCGGCGGTGTGTCGATGAAGCAGTAGTCGTAATCGTCGTCAACCTCTTTCAGCGCGCGCTCGAGCTTGCGCTCGCGGCCGATCATCGTCGACATCGCGATCTCGGCGCCGGCAAGATCGATCGACGCGCAGGCAACGTCCACCTCGCGCTTGTGGATCACCTCGCGGATCGAGATGCCGTGCACGAGCACGTCATACATGGACAGCTTGAGGTTGTCCGGGTCGATCCCCTGCGACATCGTCAGGTTCCCCTGCGGGTCCATGTCGCAGCAGAGCACGCGATGGCCCTGCTCGGCGAAGGCCGCGGCAAGGTTGAGCGTGGTGGTCGTCTTCGCGACGCCGCCCTTCTGGTTGGCGAAGGCGATCACCTTGAGGTTGGCCGTCACGGACGCTCCTCCGGGAAGAACAGGCTGGTTTTGACAGAGACACGCATTCGCGCCTGTATTCGAAGCAACGGCGGCGAATCCTTCAACCGCCTGCCCCGGCGGCGGTCCGCCCACCCCGGCGGCGGTCCGCACGCCGCGGCGGCTATGTTCCTCAGCCGATGTCACTCACCCTATTCAGACGCCGCCTTGTTTTCGTCACGGGCAAGGGCGGCGTGGGCAAGTCGACCGTCGCGCTCGCGCTCGGGCTCGCCGCCGCGCGCAGCGGCCTGCGCACGATCATCGCCGACTTGAACGGTCACGGCAACCCGCAGGAGTCCGTGCTGGCACCGAACCTGTTCCGGATCTCGGTCGATCCCCAGAGCGCGATGGAGGAATACCTGACGATCAAGGTCCCGGCCCCGGCGGGCCCGGCGCTGCGCCAGAGCAAGCTCTTCCAGGCCTTCGCGATGGCGACGCCCGGCATGCGCGAGATGCTCTGCATGGGCAAGCTCTGGGAGCTTGCCCAGCTCGAGCGCCGCACCGCCGACGCGAGCCCGTACAGCCTCGTGATCGTCGACGCACCCGCCTCCGGCCACGGCGCCGCGCTCCTCCGCACGCCGCGCACGTTCGCCGGTGTCGCCCGCGTCGGCCCGATCGCCAATCAGGCGCAGACGATCGCCGCCACGCTCGCGGACCCCGCCTTCACCGCCGTCGTGGCCGTCTCCACACCCGAGGAGATGCCCGTCAACGAGACCCTGCAGCTGCGCGAAACGCTCGCCTCCGCCCCCGACCCGATCGCGTTCGAGACCGTGATCCTCAACGCCCGCTACCCGGATCGCTACACCGCCGCCGAGGCCGACGAGCTTGCGGCGCGCGCGGACGGTGCCGCCGTCAAGATCGCGCTCTCCGAGCACCGCCGCGCCGCCCGCGAGCGCGAGCAGGAGCAGCGCCTGCGCGAGGCCTTCGGCGAGCGCCTGCTGGTGCTGCCGTTCCTGTTCGAGCCGCGGATCGAACTGCCACAGCTGGAGCGCCTGGCCCGGGAGCTGCGGCGATGAGCCTCGGGATGAACTCGGAGCTGAACGCCGCGCAGCTGCTCGACGGCAAGCGCGTCTGCATCTGCGTCGGCGCCGGCGGCGTCGGCAAGACCACGACCGCGGCCGCGCTCGCACTCGGCATGGCGGCGCGCGGGCTCAAGGTCGCGGTCGTCACGATCGACCCGGCCAACCGCCTCGCCGACGCGCTCGGGCTCGAACAGCTCGGCAACGAGCCCCGCCGGGTCGCGCCTGAGCGGCTCGCCGGCCTCGAGCTCAAGGGCGAGCTCTGGGCGATGATGCTCGACCCCAAGCGCACCTTCGACGAGCTCATCGACAGGATCGCGCCGAGCCCCGAGCGCGCCGAGGAGATCAAGCGCAACGGCGTCTACCGCGAGCTCTCGACCGCCGTCTCGGGCTCTCAGGAGTTCACCGCGATCGAGAAGCTCTACGAGCTCGTCGCCGAGGACTACGACCTGATCGTGCTCGACACGCCGCCGGCGCACAACGCCGTCGAGTTCCTGGGCGCGCCGGGGCGCCTGACCGCGTTCCTCGGCGGCGGCGCGCTGCAGGCGTTCCTGCACCCGTCCGGTCTCGGCATGCGCCTGCTCAGCCTCGGCACCGCGCCGCTGCTGGCCGCGCTCAAGCTCGTCACGGGCGTCACCGTGGTCGCCGACGTCACGGCCTTCTTCGGGCTGCTCGGCGGCATGACGGACGAGTTCCGCGCCCGCGCCAAGCGCGTCGAGGAACTGCTGCACGCCCCCGACACCGCCTTCGTGCTCATCACCTCGCCCGCCGACCGCCCGGTCGACGAGGCGATCTGGTTCCGCGAGACCCTGCGCGAGCGCGGCATGCCCTTCACCGGCGCGATCGTCAACCGCCTGCACAGGCCGCTGCCCCCCGGGGTGGTCCCGCTGGACCTCCCCGGGGACCTCACCGCCCGGGTCGCAACCTCGGTCCGGGATTACACCGTGCTGGCGCAGCGCGACGCCACGAATCTGGAGCGCCTGCGCTCCGCCTTCGATCCGGAGCCGATCCTGCAGGTTCCCGAGCTGGCCGCCGACATCGATGACATCGGCGGCCTACTGGCGATCCAGGAGCGCCTGTTCGGCTGAGAGCGCTCGGTAGGCTCCGCGCATGGCGATGCCGCCAGGCACGTACACGCTCGGGCCCGCCTCGGCGAGCCTGAGGGTCCAGACCGGCAGGGAGGGCAGGGCGGCCCGCGCCGGCCACAACCTCGAGATCGAGGTCAGGGACTGGGCGGCCACGGTGGAGCTCGGCGCCGCCCCCGAGGAGACGCGTCTCTCCCTGACTGCGAACTCACGCTCGCTACGCGTGCTGGACGGCGCGGGCGGCATGAAGGCGCTCACCGCCGAGGACAAACAGAGCATCGCCACGACGATCGACGACGACATCCTCAAGGGCGGGGAGATCAGCTTCAGCTCGACGCACGTGCACGCCGTTGAGGGAGGCGACGACCTCCACGTCCACGGCGACCTGAACCTCCTGGGGAAATCCGCCCCGGTCGCGTTCCGGCTCGCGATCGCAGCCGACAGAAGCGTTGCTGGCGAGGCCGTGATCAAGCAGTCGGACCACGGGATCAAGCCGTACTCAGCGATGCTGGGCGCGCTCAAGGTCAAGGACGAGCTCCGAGTGACCGTCGAGGGCAGACTCGCCTGACGCCGCGCCCGCGCGCGCCGTGCGTCACCATTGCGCCGTGAGCAGCACCACTTCCAACCGGCCGCTCCTGCCGATCGGTGAGGCGCTCGCCCGCATCCTCGAGCGCGCCACGCCCCTCGCCTCCGAGGATGTCCCGCTGGCGCACGCGCTCGGGCGCTTCCTCGCGCGGCCAGTCGCCGCGCCACTCGACCTGCCGCCGTTCTCAAACAGCTCGATGGACGGTTACGCGATCCGCGCGGCCGACACCCCGGGCCCCCTGCGCGTCGCCGGCGAGTCGGCGGCGGGCTCGCCGTTTCAGGGCACGCTCGGCGCCGGCGAGGCGGTCGCGATCTCGACCGGCGCCGTCATCCCAGACGGCGCCGATGCGGTCGCCGAGCTCGAGATCGTCGACGTGTTCCCCGTCCGCGCCGAGATCGAGATCGACGCCGACATCGAGATCGGCGCCGCCGTCGCCCCGGGCGCGTCGATCCGCCACGCGGGCAGTGACATCCGCCGCGGCGCGCAGGCGCTCCCGGCAGGGATCCGCATCGGCCCGGCGCAGATCGGCGCCCTGGCCGCGCTCGGGCTGACCGAGGTGCCCTGCGGCGCACGGCCACAGGTCGCGATCCTGGCCACGGGCAGCGAGCTGCGCCCTCCGGGCGAGGCGCTCGGGCCGGGACAGATCTACGACTCCAACCGGCCGATGCTGACCGCGCTGGCGCAGACCGCCGGCGCGACCGTGACAACGATCCCGAGCGTCGCCGACACAGAGGAGGCGCACCTCGACGCGCTGACGCAGGCGCTCACGCATGACGTCGTGATCTCCTCGGGCGGCGTCTCGGTCGGGCCGCACGACCTCGTCCGCGGGGCCGGGCGCGAGCTCGGCATCGAGGAGATCTTCTGGCGGATCGCGCTGCGGCCGGGCAAGCCGCTCAGCTTCGGCGTCCGCGATCGCGGGCCGGCCGGCCCGCGATCGCAGCAGCCGCCGACACTGGTCTTCGGGCTGCCGGGCAACCCGGTCTCTGCGCTCGTCTGCTTCGAGCTCTTCGTCCGGCCCGCGCTCGCGCGGCTGCAGGGTGCCATCGACCCGGCGCCCGAATTCGAGCTGCGCACGCTCGCAACGACCACGCGTCGCAACCCGCACCGTGACGATCTGATCCGCGTCCGGATCACGCCGGAGGGCACGGCCGAGCCGCTGGCGGGGCAGCAGTCCCACCAGATCACGGCCAGTGCCCTGGCCGACGGGCTGATCAGGATCCCGCAGGGCGAGGGCGAGATCGCCGCAGGCTCCGAGCTCTCATATCTGCCGCTGCACGGGCTCGTCTGACTATTTGCTCGGAGCCAGCGTGGCGACGCCGCGGTAGAGCAGCGCCCAGGCGACCTTCTCGCTCGCGGCGAGGCACTCCTCCTCGGTGCTGCCCGGCATCAGCCCGGCCGCCATCTCGGCGATCTCGGCGACCGTCACGGGGCCCGCGGAGAGGCGGCCGATCACGCGCTCGCGCAGGGTGTCGGTGACGGCGGGCGCGGGTGCCGGGGGCCCCGGGGCCGGTGGCGCTCCCCCGGCCGCCTGCTCGGGCGCTCCCCCGGCCGC
>Ga0123355_10006647_pt1 | contig 17177 bp, 10 predicted proteins | sample TergutEmb28metaG_3_FD_89872 | JGI IMG/M metagenome (GOLD analysis project Ga0123355, IMG submission 89872) | Embiratermes neotenicus P1 segment gut microbial communities from Petit-Saut dam, French Guiana - Emb289 P1 | ecosystem: Host-associated > Arthropoda: Insects > Digestive system > Gut ...
GTCCGGGGACAGCCCCTTGTAGTCTGAACGCTGAAAGATTTATATAACTGGGGGTCTAATATATCGTACCGAGGTATCGGAGACTTGGACAAGCAAATATATTCATTACTCCGATAAATTTGTTTCGTAGTTCCTTTTTCATAATCATCTAAAAATGCCAACCATGTGGTTTCACCCTCACCGATAAAAACAGTGTCAATATTTTCTAACGCTTCCTCCGTCATAATGGAAGCGTGTATCCCGCCTAAAACTACATATGAGCCGTTTTGCTTGAACTGCCGCGCTATTTCATATGCTCTATAAATCTGTTGTGTCATTCCCGTTAAGGCAACGATATCGTAATGCTCAGAAAAGGGAACTTCCACACCATGGTCTTCGTCAATAAATGAAACATGGTAATGATCAGGTATCATTCCCGCTATTGTCAGAAGGCTCAAGTTTGGGGTTTCCCATGCACCATAAAAATTTGAAACTACATCGCTTCTTTCTAAAAAACTTTTTAGCAGGCTATTTTTTCCGTATTTTGAGCCCTGCGGCACAATCAATGCGATTTTTTTCACGCCGTTTGTATCCTCCTGCCCTACCCACTTGCTCACTGACTGGTGCATCCTACAGTAGTTAAGTTTTTAGATACTTTTAATGCTTAACTACTATGATGTAGCAATAATACGAATTCTACCTGTATCCCCGTTTATTTCTATCCATTGGCCGTTTTCAAATACACTTGTAGCGACATCGTTAAATACCACTACTGGTATTCTGTATTCTCGCGCAACGACAGCACCATGGGAGAGTATATTTCCGTAATTCATGACCATACCGCTAACAACCCCTAAGATCGGCGTCCAACTTGGATGAAATGTGGAGACCACCGCAATCTCACCATCTTTTACTTCACTCAAATCTTTTACATTTGATATGATCCGTACTTGCCCCGCTGCTGTTCCGCTACTTATTCCAACCGCCTTAAAACTCTTTTTATCAACTTTTTCTTGAACTCGGTAAAGTGAATCATTCTTTATCAAATAAGGCGGTGTGATCTGCGCGTTCTTTTTATATGAACGGATTCTTGCGCGGATAATTTTCCGCCAGTCTTTTTGCTCACTGTGTTCGCTGTTTTGAACCATAAGCTTGATTTCATCAATGGTCAGATGGAAAATGTCTTCTGGATTGGGGATCGCGCCACTCTCTGCTAATCCTTTCCCTATTGAGAGCAGCAATTTCCGGATAAGCAGCCAGCTTTTGTCAAAGTAATACCGTTGATTTTCCCTAAGCGCCATGTACCGCGACGCCATTTTTGCAAAAAAAATGATCTTTACTTTTCGCCATACCACAATGGGTATGTTTTTGTGTGATGCATCAACACGATTAAATGCTTTTCTTTTACTCTCTTCATAACGTTTCTTGATTTCTTTCGCATTTTTTGAAACTTCATTCAAATTAGCTGACGGATTGAGCAAAAATTGTTTTATGATTTCGAGAACAATATCTGGCTGCTCTACCCAATGGGGGGAGTATAAATCATCACAGGAAGTCCCCCGGTGGCCATGCTTTTTGATAAAGCTATCGAATTCATTAATAAAGCACTTAGCTTCCACATTATGCTGTTCGCTAATTTTTTCATAAATGTTTTCAACCGGATGGGTCAAAAAAAGCCTATTAATTTCCAACGATGATTTTGCTAGCTGCGTTAGGCGTAGTAATTCATGGTTGGATTCAATGGTCATATTTTTCGAAGCACCTGATTCAATTAAACCAGCTATTATTTCCCTTGCGTTTTCCACTTCATTCATATTACTGGAAAGCTGATTGTAGCCAACCTGTGCCAGACCAAGGAAGCGGTAATGATCTTTCCCTATGTATTCACAAAAAATATTGATTACGGCTTGTAATGTAATCCATATACCGCTCAATTGGTCTGTTTTCCCATAATCTTCTTCAAGGCGGTATAACAACTTTTCATATTTACCTATTCTACGATACCAGCTCACGCTTCCTGTTAAAAACAATAAAAGAAGCTTCACTTTTTTTGCAAAGCCCTTATCACGTGACGAGCCAAACGGAACGTCATCAAAGAATTTTTTTTGATAAGCCTGATTCCAATAAACCCGGTTAAAATAAAACAAAAGTGGCTTCTCATTATAAAGACTGCCCTTTTTTTTATTATAAAAACTTAGATACACAACCTCTTGCCAGGATTTTAACAATGACAGATAACAAATACATGCAGGCTCAGCGTATCTATCCAATAAACTACATTCTATCTCTTCTGAAATATCCATGTTCCAATCAAACGGGATTTCGCTACTTGTTAAAACCGTTTCTTGTATGACAATTGGCCTGCATTGTAAAATATAAATCTTGTCTTTAACAATCGTCCATTCTATATCACAAGAAAAGCCAAAAATATTTTCTATTTTTACACCTATTGCTGAAAACCTATATATTTCATCTTGCGAAAGACAGGGTAGATGTTGTTGGGAGGTTTTTACATTTTCTATTTGCAGCTCAAATGATTTGATTCCTAATGAATACTTTGTCTTTTTCTGAGCGATTGTTTTTGAAGTTATTTCACCATCTCGGCCAACGCTATATCTGTCAGCAGACAATGTGTTATCAACAACACCAATATTTAATCCATAACATGCTTCAATGAGCATTTCATTTTTATTTCCAGTTATCGGGTTAGCCGTAAAAAGTACGCCAGATTTTTCTCCGTCAACCATCTTTTGTACGATGATGCCCATACCTTTTGATTCTATTTTGTTCCGCGCTCTATATTTTTCGGCCTGGTCAGAATGGTATGAAGCCCAGCATTTTTTGATTGCTGTTTTCATGTCATCAAATGAGCGAATATTCAGTATACTTTCATAAATTCCAGCAAACGAATGTTCCTTACCGTCTTCTCCCATAGCCGATGAACGAACGATGAAAGGCTCTTCAGGGTTGTCCTCCAATATCTGCCCAAGCGACTCGTTCATATCTTGATTAAATTCTCCGGTAAATATATCAGGCTGTATATTTTTTGAGGGAATTTTACTCATTAACCCGTTATCTACACAGAAATCCTGAAACATCTCACGAGAAATAGCATACCCAACTGGCACACTATAACCGTTTTCAAATAAAACAAATAAGTTTACTGCTTTCGCGCCATATAAATATAAATTTTCACATGAAAGCGCAGACAAACTTCGGATATAATTTTTCAATACTTTTACCTCATATAGCCATTTCGTAATTCATACTGTACAGCCGTTAAGTAAAAAACAAAAAAGAAAAGCACAGTCCGGTTTGTTTACCGGTTTGTGCCTTTCATGATTTATACTATACTACTAATAATCCTCATTGCTTCGCCAGTCAAAGTGAACGACTTATCGAATGGGCAAATACAGAGCCATATACTGTTCGCCCTTATTCCAATAAAGTTCTTCCAAACAAGGTGTATCCTCATTAGAAAAAAATGAATAACAATCATCAGGTGATGTACAGCCCAAAAGATTGTCTACATGATTATCAAATGCCCACTTTAAGAGTACACCCCACCCTGATGGAAAATCTCCGGAAAAAGGATCATGAATGGTAAGCTTTGCAAAATTTCCACCTGCAAAATCTTTAATTTGAATTTCAGGATCTCCGTTGATATTGTCTGGTACAGAATAATATACATGATAAGTCCTGCAACCTTCGGGAATATCTCGGCCCTTATGACAATCAAAACCAAATCCTCTTACACCATTTTCTCCAACATTCAAGCCTTTGTTTTTTAGCCAATTCTCCACAAACCCTGTTGCTGTTTGCTCTGGTTCTGCGCTTGTAACTTCATAGGACGCAACAAGCATTTTAGGTAATGACACACGTTCTACATTGCTAAATTCCATTTTATATTCTCCTATCTTTATTAGGTAGTGTCAAGTTTCATACGCTTTTTTTGGGGTTTGCACCCATGATAGCCTGATAGAATCAAGGTTTCATGCCACATGGATTTTCATGTAGGGGTTTACCCCCCTATTTACAGGAATGCAACTACTGGTTGCGCCCTTGAAACCCGCATGGTTACTGCATTTACAACGGTAATGCCCCCAATGCGATAAACTCGTTTTTCATGTTCACTTTACACTACCCTTTATTACCTGCCACAATTGTTATATACCCCATGAAAACAACACTGTATTGATTATTTTAACGGATAATAAAGCCAAAATTTCATTCTGTCGTTCAAATCATCCGTTATGCCTTGATATTCTATAATAAGCTGTCCATCAGCCCTGTCATAATCTCCATCCATATATATATTGTAACAATTTTCTTCTAACTCGCTCATCCCCAACTTGAATAAAGTCGTAAATTTTAAATATTTTCCACCGGTAAATTTTCTTATTTCAAGGCTCGACAAGTCCGCGCACTCTGGTGGATTGGCGACCCATATTTCTGTGGGTGCATTATACATTTTATTAAGCTGAGTCTGCACTTGAAAGACTCTATGTTTTTGATAATCTCCTGATAATTCCGACCATTTGTAATATAAATCCCAAGCTCTTTCGCTGCCGATAAAATCTTGATTGTTCTCCTGAAAGACCGCTATTGTAAGTTCCGGCAAATCGGTTACAAGAGGTTTTTTGGATTCAGGATTTTTGCATATTGGAAAATAGCAGTTCACTCTCTGGGTGTCGCTTTCCGCATCCTCCGGTACCATTTCTTCCAAGTATTGATGAAAAGCAAAGCCGTAATCAGACTCGCGACACCATTTGGCAAATTTCGCCATCGCACCAAAGAGCTTTCCTATAAAATCGCCGCTATCTCCTTTCTTAAACTTGATTGTTATCAGAGCATACATACCGCCGAGGAATATCTTTTCTTTACAAACATCGTTTTCATTGAGTTGAAAATTGCCTGGGATGGTAATCCAAAACTCATAGCCTCTTTTACGCGCAAAATAAGCTGGATAATCAAATCCAAAAATCCGCACACCCTTGTCAGAATCAAGTAGGTTTTTCTTTTTTATCCATTCTTTAATAACCCCATCGCCGTCGTCTTCTGGAGATTCACTAAATGTCCAGTAACAAGCCACTCGCATTCTTGGCAAATTCTTCAATACGCTTATTTCCGGGTATTTGCTTTTTAACCCCTCGTCTTGCGCCTCGAAGTTCGTTTCCACTAAATTTATCTTATCAAATGTATATTTGAGGTTGAATTTGCCATAACTGCCAGGGGTTGTTCCTACTACGGTTTTAAATGATTTTATGAACGCTTCTTGCGACGTAAATCCATATTTTAACGCAATCTCTGCCATCGGTATGTCGTTCTTTATATCTATACACGCACATTCAAACCTTCTTCTTCGGATATACTCCTTAACATCATATCCCGTAAAAGCATTGAACAATCTATACAAACCGGTTCTTGACATATAAGCCTGTTTAGCTACTTCAGAAATTTGAATATTGTCGTCCAGTTTATTTTCGATATAGTTTAACGCGCATTGGAGCCGTTCATATAAATTCATTTAGCCATCACCGCATGCATCTTAACATATGGGTAGAATTGTGTCCTGTCATTTTGTCTCAAAGTGTTTTTGTACGGCTTAACTACTGTACAAATACAAGTTAGTACAATCCAATCCCCATTATACAATGTTTGAATACTATGATCAACTACTTATATTGGAACATACATCGTCATATGCTCATTGTTGCCTTGACGATAAAATTTGACAAAGAACGGCACATTCTCTTCGTTTATACTCACTGGACGGATATTTTCATTGCTTTCCCATAATGATTTTGCGATATAATCCCATACACGCCGAACAGAGAATGAAAAGGGGTCATTTATCGTAACTGAGGCATACCGTCCTTCCGGAATCACTGTATAGCAATACGCATCTGTTTCCATTCCGCAAATCGCATTGCTGTCATGGTAATACCACAGCCCTTCATGTTCCCCCATTGGCGTTAAATAATACACAGTAGCGTATTTATCAAGTTTTTTTATGTTTGCATAGTCAGATTTTTCAAAATGGTCTATATCTAACTCCGTTCTCTCAAGAGGAACCATTTCTACGTTGCCGCAGCGCATGCAACTTTCTTCCATATAGTTACCACCCTTAGTCTCCCTAGGGTCTTGTGTCATATGCTTGGATTGTAAATCTATCAGTTGCAAAATATCGTCAATATCGTCCTTAGATATACGATTCATTTCGGCGTATTCAGTTGTATATTCTTGCTTTGCGCAATGGGGTCTTGAGGATGCCATAAACTCACAATTCGCATAATAGTACTGCCTATACTCATAATCACAATGGGCTTTGCACTTTTTACAGAGGTCATGTAATATATATTGCCGTACCGTTTCACCGTACATATTTTGCCGAAGGAGGGATTCGTTTTTCATAAAACCCAAAAAGACGGTTCGCATTGAGAGTTGGCCGCTAGAAGAGTAAAAACTGCATAACGACTTGCCTACTTTCGGTTTTTTTCGGTAATTCATTGTCCATTCATTTAGGGTTTTGTTATTCGGTTTGATATCATACGGCTTATACTCCGGATAACAATTGGTGATGTGTTCATGCACCGCCTCAAGAACGCATCGACCTACCTCATCTATCGTATTAAAAAAATCGGTATATGTGTATTCTGGCATGGGGATCCTCCATTTCTTAACGCCCCAACATAAAGCTGTTGTTGATATAGCCGTTTCGCTTACTGTACGGATAAAATCATTAAACGCTTGCAGTGTTTGCACTCATGTGCACATGATTTTTTCCGCACGATTTACGAAACTACTATAAGCCATCTATTTGAAAAACTATGGTTTGAAAATCCACATGAATAGGCATTTTATAAGAAATGAAAATCCGAAAATTAAAGCATGAATCAGGGAGTTTTCTGAAAGACAAGCATTCGTGTATCACTCTTTATGTCGCGAATCAACTGCAAATTGTAAGGTTTCAATTGATTTGCCATATCTTTGACTGAATAGTTGAAATGGGAGCCATTTCCCATCCAGCTCAGATTATGTATCAGATATTCCATAGGTCCAGACTCATCATCATCAAGAAATAAATCAATTAGTATTAGGATCCCGGAATCAGTTAAAGATGACGCGGCTTGATTGATAATCGAATCCATATACTTTCGATCCAAATGATGTAATATTGCTGCCATAAGAATAGCATCGTATTTTTTATCGATTTTATCTTTTCTTATATCTTTGACATAAAACTTTATCCTATCCTGAAGCCCCTGTTGTTTTATATTGTTTTCACAGTTTTCTTGTACATATGGCAAATCGTAAATATCTATAGAAATATTAGGTATACTGTTACATATTTGTGTAGCGTAAATCCCATTGCACCCTCCGATATCCAACATTGTATTGCTTTTGCTTACAAATAATTCTCTAGCAACATGAAGAGAAAAATAATCCTGAATTTTTATGTGCTTCTGCGCTATCTCATAACCAGAAAAGATAGGCGTTTCCTCATCATGTTTGTAAATCATATTATATAATACCTTATCGTACGTAACACTGTCAAATGTCTGACACACATGTTCAAAAATTTCTAGTCCAGGCTTGTATGTCGGATTTAGCTTTAATTTATCATTTTCAACGTTAACTACACCGATAACATGAAAAATTTTGATGATAAGAGAGAGGTCAAGGTAATGGATGTTTAACTTTTGCGCTAGCTCATCCAAGTTAATTTCCTCATTGATATTTTCAAATAAATTAATCTTAATTCCTAGGTTAAAAACATTTACTAAAAAATAGTAGGTTACCATATCATTAATATTAAACGGATAATTCATCTGTATAATCATTCCCTTACAATAATATTTTATCTTATAGCTATTTGCAATTCATATCCCGTCAGAAGGGGGCTGCGCATCTTCTTGCCCCCTCTGATCATGACAGAAATTTCACTTACTGTACGGCTGGTCCGACTTCATTTAACTCATGTTATAGCAATTTCATTTATTGTGCGAAATTGCTATAATATAACGTAAATTCGACGAAGTCGAATCAGCCGCTTTTACGGTTGAAATTCCGAAGGAATTTTCACGTTATGTTCTGCAACTTTAGATATTCTGCAAATTTCTCAATCGTTGGATAGACAAAAAAATCTGTTAGCTTTAATCCACTGAACAAATTATCTTTCATATCTTTATACATTTTAGTAAGTAAAATCGAATTTCCTCCAGCCTCAAAAAATTCGGTATTTTGTTCTATCTCATCGACTTCTAGGTATTTGCACCAGTAGGTATGTACGATGTCCTCTATCGCTTTATTCATTATTGGTTCCATCTCTAGCTCCTGATTCAATAAAGCTCTCAATTTCTCTGTGTCTACCTTACCATTCGTATTAATAGGCAAATTTCCAACAAAAATGATTTGGATAGGAACTGCATATAAATAGATATTTTCCCGGATGCATTCAAGTATTGCTGTTTCAGTCATATGCCTGTCACTGTTGATAAAAACGGCAACCTTTTGATTTATTTGTGTATCAATGACTAGGGCCTTTACACTTTTTACGCCTTCCATATCGCGAATAATTGCTTCTATTTGGTTAATGTCTACGCGCATACCATTGATCTTCATCTCGCTGTACTTTCGTTTGACATAATAAAAGTACCCGTCATGATCTGAATAACCTATATCGCCGGTACGATAATAGACGTTACCATCAATTTCACATAATTCGCTATCATCCAAGTCTTTAGCAAGTGATGCGCCCGCAACTAGAATTTCTCCATGTACCAGATCGGGCACACATTGCATAACCTCATCTACAATCAAACATTGTGTATGGCTTATCGGCTGTCCGATCCGATAGATGGATTTTGATGAAAAATCTGGGTCTGCACAACAGGCTATAGTGGTTTCCGTTGCGCCAAATTCATTAATCAGACGAACGGATGATTGGTGTTTAGACAAATTATCAAACAGTGTATTGGAAACAGGTTCACCTCCTATAATCACAAATTCTAAGGTGTTAAGTTGACCCGGTTCGCTCACTTCAAGCAAGGTTTCTAACATTCTAGGAGTTGCGCAGAAATTACTAATTCTATTGTTTTCGATTATTTTACAAGTCTGCTCATAATCTGCTTTTTTGCTAAAATCGCAAAATACTACACTCCCTTCAGATATCAAGGCTAGGAAAAGACTACCCCAGAATACATCAGAAGTCTCTGTCAGTAATTGTAGGGTATTATTGTTTTTATTTAAAGCGTAATGTGTTCTACGATATGATAGGTAATTACACATGCCATATTTTGTTACATTAATATATTTCGGGGTGCCGGTTGTCCCAGAAGTGGAACAGATGTAAAGGACTTCACTATCGTTTGTGTTGGCGCCGGCTAATTCGTCATAGTGATAAACTGCTGACAAAGAAATATTGATATGGGGTACAAAATCAAGTTCATGATCATAATCTGAAATAATAAGACTGGCCTTTGTATTTATTACAATATTCTTTCTATGACCCTTTGAGAAATCTGGATAAATGCATGTAAATACATGGCCTGAATATATTACCGCCAGAACAGCTATAGATAAGTGTAGTCTGCTTTTTGCGCTAATTGCAACAACACTATTGGGATCCAGTTTATACTGGGCAATCTCATTCGCTATATACCGTATATTGCTGTTCATATCACGATATGTAATATGTTTATATAATGCTCCAGATGAGGTGAAGGAAATGAGCTCTGACAAAATATCATCTCCCCAGTCTGACAAACGGGGCTGTGTGTGATATGATTTTGTGCCAGTTGCGCTGAACGAACTGTGCAAATAAATAATTAATTTATGCTTGATCATTTTGGAAATAGCATTACACAATCCCGTACCAATTTGTGCATGCAGTACATGCAAGTCCTGGCTATCATTCTCCAAAACAAAATCAACATCCTCTTTCCCAATAAACAGAGCTATGATTTCTATTAGAGGGTGCCTGCCATTAAATTGTTGTAGCAGATAATATGCTTCCTGATTAAGTTTATAAGTCTTATTTTCTTTTGTTACACTGCAAAGATCATTTTCCCAATTTAATTTGGCAGCATCCGGTAATGAAACAGCTATAAATACTGCTCCGCCAATTTGCTCTGACAGACTGTATTGTTTTGTATCATTTATGTTCACTGGTTCTTTCAGCGCAATATCATTGCTGTTATTGTGTACGATTTGTAAGAATAAGGTATCAAATTCCTTCTCAGTCAATAAACTCATACCAACCTCCTAATCTATAAATTTTCATTACAGTCGTTAATACTAATCCTCATTTAAAATCATACTTGTCTGTCAGGAGTGAACGTGAACCTTGTTCACACTGGTCAAAGTGCCGCCTGCGGTAGCGGGCGGCTTCCCTCCACCGAGCATGTTTTAAAGTGGGATTAGTATAAACTTTTAAAGTGAGTTCGACGAAGTCGAATCAGCCGCTTTTGCAGCTGAAATTCCGAAGAAATTTTCACGTTATGAGCATAATTTGTGGCGTTTTTGCCACAAATTATGCTCATATATTAAAAGTTCGGTGAGCGTTCTTTGTTCATCGAACTCACGTTGCATTAGACACTTTTAATGCTTAACGACTATAGACTTTTTGCATAACCCCTCCTTTTTTATTTACTCTAATTTATTTGTAATCTTCCTCCATTTCACGATAAAACGTATTTGCCAGGTTAAAAGTTTCGCTAATCTGGTCGTAATCACAACACGTTTGTATATATTTTTTACAATATTGACATTCTTCACAATAATTATTGCAGAAATCATCTTGACGATAAAATGGGGTAATATAATCATTCAGCTTTTTATTTTCAAGATGAACGATAAACGCATTTGTTGGCTGAAAGCAATCTAAAAGTAACATAAAATTTCCATCATACATGCGCATCATGTATGCTTCCGTCGTCTTTAGAATATTACCATTTTCGGCAGCTTGCCGCCCTTGTATCTTGAAGTTATAATATCCGATGTCATTATAGTGAATCAAATCCTCTGGCCGGATCCACGCTAGCTTCAATAAATTTTCTGGATTTTCACAGCGCTGGAGCATACAACGGTGGGAATAAAATGGTATGCTTTTTTTTGATTGATTACAATCATTGTCATGGGATGTTTGATTATGATGGAATATTTCATAAATACAGTTTTTGTGACAAATAACATTTGCAATCAATTCGACCTGTTGCTCAAATGCTTTTCTAATGTTTTTGAGGGTTTTAAAATCACGATTAACTGACTCATCCAGAACAATTGCATCTGCACCCATTCGTTTATATGCAAGCGCTTTTTCGGCGTTGTTTATTTGGCACACAGTAGAAATCTTTAATTTAAAACTATAATTCCCCTGTTTGATTATATTTACGATCGAAGGCATACCTACGGTTATACAATGTATTCCAATATAATCCAATTGATTCAAAAAATCCTTTAACTTTCTTGAAAATTCCTGATCAAACTCCTGGTTTCCTACACATGTTGTATTAAGCGTATAATTAAAACCAATACCCTGATCATCAAGTTTTCTAACATATGATTCAAGCATAGGAAAATCAACCTGCGGCAACAAATCATTGGCACGGCCTGATCCTACTAAATTCCCTACAGTTATTTGACCATAAATTTCATTAATTTTAGCTTTTCCTTTATACTTTTCATTAAGCTGCGCTACTTCTTCAATTTTTTTCGGCTTAAAATCAGCCGGTATACTAAAGTTGTTTATCATATATTCCGCACTCCATTATTTTTTTTATGTTTTTTTTCTGTCCATCGCTTAACCATCTTGCAATTTTTTCAATTAAGTCAATAATTTTGCAAATGGCATCATTATTATATAAACCGCTATCATAGCAAAACTCAAGTTCAACTTCCATCGTAGATTGGTCGGTACGTACAGCTAAGATAAAAGGAGCGTTCGAACAAAATTTGTGTTCTGTTAGTGATAGGGAAAAATCTGCTGCCGTTATGTTTTCGATTGATGAAATAGGGTAGTTTTGTATGTCTAGGCAGGTTTCTATATTGATTAAGCCGTTATTATTCATTGTCTCTAGTAAATCAATCGTATTGACTTCTTGGTGGATTAATATCTCTAATACGCTGCATTTGATAAACGCAAGATATTGCTCAACTGTCCAGGACAAATCTACTTTGAAACGGGCAGGAACCGTATTGATAAGCATACCAACCAAGTCGAGTTCATAGTCCCTTCCAATTCCTCTACCAGAAGCAACAATATTGAATGCAACATCATTTGTTTGATTTGCCATAATCAGATAAATAACCCAAATAGCATAAAAACACTGTGAAAAAGTCATTTTGCGCTGATTCTGGGTTAAATAAATGCGATTGTTCAATACAGCGGACCTGTAAAGTTTAACCCTTTGCTTATTGGAGCGGTTTTTTGTTTTAGAGACTCCCTTGAAACCATCTAAATGATTTATCCAATAATTTTTGTTTTTGCTAGCCTGTAGCCAAAAATCTTTGACATAATCCGCATAATCTCTTCTATGAATACAAAGGCTTTCTGCCCGCTTGATTTTATCATATAACAATATAACATCTCTTAACCATATAGCCTGACTCCATCCATCGAGCAAAATATGATGAGTTCTGATAACAAAATATTGTGAATCAGGGTTTTTTAGATAGTAAATTTGATAAGGATTTTTAGTAATATCCAGTGATAAATCCCATATCTCATCTATCAGTTTTTCCACAGTATCGGTATTAACTACTTTCAATGCTAATGGTTTTGCTGATAAAATGATTTGCAACGGGAAATCGGTCTTCTTCCAAACGAAAACTGACTTTATCGCATTATGAATTGTGGATAACGTACATGCTTCTCCCAACTGTTCAACATTTGGACATCCGTGGATTTTATAAACCAAAATTTCGGAATTTAATTTTGATTCTACATTCGTGAAGTATTGATACATCATGCTGGTTTGCATTGGTTTAAGCGGCAATATATTTTCTATTTGCATTTTTCCCCCAACAATCATAATGAGTATTTTCAGTATATAGTAATTAAGCATTCTTACTTCATTGCAGCTTACTTTTTCTTATCCAGAAGGAAAAAACATCGTTCGTAATATGCTTTAAGTTTTTCGACATCCGTTTTATCTGTTAAATTGTATTTGCCTTGAAGGTTCATGGAATTATAAAAAATCAATACGTCTTTTGGTATATTCATAGGATTTACAAGCTTTTTTTGATTTTCTTGCTCAGCTTCGTTTAGTTTTGTATCTATTCTTACATATGTGGCACTTGCATCATAGCTATAGTTTTTTTGGTTATGTATCACGATGCGTCTTCTGTTTATATACATTACTTTTATTCCTTTTATTAAGGAAAAGTGAAACGCTTCTTCTATATTATTGATAATCGGTTCGCCTTTGTCGTTTAATGAGGTGTTACATACCATCGGAATACCTGTTTTGTTTTTAAATGCTTTGATCAGGTTATATATAGCAGGATTTGTTTGATAATTAACCGTTTGAATACGTGCTGTTTTATCTAAATGTGAAATGGCTGGCAACAATGGGGCTTTACTCTCAGCTACTAAGAATAAATGCAACATAAATTCTGAACTATATGCGCCATCAAACCATTGGTTGATATCTTCTTCTAAAACAACCGGTGCAACAGGCTGCCACCACGGTCTTTGCTTTATTTCGTTTAACCTTTCTTTTGTTTTAAGTTGCCTGGGATCAGCCAATATACTCCTATGGGCCAAAGCTCTCGGTCCAATCTCTGAACGATCATTAAACCATACCACAGGCGCATCAATAATATCCAGAACAGCCTGTTCATCTTTATAGTCGCTGATATCCAAAATATACTCTTTATACTTTTCACTTTTTAATAAAAGTTCCAGCGAATCATCCCAATCCCCATAATACGCATGAGAAAGCCTAAAATTGAAATGATTTGTTTTCTTATAAAATGCATATAAGGCAACTCCCATGCTTAAACCACCATCATTTACACATGACGGAGTTAAAAACCCTTTGAATTTATATTTACTCATTAGGTGACTATTTGTTGGGCAATTGAGAGCAAAACCACCAGACAAAGATAAGTATGTATTTTGCGGTTCAAGTTTATATTTTTGTAAAATATTTTCAATGTTTCTTTCCATAATATTAATTGACATTTGATCTACACATTTCATGACCATGCTGATTTTATTTTCTTTTTGAGTAAATTGTGGATCAAAGCCATTAAATAATGTTCCGGTGTCGTTTTCTGTAATTCCTTCAATTTTTTGAACTAAATTATCAAAAAAACTTAAAGCTTTTGAAGAATCATTATTCATTGTCATGATGGGACTCTCTGCAGGTAAATACGCAGCGCTTTTACATGCATATGCCAAAGCCATTAACGTTCCCTCTTTAATTTTATAATGTTTCGCCGCCGCATACCATAATGCGCCTGGCGATGCAATAGGAAATACTTCTAGTTTTCCGCGTAAAGAAACACAGCCTGCATAAAAATATTTATTAAAGCTATCTCTGTCAACGACTTGATCTGGACCAGCATCTACAGACAAACCTAATATATTCTCGTTTATAAAGATATCTGTATCCATCATCAAAGAAGAAAAAAGATGTGATATGCCATGATAAGCAATCGCAGGGTATTCTTGTAGAGAATGGTAATCATCATGTGTGTCGATTTGTGGCGTTCCCCATATTTCTACCATATCGTTAAGTGTTAAATCATATTTTTTTAGCAAGCTATTCAAAAACGTCATAGCATGTTCTTTGTCAAAAAATGCCCTTCTATGTTGTTTTTCTCCGGTTACTCTCTCTAATTCCCAATAATGAACAAGAGTGACCCGATCATCCTCTTTAAGCCATAATGAGACGTTTTGGTCATGCCTTTGTCCAAAATCATATAAACACGCAATTTTATCTATCTCTATATATGTAGATAAATAATAACCATTCTTCATTGCACCCTCCAACTTTTCCCATTTTTACAGTACAGTGAACGCCTCATCTTATCGAATTATATTTTTAAGACGAATGCGTCTGACATCTTTCGGATTTGTCAAATCATATTCACCATGTTGAAACATCGGCATATATGCTTGTATTGTTTCATTGCTTAGTCCATGAGGGTTATACATGGTTATAAGACGTTCATATTCTTCAGGCTCAATGAGAGGTTGAATTGTTTCTCGGGCCGTCGGCTTATTTTCTTCAAACTGACTGTGGCAGCATAACTCCACGCGCTTACCGTTTATGTAAATAACTTGTATGCCCTTACGTAGAGCAAAATTTAGCGCTTGCTCTATTGTATCAATAATCGGTTCGCCTTTATCATTAAGCGATGTATTGCATAAAATTGGTACATCGGTATCCTGATAAAATGCTTTCAGCAATCGAAACAAAAGATCGTTTCCATCACTTTCATCCATTGTTTGTACCCGGGCTGATTGATCCAAATGTGATACCGCTGGGATAAGGCTTTGTTTTTCTGTTTTTATGAGAAATGTATTAAGCATATATTTTGATGAAGTCCAGCGTTCAAACCATTCATCGGCGTAATCTTCTATCACTATCGGAGCTACTGGTCTCCACCATTGCCTTCCTTTGATCCGATTCAATTCGTCTTTTACTGCTTGATTTCTTGGATCAGCTAGGATACTACGGTTGCCAAGGGCTCTTGGGCCTATCTCCGCATTCCCATTAAACCAGACTATCGGAGCGTTTTTAACATCCTCCACAGCCTTGTATGTTTCAAAATCCTGCATATCCTTTATATGTTTACTATAATATGGATGTGTTATCAAATTTTGCGATTTTTCATCTTTGTTTCCATAATACGCATTCTTAAGGCGAAAACATATTTTACCGGCCTTTTTATGGAAAGCATATAAAGCAATACCTAAAGACATGCCTGCGTCATTCGGACAAGGCGGTGCAATGAACCCCCGAAAACCGTACTTATTAAGAAGATGACTATTAGTTGGACAATTCAATGCAAATCCGCCCGCCATTGCGAGGTATGTTGTATTCGGATCAATTGAGAATCTCGATAACTGTTCTTCAATATTGTGTTCCATAATTTCAAAGGATATTCTCTGAATCTCCTTCATTGCAATGCTGATTTTATTTTCTTCCAGGCTAAACAAAGGATTAAATGTTTCTTCGCCCTCGGCTTTGTAATTTTCATCAATCCAATCAAATAAACGAATGACATTTTTTCGAACGTGTTCTGCTGATGCAAAGTCGCTAATCATAAAATCGCCATGTACAGGAACGGGCATACGATTATTACAAGAAGAGGCCAATGCCATTAAGGTACCCTCCCGTAACTTAAACCGAGCAGAAGCCATATCCCATAGCAGGCCCGGTGAAAAGATCGGGAAATACTTAACGGATCCTTTTTCAGAATAACATCCGGCATAAAAAGGTTTATTATAGTAGCCTTTATCTAAAGAAGTGTCAGGAAGCCCATCCGGAGCAAAGGCTAGTATGTTCCCATGATCAAATATATCTGTATCCAACATGATTGCTGAAAACAGATGAGCTATAGAATGATATTGGAGATCTGGAAGGTCATTTATTGAATGATAATCATTTGTAGTACTTATAAATGGAGTTCCCCATACCTCTACCATGTCATGAATAGTCAGATTATATGGATATAATAGTTTGTTAATCAGACACACGATATGATCTGGATCATAGAAATAGCGTGCAAATTGCTTATTTCCACTTATACGTTCAAATTCCCATACATGTATTAATTCTACATATTTCCCCTGTTTATGCCAAAGAGATATATTCTGGTCATGTCTGCCCGTGAGATTTAACAAATTTCCCAGTGGATGAATATCTGCGTATACTGATAAATAATATCCATCTTTCATAATTGTCTCCATTCCGCCGCACACGGCGGCACAAATAATTTATGAAAGCGGAAGAATCCGCAATCAGTTGTGTTAAACTATTGAAAGAAACAGCGGTAAACCCCAGAGCACGAGAGGAGGAGTGGCGTAAGCCACAACCCGCATAATTATATGTGCCGCAGCCTACACAAGCACAAATAATTGGGACATAGAGCCCGTACACTTATCTTTGAAAAACAAAGTCATAAGTTTTAGCTTAGGCGGCAGTCACTGCCGCTGTTTCTATTTTTAAGCAAAGGGGCTA
>Ga0123355_10006648_pt1 | contig 17175 bp, 10 predicted proteins | sample TergutEmb28metaG_3_FD_89872 | JGI IMG/M metagenome (GOLD analysis project Ga0123355, IMG submission 89872) | Embiratermes neotenicus P1 segment gut microbial communities from Petit-Saut dam, French Guiana - Emb289 P1 | ecosystem: Host-associated > Arthropoda: Insects > Digestive system > Gut ...
GTTTTTTTTTTAAGTTTTTTCGGTGGTTTCCCCCATCCGTAAAAAGATTTTCAGAATGGTGAGGGGAAACGGGGCCGGGGGGGGGGGGAGGATCATGGTTAGTTTCTGTTATATAATTGTAAATACCATGCGTAAAGGTGATGAATATAATAATAATAATAATAATAATGTGTGTAGTATGAGACACTATATTTATTACAGGGAAACAAAAAAAGATACGGCTCCACAAGGTCCCAAAGCAGTGTCCGCTCGTCCTTCTGGTACAAACAGAAAGCTAGATGAAGTAGAGAGAAGAAGGACTGGTGACGGTAAGAGGACTGTCTGAGAATAAAGCAGAGAAAACAAACTGAACGTCTGGGCCGACTTTTGAAATTGAAGCGCTGCATTAAGACGAAATTTTGATAACGCTGGGAGGGGTGGGTTTGGGCGCAAATTTGAAGTTAATATTTGGAGGGCTGCATGAGGATCATGACCGTTGAGGTGGACTCTGTTTGTCAACTGAACGCTTGATATAAGACAGGAGACTCGTCTGACTTCTAGCGAGCAGTCCGGTTTGAAGAATGAAATTCATCTCAATAGTGTATGAAATTAAATTCGAACTTCATAACTTCATAACTTCCTCGTTACAGATTTGACGTTTAATTGTATTTAGGAGGAAATAATCGTCCTTTACATATGAGTTGGTACATGAGTATCGAAATTATTCTGACTCTGGAGTTTATCAGCCTACACTCGAACACCAGATCCTGGCGTCATGCAAGAAATACCGTACTGCTGTATCAACCACGTAACAGCAGGGATTGCTCAGATTGCGGTCTTTTGGCATGTGACACCATGTGACCTTCTAGGCGGCTATCGATGCTGCGGAGTAGCACACAACTGTTACTGACTGAGGAGATTGCAGTTGACCTTGGCAGTTTTTTTTTTTGCTCTGGCGGTCAATGGAAGGAAGGTCATGTAGTTTAACATACTTATGTTTTTTGGCAGGATCTATGTTTTCCTCCGACCGTCGTCGCTAGTGCTAGGGGAAACTGTGAAGATCAACAGCGTTCTCTTGAGTAAGATATAGTACTTTCATCTTGCGGTTTTAACCGGTCACGTATATAACAAAGCTGTTATCTGAAACCACTGACTTCACTGTCAAGCTTCATTCTAATCCTTCAACACTGAACATGATGGTAGCCTGTTCCAAGAAACCACCAACCAGACAACTCAGAAGACCACAACCTGTATAACTGAAACACGTGCTTATGGTAAAAATGGGAAGTTAACACCTTACCTGCAGGTAAACTCGCGTTCCTGGAGGCAGAGTTCCATGCATTCTCGTCGAGATCCGACGCGGCGTCTGTGACGTACGTACGTCCGCAGTTCGTGATCGCGAACCACTTCGAACAGCCATGGCCGGGTACAGGGAGCCCTAACACAGGTCTTCTGGGCGAATATAGTGAACACAGGGAACTGAGACTTGGTGAGGGCCCCTGCAACAGAAACCAGTTATTGCTGATGTCTGTAGCACTGGGACATCATTTTATCTGACAATGCTTATCATTATTTGACTCTGACCGTTTAACGCTACAGCAGGGAGCGCAACCCTCGCCGTTGTTCCAGTCTGCCGTGAGTCGGGGTCCACACGTTTTAGTTCGATGTACTCCAGTTCGTATTATGGTTCTACGCGCCATATTTTTGTTTACATGCAAAATAACCACTGCCACCGGGTGACAACCCAATTGCAGTAAATTATTATTATTATTATTATTATTATTATTATTATTATTATCTGCAGCGTGCCAGACGTGTTACTGCTGTGTCAAAGTGTTGTACATCACAAATAATTATTGCAAATCTGGTAATATCAACAATTGCACATTTCTACTATCTATGCATTCTTTCTGTTACGAGTGTTGTATCCTGGGGCTCGTGGCGGCTTGATTCTCTATCTGGAAGTGTAACCGACTAGATTATTCGGTACATCAGAAGAGTCATTTTTAATAAATTCTTTTGTTTCGTGACAACGCGTATACTACCTATTACCCCAAGCAAGGTCACCCATCGCTCCGCTCGGCAACATCCCTCAGTATCTGTCCGGGGGAAACGCATAAATTGTTAGTAACACCTGCAGATACAACACAGCTATCAGGTGTGTGAGGTGAATGTAACACTAGCTCCTATATGTTTCGGCGTAATTGCCATCTTCAAGAAGCTTATACTAAAGCATGTAGGAGCTAAGTAATAGAAAGAATACCTAGATTGTAGAATTGTGCATTTGTTGGTGTTACCAGAATTTTAATATACCCTAATATATGAAATGAACAAAGTGAAAATCACAAAATAGTATTAAGTTCCACAATTCTGCCGGGCACTTTTGTTCTACGCATACATAAACTGACATCGCTCCACGAGGATTCGAATTCGCGATCTTAATGCTCCTGGGATCCAGGAAGGCGTACATCATTCTATCGCCACAGACATTGCTAGGTGAAATTAATATACTGAAATTATGTGAGGGACGCATGCGGTATGAACGTTATAATGGCAGAATAAAGACGTCCTACCTTGACAAGCAATTGGTAAGGACAACAGCTGGTGAGCGCGAAGGAAAGCAAACAAACGGTAAATGGACATGCCGCTTGCCTTAAAGGGCGTTAGCCCATTCAAAACCGGAAGATAAGTTAAATGTAAAGTTTCTAATTCCACAGTTTTATACACATATTTGAAGTCCCTGGCCACATTCGGCTCAACCTCCATGTACTCCAGCTCACACTGTAAGTTACAGTATACGGTACATTCAAACATAACAGCAACAAAACTTTCGGAACTAACTGAGTTTATAGGCGAACCTCTACATTTTCGGCCGTGCCGCGGCTCAGGAGGCTAGTGGCTGGCCTGTTACAGCAGAGACCCAGATTCGATCCCATGGTAGTCTATGTGGTGGGCGAAGAGTCATTGGTACAGTTTTTTCCTTCGAGTACTTTAGTTTCCGCCGGTCAGTACCAACCACAGGTACAGTGTACTCATATTTCAGGCACATGCCATCGACGCTGTATTATCTCTGCAACCGACGTCTCTGTTCTTGATGTACGCCTATAAAAAGCCTGATGAAGAACGTTCAGTACGCTGTGTAGGTCAAATGCAGGGTTTTTAATTTTACAGCAGGTGGCAAATACGTGTAACATCAGCCTTAAAAGTCGAATTAATTCCTTATGAGATATACACATTATGCTTACACAATATACTAACAGAGCTTACTATTAGAGTAGCGATAGCATTACACGTGGGCTATCGAAATTGATGTCTAGCCTGCAGCTGACGTCTTGTCATCTTATTGGACCTAGCAGAGAAGTAAGAGAAAAATGCATACAAGAACAGTTCTATGCTCACAATCTGCCTTCTTCAATAAATTATTTGTGGTGACAAAATCGATAAAGATGACGTGAGAAAGGTATGTAGCATGCATACAAATATTAATCGGAAGTTATAAAAGACATAACTTTGCGACCTAGATATAGATGGAAGGATAATGTTAAATAGTGCTTTTCGGGATATGAACTAGATTCATTTTACTCAGGGGGAGCCTAGGGACGGGCTTTTCTGTACACTATGACGAAAATTCGGACGCTACAAAAGCACAGAATTTTTTAACAACACGAACTTTTGAAAAATACATTTTGCACTTTTGTACAGTTAATTTCACTAAGGAGGTGAATGGAAAAATTCTGAACTCCAACGCAGGTGACCACCAGAAACAGTGCGTGCGTGCTAAAATAATACACCATAAATCTGAATGATCAGTCTTAGATTTACGCGAAAGTGAAAAAGTGAAGATATGCGTATTCATGCCATGAGGGCATATGGAAGCGTATATCTACGGTTCCACCCATTTTTATTCTTGACACTAGATAGCAGCCGTCAACTTCACGTATGGGCCGGTTTACCTGCGACGAAACAGCCGCCTCTACCCATCTAACAGAAGGCTGGCTGGGTGCCAGAAGCGGTCTGGCCGTTTCGAAAAGAGAAAAATACCTTCCTTGTGCCGGGAATCGAAACAGGTTTCCTGGTCTTCAAGCCCGTAGGCTTAAGTCGTTACTTCGAAAACGCGAACGCGGCACTCGACATGTCCAGACATTACTGCTTCACCGTGCGCTGTAATTCCGCAACAATTTTCTTGTCCAAACAGCAGACCTGCCGACTCACTCACTCCGCCGCTGTACGTAATGCCCGCGGTGTCGTTACATTCGTCGCTCACATGCAAGACGGGTCACAGCGACGGCACAAACACGGCGGAGCAAGACGAGTAACAACCTCGAGCCTAACTTCCGCTTCCTGGTCCTTGGTTCGGAACCCGTATGTCATTATGGTTGTGGGCAAGAACAAAAGGTGCCTAATATGAGCTCCTACGGCAAGAGTACAATTTGACTACATGAGATCCTACGGCAAGAGTACAGTGTGACTACATGAGATCCTACGGCAAGAGTACAGTGTGACTACATGAGATCCTACGGCAAGAGTGTAGTGTGACTACATGAGCTCCTAGGGCCAATGTGCCTACAACAATGCTCCTTCTTTCAGTCTTAATGCTGTGGATATCAAGATTACGGACTTCTTGGATGAGATGATGCGTAGTTCGGTAGATACTGACGTTTCAAAGTGACCTTCTGCCTCCATTTTCAGGATCGGAACTACTAAACGATATTTGGGTTCCTCGCTTTTATGTGATGTTACGCAGCATATTTTGGTAGTTATTTGCCGAATTTTCGGGACAACCTATCGGTCCCATAACCAAGGGTCAAGCAGTCCAATTTCCTTTCTTCTTGGATTGTTTTGGCCTTGAAAATAGAACCAATAAGTGTCCCAAAACGACTGTAAACTAACCACCGATCAACGCTGCATGACATCCCAGAAAATCGAAGATCTCCTTTAGATCGCAGCGAAAGCCTGAAATCACGCATAAAAGTCACCACATGGGTAGACCTAGACGTTTTTGGGAAGATAATATTAAAAACTTTTTTTAATAAAATAAAGATACAGAGTGTGGATTCATTAGGCTCAGGATAGTGACCACTGGCATAATTTTCTGCAGACAGTAACGAAACTTTCGGTTCGAAAACAGGCGGGGGATTTCTCGAAGTGGTGTCTCGATGGTACCGCAAAACACAGTTTGAGCTGTACCCCGCGGATTTACGAAACGAAGTGTGTTTGTATAAGAATTGGGACGTGGAGAATGAGTTAGTGCATACGACTGTAGCAAAGTTCTGGTTTAGCGTCTGTGGCGGTGTGAGCAGTTGTCCCAGTCGAGCAGCAGCTGCTGTTGGCCGCCACGAAACGTATCCTGTTGAATCCACAGCTTTACCGTTCAAAGTCCCGCCGTTTCAATGAATCGTGGTTCAAAAATCTGTTGCAACAGGGGGCTCTGTCACTCAGATCGGCGATGTAATACACGGCGCCAGCTATGACGTTTGTTTGGTTTCTGATACAGCAACAGGCAGGATTTGTGCGGAAACAAAACAGCCGTTCCTGACGGAAATTAAAAACTTTAAGTAAATCACAGTTACTTATTGAATTTCATTTTACTTATCGCAGTAATTTAAAATCTGCTGAGCGCAGACAATTTTTTATTTTATTTCAAGTATTCATTTTTTGCCCAGTTTTGTCGCTTTTGGACTCTGCTGCCCAGGGCGGCCGCAACTCTCGCCCCATCCTAGCTACGGCCCTAGATTAGGACATTGCCTGGGCTAGTGCACTAAGCTGGGATAACAGTGACGCAACGAATATCCAGTGGCTGTGTGTATAGCAGGTTTAATTCCACAGAGTCTCCAGCTTCAGCCGTAGGCTAAGTTAGCGAGCCTAGGCTGATGTCACAAGTCTGGAGAGTGCGCGAAGTCGCGTGCGAGCGGATCTGTGTGTTTCTGCAGCCAGAGCGTTGAAGGTGCAAGTAATCAGTCTGCTAATGTGGCAGTTGCAGTCACGTGACTGAGGTAGAAGGACCGTAAGACTCGCGCTAAAGGTTGTCAGGCAAAACGACGGGGACTTTTTGGAGGTAATCCTGCTAGACAACTGATGTATCGGCCAACCAATTAGCTTGGTGGAAAGTGTATAAATCATCCGCGTGTCTGCTTTTGTGCATAATATAATACAAGCAGTTTCCTAGACGTGGGTTGTGCCTTTGCTATGTCTAATGTGTAAGACACCTGCTACGTTGCCCTCCTCATAGCTCGTCTCGAGCTGAATACCAGATAATTGACAGTGTGGTGATGCTGTCAACAGACGCCGTCAGGACGCAGCGTCACTTAAGCCCCAATAATTCACCCCGTGGTGGCACACACCTTCCTAAACTTAAGAACTGCAACACCCCCTCAACACCGCTACGTTACCCAGTATCTGTGGCAATTTGACTTCCCTTCGGTTCTTAACGCGTGCTGAGCAACAGGATTGGCTGCAACTGTAGCGTGCATTATCACTATATAAAAACCCTTAGCCGGAAGGTATGATACCATACTGAGTGGCTATCCGTTTCCTAACGACTGTGTTCTATTGCATCTACAGTGACTGGTGTTTTCATTGTTACTATCACTACTGCTGCCAAAAATATCACCAATAACAAAACCACTATCATTGCTACCATCACAACTACTTTCACCACCACTACTACTAACACCACTATTATCATCGGTTACCACTAATACTTCCTCTTCTACTACTACTACTACTACTACTACTACTACTACTACTACTACTACTACTACTACTACCACCACTAGTACTTCTGTTACTATTACCTCCATCAACCGATACAACTAAACCAGTGCATCCCCAAAACAATTTGATTCTCCCGGCTAAAACAGTGATTGGTGTCTTCGTCGTGTCCATCATCTGGGCCTACAAACGTTTTGTATCCAATATGCGCAGGAGGACTGTACCATGAGCGGTGAACCTGCCTCAGCATGAACAAGGCTACTCGCTACCATCTATTACATGGCTAAGTGTGTGTGTGTTTGTGTATTCACTGTCTCTATCCTACAGTATGTGTTACGCGACCTGGTGCACGGTACACTTTCCAGTGTTGTGCTGGTATCCTTGTTGTCATCACTGTGTTACTGATCGGGCGTATCAGTGTCTGTGTCTCCGGACACTTGGCGGCTGTCAGGATGGACTACTGTGACTGTCACCATTGACACGTGAGACTTCTGGCTTCTTGTGACCTTAAATTGACACATCAGTCGCGTGTTACACGACTGTCCTTCCAACAGAGGACCCTTGTGAATTTGCGTGACTTCAGGCTTCCCCCGCAGTGTAAATGAGCCGTTCGCTCTCCTGGGATGTTACGCAGCGTAGATTAGTAGTTCGTTACCGACGTTTCGGGACAACCTATCAGTCCCATCTCCAAGGGTCAAAGAGTCAAGCACTGTTTGACCCGTGAAGTTGGGACTGACAGGTTGTCCCGAAACGTCAGTCGGTATCTAACTACCAATAAACGCTTTATAATATTTTAGATGGGCGATTAACGCGTTTCAAAGGAAATTCCCTACCGCAATTCAAACTCTCGAAAAGTGCGGTGCCTCGGTCCTGACGTCTGCATTGTACTGGCTTTAGACCAGGCGTGCACAAATAGCAGGCGCCAGGTCGCTGTGGCGACTAAGCGTTTTATGGTGGTGCCTAATGTTTGGTTTCTTGACGCTTGTAGATGGGAAGGCGACGTCGGTAAGGAATCGCCACTACACACTGCATAACATCCCAGAGGAGCGCAGAGCTCGTCCACTTTGCGGCGGAAGACTCAAATCACTTAGTCGCTCTTCGCCATCTTGCGAAAGCGCCTAAAAAGATGAAGACATTTTACCTTTTCCTTAATCGCTGGTGCAGTCTGGTGCTGTGCAGTCTACACGGTATCAAAATGAAAAATAATTAAGACATTAATTTCTCCTTTTTCGGTGGTAATATTCTACCAATCTACACGGTATCAAAACGCAAAAAATGATAGCATTAATTTCTCCTTATTCGGTGGTAATATTCTACCAATCTACACGGTATCAAAACGCAAAAAATGATAGCATTAATTTCTCCTTATTCGGTGGTAATATTCTACCTATCTACACGGCACCAAAACGCATGAGGTGGTGGCATTAATTTCTCCTTATGCGGTGGTAATATTCTACCAATCTACACGGTATCAAAACGCAAGAGATTATGCCATTATGTTGTCCTTAATCGCTGGTAATAATGTACAATCAACACGCTATCCAAGAACAAAAGATCACTATCTGTGACCCCGGTCTCACAGATAACCTTGTTCACAGATTACCTCATATAGTCATCAAACTTGGTGTACATGTTCAAGGACTGTGTAAAGATAATGGACGCCTTTTAGCCCACGATTTCAACCAGTGTACCTATTTCTTCGGTACATGATTCTCAACCACGTACTCCAAAGGTCATCCACCTCAAATAATGACGTTTCATTTCATACAGCAGCAGCGTCACCAGTACGTACTTCTACTGACGCAAGAGTCAAGTCTCACAAGGCCGTCTCATCAGCTGGCCTGCAAGCTGTGGTACCTGCAGGTCACGTGGGTTCCGAAGCATTTACTAGTGACCTACAAACGGAAGGCCTCCGAACTTCGCTACGTTCAACACCGAAAAGCAGTTTTGAGAGCGTCCGAGTTCAGAACGTGATGCCACTTCCATTCCCATAATTAAGAGAGAACTGAGACCCATGAAAAGCCTACTGGTGTTCAGAGAGGTTTAACAGTTTAAAAGACAGTTGTAATTGTATGTATAGCAGGGTTAATTTCACAAAGTCTCCAGATTCAGGCGCAGGTAACGATAGCGCGCTTAGGCTGATGTCACAATTCGGAAGACTGCGTGAACTCGCGTGTGCGTAGATCAGCGTGTTTCTGCTACCAGAGCGCTAGAGATGTTAGTTTTCGTCGGGTTGCGTAGTCATGTGACTGAGGTAGGAGGGCGGTAAGGTTTTTGAGACTCGTGCTTAAGGTTGTCATGCAGAATGACAGGGACTTTGTGGATGAAATTCTGCTATATCGCCAGTGGCGTAGCTAGGTTTTTTGGCGCCTGGGACCTGTAATCGCAATGGCCGCCTCTAACAGAAATCACGAACTTTAAAAAAACCACAATTACTTATTGAATTTTCTCATATTCTACTCAGTTCAAATTTGTTGATCGCGGAAAATGAAATTTTTCATTTAAAATATTTATTTTGCCGCCCAGTTTGTTGCTCTTTCGAATCAACGTTTCCCAGGACGGCCGCACCATTCGCCCCCACCCCTAGGCACACCCCTGTGTATTACCAATAAAATTTGCTTTTTGTACACAGAATGTATCCGTGGGTTTCGTGAAATTCTCATACTGAATACCGATCATGTTGCTAGATGGCTTTAAATGTTTGGACTTGACGGTGGATACGAGTGTGTTCTCTGTGAGGTAGGAAACGAAATCATACCTACAAATTCGTATAACTGAGACCAGGTCTGATCAAAGTTTTATGTGGTTCACGCAACTGCGGCAAAACGAAATTACGTAAATCAATTGACAGAATTTATATTCTGTTAAGGATGTTTAGGATAACTAAGCCATGTACTGTGCATAATGGTGTAGAAACAGGATAAGTGACTATCATCAAGTGACCAGACATTGAAGTGGTATGAGAAAGGACATGAGTTACCTTACAGAAAACCAAATCTTTTGGAAACTGTAAAAAGAACTTGAGAACCTGACAGGTCGGAAAGTCATAACTCTTGGTGCAGGAGCCCTGAGGCTGCAGTTCTGTTTGGAGAGATCTACGAGGAGTTGTTGAAATTAAAATTTTAACCAATAAGACAATTCGGATTTGGTTTAAAATTTGAAAGTGTACGGCAACCAAAGGACGCCGGCTGTCTTGTTCGGTCCAGCAGTCAGACAGAACGCAACTAGGGCGTTCCGCAACCTAAATACTAATTAACAATAGCAAAAATTAGAATTTGTTTGTTTCGAGTAACGAAATGGCACTACAGTGAAGTGTGGTGTCGCAACAATTACTTATGAACTTTTACCTTGTTTCGGAATTCAACACCTTCATAAAGAAATGTTTATATGTGTGGGTTGAACCTTGTTATACGCGAAGGCGGTAATTCAAATGGTAAGGTGTGTATCAGTGCCGCGAGACAATCAGTATCACCACGGAATTACAATACATCACCAAGTGTAGTGAATGACATTTCATTATTCAGTTAAACAACGGTGACATTTATGTACTTCCGATCTTTCATGCAACATCAAAAAACTGGGTACAATGCCTCCGCATATGTCACCCCTAGATTCTCTCAGCTGGAGGTCACGTGTCTACCGACTATAGCTAGTTTAGTTTAGTTTTTGGCGCGACAGACCCCAGTGGGCCAGGGCCTCCTCATTCCTGAGGTTTCTAGATCACACACAACAGCACACCACAGTCGGAAGGACTCCTCAGGACGAGTGATCAGCCCGTCGCAGAGACCTTTACCTGATAGCACACCTAACTCACAACAGAGAGACACTCATGATCCCGGCGGGATTCGAACCCACAATCTCAGCTGGCGAGCGGCCGCGGACCGCGCGGTCACTGGGACCGGCGTTACTGCTAGTAAGGTGTCCTCAATATCTGCACCCTCATTCGTATAATCACAAGAGTTAGGGCGGGTGAAAGGGGCGTTTTCGGTCTACTTAAATAAGAAAGAAGAAGAGAACAACGACAAGAAATACGTTGTGTAAATGCTTGGACAAACTTAAAAGGCGAATTCTCCTCATCAAACAAAGAAACACGTTCATGTCCGGAAATGAATGGCTTTTGAGCTTGAGAGATTACATTCAAAAATAAATATATTTAATATTTTATACAAACTGATATAACTACAGTACACATTCCATATTTAATAACTATTTCGTTCTTATATCAAACGTAATTCACAACAAATTCTCAAAACTTCCTCCGCCTGAACCAATACACGTATGAACACGTCTGATCATGGACTGTCGCACCCTTTCAAAGGTGCTGGGGCGGCAGGGAATGGTTTGACAGGCACAAAAAATACGTTCGTTAAGTGTCTCTCCATTTTCAGTTGGAAATGACTGCACTAGAAAGGTCTCTAAGTGTCCGCCACAGCTAGAAGCTAAAGTACTGAGGTCAACAGGTTGTTGGACTGTACTCTACCCCTAAAACTAAGTGCTTGTGAACATATATTCGTACGAACTTTTTTGCTCGATTCGGTGTGGTGAACTCACTCCTGAAGATTATCCAAGAATCTTAGATACGCCCTGTATAACTTACAATTTTATTATATCAGCTGTGCTCACTGCTACTTGTAACGGTGTGTTCCAATCACAGAAATTAAAATAAACAAAATACACTGTATTCACCTAATTACTCCCTTCACTTATCATTTATTTTCCTCTTTCTTTCCACATTCTGATCTGTGTTACGTTCAAACGGGAAACTCAGATCTTTATACTTCAGTTCGGATGGCACCGTTCTGAACATGCCATAATGCTGCCACCTCTATACATACGTGAAATACATTTATTCATGGTAATCGGGGTGACTACGTCGTAAAATACGCGGTGAGAAACCGTCGCCTATTGTACATATTTACAGGACGTTTCCAGAACTGACTGTACCATTGTTTTCAGTTGTAATTATACCGACAAGTTCTCACTAACTATTAGTAGCGGCAGTCAGGTTCGAACTGGTGCAGACTAAGCTTTCGGGCAATGAATGCAGAACAGTGAGAGACGAGACAATGTAAAAGAAGGCGAACAAGAAAAACGAGAATTGTAAGAAGAAACAAGACAGACAATGTACGAATAACGTAACATCGTGGTTCGTGCAACCATTGTTGCAGTGGAAAAGCAATAAGTAATACATATTGTGAGTGTGTGTTTGTAGCCTTAGGCATCCAGCATGCAATGCGCATGTGCCATATTGTCATCTGTGGCCTTTCCGGCTCTACAATATTTTTCCACATTATCTGATAAATGGAACGATTTTCGAAAAAGTCATTGAACATCAAATGTGTGTTTTTATTTTCTCTACAAGTTTTGCCTGAAACGTTTCTCATTATAAGTAGAACCCATGTTTTAAACATTTCAATCATAAATGTAAGCTACGCATTTTATCCAGCAAAAAATATATATTTACCAAATTTTATGTATTCTTACGACTGTCAAAAATATTGGGATCCCAATATACACACAACACCAATGACTTAGTCTGCCGCAGGCCTGAGGATGACCTAATATTAGGTCGAAACATGTGGCCTATGTTTTAATAAATAAGTAGTGCTGACGTACACAGTTGTGTTCATTATATGTTCACGCTGTTCTGTTTTCCCTCTCTGTTCACCAAACAGAACCTGGGTTTTTCTTCGTGACTGGCGAGCGAAACGCAACACGGATGTTTTGTCCGACACTACGGCGCTGTTCCCATGGCTGCAGTGTCGCGACCTCAACCTGCCTAGCCCACATGCGACAAATGTTATACGATGACTGCGCAACTTCACACGCTCACACTGTTAACTGGGCTTACAGCAGCATCGTTGCAGGATACGCTACAGAACGGTCCACGTTCTGAAACTCTCAATGGTTGAATGATCGTTACGTTAATAGTCAACTGCGGAGATAATTGCTACTGTCAGTTGAACCGCAAGAAGTTTACAACCACTCTTAACGCCAGTCTAGCATAACAGTTTTACAATGGCACACGTAATGAGCGTACAGACATGACTGACTACGCTGAGCCTCCTTCGTGAAAATATTCATTAGCCAAAGATAAAGGTGACGTATCACAAACTGATACACTTTAATAGTATCCCATGAAAGGTAAATGTGCCTCTGTTCAAGCCATGAAGGAATGTAGCGGAAGAACAGGTTCAGTTCCGCTTATTCTTACCTCAGCGGTAATGGAGGGCTAGCCAACCTCAGACCCCGTTCGCTTTACCTTCGGGAAAGAGCGCCGGTACAGATTTAATGAGAGGCTGGTTGGGCCGCACAGTCGGTCTGGACGGTTCGGAAAACAGAAAAATTCCTTGCCCGAGCTGGAGTTCGAGCCCCGAATCGTTCAGCCCGTAGCATCCTTGCTATACCGACTAAGCTGTCCCTGTTTTTTTAACATCTATCCGTAATTCCTCCAAGCAGTTTTTTCTCTTCAGACTTCTCAACCAAAATTCTGCATACAAACTACATTCTATATAAACCTCATCGTCCTTTACTTGAATGCAGTAACAATTTACTGGCCGGTCCCGGTGGACTGCGGTCTAAGGCGTGGGTCTGCGGCCGCTCGCTTGCTGGGATTTTGGGTTCGAATCCAGCCGGTGGGCATGTATGTCTGTTTCTCGTGAGTATTGTGTGTTGCCAGGTAGAGGTCTGTGCGACGAGCTGATCACTCGACCAGAGGAGTCCTGCCGAGTGTGGTGTGTCTGAGTGTGATCGTGAAACCTTCGATAATAAGGAGGCCCTGGCACACTAGGGGGACTCTTGCACCATGAAAAGAAAATATTGGGTGAAAAGTACAGATAATGAAACCCTTCTTTACATATTTATCCACCCTTCTGCACTTCCGCTTTCTCAGATCCAAATATTCTCCCCAACAGCTGCTTGCAAAGATCCTTATTGTAAGCTGTGCTGTGCACTCTTGAGACTATTGTCACATCCACATGCAACAAGAGAGAATGTATAATTGTGGAGCCCTGTTGATGATTGTGAAGAGCACCAAAACATGTCAACCAATTATTCTTAATTTGCACAGAGAAGCCTTGAAAATACAGCAGAAATCGTTTATAAATTCATGAAAGGGCCTGAGTATTTTGTGCCGTTATAAACGAGTGCAGATCTAGCTGAAGAATAGGATGTTACGGTTAACAGCGAGAAATTAATTGGTACCACAGACTACCTGGCGTTATACAGGAGGTCTCGCATGAACCAATATCGTTGTAACCGGGTTCGGCTGTAATTCTGTTTATACTGAATGGAACGGAAGAATAATACGCTTGAAGTTCTAGACATTATTGAGACATTATCTGGCGACTACACCAAATAATATAAACGTTTACCCCATTTTCGTGAAAAGTAAAAATAAATCATATCGTATAGTAAGCCGAATTCCAGAACATGGATATTTGCTGAAATATTTGTAGACTAGAGATCTATATACTAAATACGACTGTTCATTAAAACACTTTATTATCCAACAGATGCACAAATATATAATTAGTAGATACAATTAGAATTATTATAAAATATTTAAAAATATTTAAATATTTTATAATAATTCTAATTGTATCTACGAATTATATATTTGTGCATCTGTTGGATAATAAAGTGTTTTAATCGTCATTGATGCACGGCACAGACGTGGAGATCAACTCTGCATACAAGGCATTGACGATTGTGTATGTCTTAGGGACATGATCTTTTTTGGAATTTTCCATTATCTAATTTTTTAATGAAGCATTGCGTTTCGGAAGACGACACTGATTCCGTCTTCTGGCATATAGCTGGTGGTCCTCTTAAATAGCTCTGGTTAAATGGTCCACCAGTTTAGGTGCCGGAATCCGAAATTGAAAAAATCGGACGGCAGACAAAGTCCAAAAAAGAAAATCAGATTGTGTCACTAAGTGTGTACTAAACACTTGCGACTTTCAGAGACATAGAGGATGATATGCTCCGACAGAGAGAGAGAGAGAGAGAGAGAGAGAGAGAGAGAGAGAGAGAGAGATGTGTACAGACAAAATGTAACACCTTCATGTAGCCTGACAACAACCGCAACGTCGTGCTCAGCAAATTCTCGGTCATTCAACGGCAGTTGTTCCAGCATCTGTATTTCACGAAATGCAGCCAACCGCATCCTGACGGCACTTCGTGACATTCAGCAACACACTCAGCCAAATGTCCAACGTCCCATATACACCCCTCAATTTATCCAAGAACGGAATTTTGAAGAAAAATCAGCTATACGGTTTGAACTGAAATACTTCTTTCCTGTTACAAAATTTGAAGGTATCACGTCGACTACAAGGTTAGGTGGGCCGGTATAGTTCAGTTTGTATAGCGACTCGCTACGGGCTGGACGGTGCGGGAATCGAATATCGGTGGAAGCGAGATTTTCAGTGCCCGTCCAGACCGGCCCCCAAGGCCTACACAGCTTCCTATACAATGGGTACCGAGTCTATTTCCCGGGGGGTAAAGCGGTCAGGTCGTGGCCCTGACGACCCAACCTATTCTACCATCACAGTTTCGTTTACCTCACAGTAATTTAAAATTTTCTCATCTCACTGCAAGTAAAAAATCCGCGCAATTAATACAGCCTCTTTAAGTACTCCAGGAAATCGCGATACTTACTGACACCCTGAGAGATAGTTTGCCCCATCTAGACACCACAGTGGCAGTCAGAGTGTTAACAAATCACAGTATATGTATGTCCAATATCGTAAAGACAAACAAGACGACATGTTCGGCTTGTGTTAACAATCCCAGAATATGACGCTCCGACAGTTTACATGCAGTAGTGACGTCGCGACATGACACAACTCGGCCAAACGTCACGGTGTAGTGGGTACACTGCTGTTTCTTATTCGAAACCCCAAGGGTAAAAATCTTGACTATCCCGATTGAAGTATTGCATAATTTTCATTAGTACCCCCAGAAACATACCGGGATGGTATATAAAGTGACACCAGTAAAGGCTTCTGGGACTGTCTGATGGGGGAATGGGGCTAGTATTATTATAGATTAATGATAAGGCCCAACGGAGCGTTTATTTTGACACAGTCACTCAGGCACTTATGCTTGGCTTATATAGCAGGGTTAAATTGTACGACATAAGTTTGTATACTGATGGATGGTGTCAGAGAAATAACTAAATCAGGTGTTGCAAGACCTAAATTCTTAATCTCACTCTTCTCGGCCAGAGTCAATTGACGCCTGTAAATATGTCACTGTGTTCTTTTTTACGTTTACCTTAAAATTTGCAAGTAATAAAACTGATCATTCACAAATATGACTTTGAAAACAGCTGGGTAAAAAGGGTTATCAAAATGCCAGCGGTTGAAACGTTATAAAAGGCAAACAGATATATGAAGTCCTCCTTCAAACCCTCTCCCGGCCCGCGACCTACTGGTCTTCCCTTCATTCGACCTAACTGCGCTGACACAATGCGCAAATTCGGGGTAGGGCACAGCTCTCTCTCTCTCTCTCTCTCTCTCTCTCTCTCTCTCTCTGCAGCGAGACTCCGTTGCCAGAATTTCAATTTAAAATAATTTCCTTCATATTCTTTTGAAATACGTATACGCATCTTCTAAAGAAAACATCTCTTCAGATATTTAGTTTAATTTTTCTCAACTTTTCTGGAAGTGCTGCAGCCCTGCAGCACTTACGGACGAACGATCGCTGACCAATACCGGGATGGTATACCAAATTAGACCAATAACAGGATGGTATACCAAATTATACCAATACCGGAATGGCATATCAAATTAGACCAATGCCGGGAGAGTACAAGGTGGTTCAAATATGACCGGGACTGATGTCGCCAGATTTACACACAAATCAGGCCCGGTCATATTTGAACCACCTTGTATATAAAATTAGACCAATACCGGGATGGTATTTCAGTCAACAGCAATACCGTTTCCTCCCAAATTCTGTAATTTCTTTCTTTATTTCTTAGTATGACCTCTTTTACCTAACCATTAAATGTGTAGAGGGTTATCGTTGCATCTGATCACTCTGACACACACACACACACTACACACCACACACACACACACAATCGGTAGAACTCCTCTGGACAAGTGATCAGCCAGAGGCAGAGACCTCTACCTGACAACACACAACACTCACAACAGATAGATATCCATGACCACTGGTTTCGAACCCGCAATTCCAGCAAATGAGCATCCGCAGACCTACGCCTTAGACCGCGCGGCCACCACAATCAGCTTTAATTTCTTATTCATTAATCACCTTATCCTACAACGATACGTGTTTTCAGCTACTAAGGGCCTCAACTGACTAATTCCATGGATGAAAGTTCTTCTTGAGAATAATAATAATAATATTTATTAACTGCAATTGGGTTGTCACCCGGTGGCAGTGGTTATTTTACATGTAAACAAAACATGAAATTGGTTACTACTAAATTTAAGTCGGGAGGGCTACATGAGA
>Ga0123355_10006650_pt1 | contig 17175 bp, 15 predicted proteins | sample TergutEmb28metaG_3_FD_89872 | JGI IMG/M metagenome (GOLD analysis project Ga0123355, IMG submission 89872) | Embiratermes neotenicus P1 segment gut microbial communities from Petit-Saut dam, French Guiana - Emb289 P1 | ecosystem: Host-associated > Arthropoda: Insects > Digestive system > Gut ...
TAATTAATGGTACTATAAAGAGTAATAAGAATTTCCTACTTTAAAAGTTGTGTTAGACGGAACTGTAGCAACCTACATTAAATTAGTTAAATATAACACACAACGGGATGATTTCCTTCAAATCACAATTATGTCAGTTACTATTCATATGCTGTTATCATACTACATGTGTATGAGGAATTTCCTGAACATCATCACTACTGCAGAAAAGTAAAAATTTCAAGATAGGTATGTATGATACATTAGTACCAGATACTGTCATACTGTGGTCTTAAGGGCTGTGACATTGTGCAGTTTGGTACGTGGTTCTCAATATCATAATGCCACCATCTCCTTGCACACAGGCCAGTTTCCTTTGGGTCTTCTGACATGCTGACTGGAGCAAATACCATGCCATCAGATATTACCAGATCAGCTAAATGGTATCCATGCCAACCATGAAGAAAGCACTGAAGATGTAGGCAGTATGTTCTTCCAAAACACTGATAAACACTTATAAACTATACAGTGCTATAACACAGAAAACCAAAACTCACAGCCACAAAAAACTTCCTGTAATCTTTGTCTTTAGCACTCCAGCACTCCAAGTTTGGCCTTGGCTTCCCTGACAGATGCCCATTCTGCTCCATCCAAAGCTCTTGTTCTCAGTCATTTTACACCCATATTCCTCAAATCCAATTTGACATCAACCATCTACTTTAACTTAGGTCTCCCTTTTTTCTCCCTCCTCCTGGTTTGCCCTTGACTAACTTCTTTACTGTCCTTTCACCATCCATTCTTACATGCCCAAGTCATTCCAGTTTACATCCTTTAACTACAGCTACAGTATTTGGAGATTTATATTTAGTATAAATTTCTTTATTCACTTTTATTGTGCAGGAACCATAACATCATGCAGTAATGAATACATATTTCAATGCCAGAAGACAAATTAAATGACACTCATTCTTTTTTTGCAGCACAGTTCTTCATCATACTCAGGTAGACAGAGAATCTGCAGCCATCTCATTAAAGACTGCTTTAGAAAAAACATCGGTAGGTATGTGTCAGTTGTGTCAGACAGAATCTACCAACCTTGAAGAAAGCAAGGAACTCTCCACTGCAGAACCATTGTCTGATATTATTGCTAATCAAAGAGAGTATGTAAATAATGCAATAGAAAGGATAAAACAGGATAATTTCCAGTTGTTACATGAATGGAGTAAGAAATAAATGTGTGTGTGAAGACTGATTAGTAACTCAAAGAATATGGAAAATGTGTGTTGAATATGACAGGAATAACTGCAATATTTGAGATGTCAGCAGTGGATAATGGACAAAAAGTATGGTTTTAAATTCAATAATCAACAAAACAAAATCAATAAATTTATTAACATTATTTCCAAAATAATGTTGAATTCTTAATTCTGAATGCTGAGTTAGAAGACTTAGAGTGAATGAAGCTCATGACAGATTTATACCTTGTCAGCATTTTTAACTCAAAATGAAGGTACACAGTTTTCAAAACTGCAGAACCTTTCTCTACATTTTACAAATAAAGACCTTCAGGAGTACCTTCCTTCTTCCTATAAAGAACACTCTCCTTAGATTTCCTAAAATCCTCATTGGTTACCTTCATACGTCTTTCTCGCAGAGCCATCAGGCCTGCTTCTGTACAAATTGCCTGAAACAGTGAGAAAAATAAAGTGAAACAAACACCAAGTAATGTACTTACCAAATTATATGTTAATTCAGACCTCATTCTATTCAGTGTGTATATACCTATAACCATGTAACCTCAAATAATTGTTCCTGCCCCAGTCATTTGCTAATTTTAGGTAGATCATTCCAGTCACTTGAAACTTCCCAGTGAACATCTGATGGACTGGGAATAATCACAAGTTAAAATATAATGAATAAGAGGCAAGTTACAAAGAATTGCACAACTACAGAACGAATTTCATACTCTGACGTCCCTATAATGACCAACTACCAGAAGACAGGAGTAAAGCCAATTCCAGATACACATAGGTATTCCAGTATGCAGTACGATAATTGAGTTATGCAGTATAGTACAGACCATAAATGGACCACTGGTAATAATTATGGAGAGGACCAGAAGATGGCAGCAATATTACAACGAATGGCACCTGTGCTTTCGTTTGGCAGTCTTATTCTTTGCCACAAAAATTTACACAGCCTGCACATTCAATGAAATTGTGACTTCAGGGTATTCCTCAAGGCCAATGGAAAAATGAAAGTGTTTTCTGTGGAAACTAGCTAGAGATGGCACACCAAATTTTCTTTTGAATTTCCAACATTTTGCTAGTCATGTATGTTAAAGATGCTGGACAATGGACACTGTGAAACATAACAGCAGGGTAATGAATGAACCACTGCACAAACCTTCAAAGAATAATCATGTTTTTAATGCCTGAAGCCTGGATTAAATGGCAAGATGCAATTACAAATTAGCCACCTCACTGAAGTTATTCCTTGTATCACCATTTTCATCCTTCGTGAGGGCATGCACTTTAGAACTATCAAAACCAACAACCTCCAGTATTACATACTAACAAACTCTGCCTTATTAACTGCTGATCTGATTCCCTTATGCATGAAACCTACCCCGAAGTGGTAACTAGTATTTCCTTTAAACACAGCCATAAGAGCACAGTCAGCACAATGACTGGCTATAGGTTGGACAGGCAAGGAATCAACATTCAATTATCAGCAGGGACAAGAAATTTTTCTCCTCTCCAAACAGCCAAGGTTCACCCAACCTCCTCATCAGTGGGTACTGTGGATCGTTTCCCCTGCGGTAAAGCATCTGGGGTGTGTGGCTATTACTCACCTCTGTCTAGTGCTGAGGTCAAGAATGTATGGAGCTACAATTCTGGTCCCACACATGCCTTCATACCATGCAAAGGGACAACTTTATTTTGCTTCTGATAATAAATAGTCTCACCTTAATATCAGCACCAGATAAATCATCCTTGGACATAATAAGCTCTGTCAGATTTACATCTTCAGCCAAAGTCATCCGCGATGTATGGATGTTAAAGATACGACGTTTTGTTTTCTCATCTGGGAGTGGGAACTCAATCTTCCTGTCAATGCGTCCAGGTCTTATCAAAGCTGGATCCAAAGTTTCAATTCGGTTGGTAGCCATCACAACCTTTGAATCATTTACATAATATAAAACGAAATTGTAATATCATTGTTTATAGATGAGTCTGTAATTTATCATTAACATTAATGCTGAATTGCCATGCTGTGAAGAACAAGACAGTAATTTCTTATAACTACACTCCATACCTTCACATCTCCTCGAGAATCAAATCCATCCAGTTGATTTAGTAATTCCAACATGGTTCTCTGTATTTCACGCTCACCACCAGAATTTGAATCATAGCGTTTGGTTCCAACAGCATCAATCTCATCAATAAATACAATGGAAGGAGCATGCTCTTCGGCGACTCTAAACAGTTCTCTTACCAGTTTAGGCCCATCTCCCTACAAAAACACAAAAGTGTTATCATGGGGACAGAAGCAGACCCAGCTTCTGAAATACTATGCTTCAGTTGTACATTAGATAGTGGATAAATACCAAAGAATAGTGTTTCTGAAAGTTATACACTACTGTCAAAAACCTGTACAATTTAATCAGTATGAAGTCACTAACAGCAATGATACTGGACCATACTAAGAACATGAAATCTGTTATAGTGACAGATTTTAAATACACATACTAGAATTGAATTAAATGTTTTCTGGTGTGTGTAAAGGAACAGAACACAGATACAGTGAAATTCTCAGGTATGTAAAAACAGGAAACTGTCTCTAGTTTTTAATGATAGGTGATCATCCTGCAAAGTACAGTGAAGCTGGGATTGTATATTCCCTTGACTTCGTTTTCCTCATTTCTAAGCATTTTTCATCAGCCCCACCAAAACTTCCATAGCAAAAATATATTTTCCTGGATTATAAATTTGTGTTCTACCCAATTCCTTGTATATGCATTCAAACAGCTTGAATTAGTCCTTGATTTCAAACTTTCGCCATGTTCTGAATGCTGTATGCTTTCTTCTGGGTAATTCTCCAGCGTCTACACAAGTTTAAGGAAAGGAGACAGCCAACTAAAACACAATAGTTAGACCTCTACAATCCCATAGCTCACCCCAACACGCACCCTCTCTCCTTCACATACGCACCCGTGGCCTCCATGTGGGTTGTTACCCTCCACAACCTGTTTCTCTACTCAGACCCACCCCTACCCTGTCACCCTCCTTCCTATTGGCTGAGGCTATTTTTGAGCCAAGCCCTTTCCCATGCAAATACCCCAACATTCTCAAGCCTAGTCATTCTTCATACCTACCTGCTTATGAGGATGGAACAGAGTGTTCTGAAATGCTGGCATTCAGATGCCGGGGAATTACCCAGAAGAAAGCATACATTAAATTAGTCCATTGCTGTTTTAAGTAATGTAAATTTGAAGAAAAATATTATTTTCAATTACAATTCCCTATATTGTCTAATGCCTTTGTAGAAACTTACTATTCTTAGTCTTCAAGGTCACATTGGCAGAGTGGAGCTGTGTTTCCTCCCAAACCAAGCCTGTATAGCGATAAATGTCGTTTGATAGAAGCTACAAGTCACTGTAAGTCCCCTTGATTTGTTGCTTTTTGAATCATTGAGGATTTTATGGGCAAACAGTTTTATTTTAATTTCTCATTATGATTTGTGAGTCTACTACAAATTAAACTAGCAAACAACTTTATTTTAATTTCTTGTTATGATTCATTTTTCATCACCATAAGTGAACCAAAGAAGAGGAAATCATTCTCTATTTACGAAAAAAAAATGGACATTTAGACCAAGTGGATTCCAATAAGGAAAAAAGTGTTGCACTGGCTGTCGGAATAGAAAATGTGCTGTCAGCACTGTGCATATTTTTAAAAACAGGATAAACCAGTGTACATACAATGTGTCACACTCTGTGGTCAAAAGAAGAGCCTGAAACAGTCACCATTTCAAGCACTTGAGAGTTGGTTGCCTGTGTGGTTTAAAAAACAGCTATAGCCAGCAATGTAGAACACAGTGGCACACCGCTGAGACAAAAGGCTTCAATATTGCCACAGGGCTGGCCACCAAAGATTTCAAAGTCTCTAATAGTTGGATCAACAGCTTTAAACCCCTAAGAACAAAATGTAACGCCAGTTCACACCACGCAGTACACACTTGCCATCCTGGTTATAAAAACCAGTGATTTAATGCTGTCTGTTGTAAGATACATACAAAAACACATACTCGCATTCTGCTGTATTAATCTTCATCGGGTTGGTATTTAAATCTAAGCATTATGGTTAATAAAGCATTATTTGAAGAGAAAAAGATAATTTATGAAAAAAGGGCATTTTGTGGAAAATAAAACAGATTATGCAGCATGTCTTACAAATGCAGTACATTTCCTCTTTGCCTACATATATAAAATGAATTTTAGACAGTGTTTTTTTATGTGCACTTGCATATGCAAATGTAGGTCTTTTAAAGGTCCTTGCCTGACATTTCCAATGTGTGGAAATGTCAGGCAATAATATGTCTTACCCACAAACTTTCAGTCACACTGTGAATTACATTTTGCCTCATCATTCAGGGATGGAATGAAGACAGCCTTTCACTTGCATTTAGCCTCTTTTGGACAGCCATTTGTTACCGATATGTACTTCCTTTGTGATTATACACCCCACTGTACAAGTGAATGGCACAGCCAAGCCACAGTAAATATATGAATGACCAGTCTACTTACAGCAGCAGACCACTGAAACCTGATGAAATGGATTTAAAACTCACTTGAGCAGCTCTATGAAATGGGATTTAATTTGGGACTTTCACAAAATTAAGCAACAACACAAAAATTGAAGATCTCACAATCTGTGTAACAAAACACAATCAAAGTAAACACAAGCTCAATTCTACATATACAGATCAATCCAGGGTAGTTCTCTTTCTACAGAATTAATGTCATAAATACAAAATCCATAGCTGAACTTTTAATTGTAATAATAAAAATGGGAATATAGTAATACAGTGGTCTTAACCTCAGTGATTCGAGTTCCCAAATGATCTGGGCAATTTCAGACAGAAAATAGTCTGGTCTTCCCCCAGATTATCTGGTCAATGGTCTCATCCACCCACAAAAAGTTTGAGAGAAAATGGACACTAAGAAAAGTGACACGGGTGAAGAGGGATGAAAGAGCCATTTACCTTGTCCAAAGAAAGTACATGATCTCAGAAGTATCTCAGTTCTCTCTTAATTCACCATTATACTGTATAGTGAAGTGACAGTGAAAAAATGACACACCAGAAGTCCAGATCCCATGTCATGTGGACCACCCTTCACACCTAAAATCCAGATGAATGCGGGACTACTGCATACATCTTTTACTGACATTTCAGTAAAAATTCTTCCCCTGCTCCAGAACATTTCACACCAAAAATTTAGTGTGGTAGCCTTCCAATCAAGTAACACACATTCTCACTCCACGCACAAAACGTTGCTTCAAACTTGATCCAAATACAGAACACAATAACTTCTCAGGTGATTACTCCTCAGCCACTGATCACTGCTCCTCAGTGTAAGTCAGTCTATTTTTTAAGTTGCAGATGTCAGTCTCTCTCGTCTTAGTGAGTTTGCTCCAATCATCCTGCTTCTTCAATAACACTCAGTGGATTCTGCAAACTCTATGAAAAATCTTAGTGCCATAGGATGAAAAACATGATCCAGCTATTTGAAATGCACAAATCCTAAAGACAAAAGAACAGCTTTTATCCACTTGACTATATGCTGACTGAGTAGCTATTTGCCATGTGGTCACCTATTTGCATTCTATACCTTTCAAAAACAACTTTGCTGTGTTCATCTTTAAAACATCTTTCCAGTGGTGGATAGTGCATGTGTGTCAAGGTACATACACTTCTCACCTGTCCTTCAATACAACTGAACAAAGAACTCTCTAACTCTGGCTCATATGTCACCCAGTTTAATTTTTAGTGTTTTAAATCCAAGGTCACATGACATGACCTCTTGGTTTGGCAGAACAGTACCACAATAGTTTATTTCTCCTATTAGCCAGATCATCACACAAAGCAGTATATTAAAAGAAACTGTCCACAAATTATTATTTATATCCAACACCTTTCACCTTTCAGGTTCAATACTTCTCATTTGCACGTGTCGCTGTCGTTTTGTCAGCTGTGGCTTGTCTTTATAAAGACACACCTTCATGAGATATGTGTAGCCTGTCACATCACAAATCTCTTACGTTTGTATGCAGAAACTTTTACGCTTCTTAGCCACATATCATCTGAAAATTATTCAACCTTATAATTTCTGAATAATTCATCCACTACCAAAATGTTCCAACCAACTGCAAAATTTAGGAAACAAATCACTGAAAATGTCAAAAAGTGTTCTCAGCTTCTATCAGTTTTTACCAGGTTTCCTGGCATTATAAGACACGCAATATGTGAAAATAACGATCACATTCCATGGTAATGCTGTAAAACTGTGCATATGTGTGTGTGTGTGTGGAATTGTTCAAGTACAGACCAGTACTCCAGACTGTCTACTATGTCATGTCCATTTGGTGCATTAACAGCCCAGAACACGAGCACATCACATACTATCACATCAAGAAGAGAAAGTAACTCCTGTGAAATACGTTAGCACATTGAGAGGAGTGCTGCCCTTGTTCTTGAGGGTGGCCCTGGAAACTCCAGCAAGCCCTGCTACTTCCTTGTGGAGGTCCATGGATCAAGTTCCCACCAGCACTTTTCCCAGGTAGTCGATCTTTTTTATTTTCTTCATCTTTAGACACCCCACTTCATCACTCGGCTGGCTGCCGTATCCATCAAGATCAGTGGCTACAGAAAACACCCTTTCAATTTTGGCAGTTCCAAATTTCCTTGTGGTCACCATGATAAGCAGAACTCAAATATTTTGCAATACTGATTCACTCAGTATACACACAACACCTGTAAATTTACACTGCAGAATAAAATACTTAAACTGAAACAACTGTGTGTGGGTGCCTATGTAATGGTCTTTCGAGAGTGTGGAACAGATACAGAGAGTGAGAAAGACAGAGGCAGAGAGAAGAATTCAGTTCTATGTAGCCACTCTGAAACTCAAATAAACAAACAATAACATCTCAACTAATATTACAACACCACAAACATCCATTTGCAAGAACTGCGAGTCTGCTTACATTTTCAAGAGCTGCTCAGGGGTGAAGAAAATGTTCTTTGTGTATGCCCAAGTTTGTTATCAGTATAAGAGTGCACACATCCTACTGCCATTCCCTTGAAAAATGTCTTGAAGTACACATGTACAACAAAGGTTAAATGCCCACAACACGATGTGTCAAAGATGGTATTATCAACTACAACTGTTATTTACCACCAAATTAAAAGCCAGAACAATCATGTAGGATAGATTGCAAAGGACACTAACTATTACAGCCAACTTCTGAAGTTATTATACTGACACCACGAGAGGAATGACGGAGGAAGAGTATAAAAAATCTCAAGTGATGATAGCCAGTGTTGGCAAGATTCAGTGTGAACACACAACAGATGCATTACCAATGAACAATCTGCCCATCACCTATCCCAAAATAACATTTAAAGTGTAATGTACAATAGCTACACACACAGACTCACCAAGTATTTCTGTATGAGCTCAGATCCAACAACTCTCAGGAATGTGGCTGAGGTTTGGTTAGCCACTGCTTTGGCCAGTAAAGTTTTCCCAGTACCTGGTGGTCCATAGAGAATAACGCCTTTGGGGGGTTTAATGCCCATTTCCTCATAATATTCTGGATGTGTGAGAGGAAGCTCCACAGATTCCTTGATTTCTTGGATCTGCGTATCCAAACCTACACAGCAAATAGTGAAGATAATGCAACATGACATGAAGTCAGACAAGGAAGCTAACTTCATCATCATCATCATCATAAACATCATGGATTGGACCCTTTGATCCACTAGGTCTCAAAAGTTACAACAGTTCTCTCCGTTTCTTTGGTCTTCCAATTGTTCTCTTTCCTTGTGGTCCATAATAGTATGATTTCAAAGGGATTCGGTTTTGTGGCATTCTCTACAAGTGTTGAAACCAGTTCTGTCTGTATTCATCTATCTTGTCTAGTATGCCTGCAATCTGTAGATCGTGGCGTATGTAGTCGTTTGTCTTGTGGTCATAAAGGGTGTAGCCTGCCAGAGGTCTCAATAACTTCATTTCAGTCAATGTCCAGAGGAAGCTAACTTCTTCAACAGTATAAATCTTATGTTATACACCGTCCATGCAACTGTCCAATAAACAAAAACCTTCACTTCCAATTACATCACCAACAAAGACACATGGATACAGCAAGTCATGTAAATTTCACATCTTATTTGTATCATAATTTTTATAGTGTTAACATTATATCTAATTACAGACTGACATAATTTTATTAACAGTGTATGTAAATACCAATATGTACAGTCTACAATTTACATATGACTACTTGCAATATATAATACATATGTCTAAGAAGTTTGCAGCTCCTTGCAGATGGCTGAAACATGAAGGAGCAGTAAATAATATATATTATGTGATGAACTGAAAGTGAAAGTGTGTGTGTACTCCGGAGTTAATTTTCAAAGGAGCAAGAAAGTATAACCGCTGAAAACATAGGAACAGAAAATCATTTCACTACTTCAAAGTTCAAACCACAACTTATTAATGCAATGAATAAAGTTCCTGTCAAGTCGGCTACACACTCCCACAGAAGATGACATTACCAGCATAAACACTAACACAAAATAGTGAAAAACATTCAGACTTCAAATCAACTAATTTTCACCTACCTCCAATGTCAGCATATGTTTCTTGTGGAGCTTTTTCCAACTTCATTACAGTGACCATAGGATCTGTATCATCTGATAAAACACCAACAACTGCATGTACCTGCCACAAGAAAAGAGTATCATCCCTGGGTCTACAAGAATTTGAAGTACAGCAATGCTTTTTTGCAGCATTTCCCAAGCTTCTTTTGGTGCATAGCCCTTCTGGTCTTAAAACAAATTATGTACTGTCACACGAATAAAACATGTACACTAAAAGTTAAGTGCGGTGGAACACACGCAGGTTAAACTAAAATCAATGGAAAGGTTGAGCAAACACAATAACAGTACAATCAAACTGAATTCCCTGGTGTGAGTTCCTAATGACTTCTTAGGTTTGTGAATCTACTTCAGGTATTTATATGGGCTCTTTCTTCTAAACCATTACACAGCTTACTTGAATTGGCACTATAGTAAAGACTCAGAACATAGCAAAAATCAATCTGACCGCTCATCTAGATTCAGTGCTGGGGTCAGCAATGAGTACAGCTATACCTCTGCTCCCTCTATATGCCTTCATAGCACAGACAGCGACAACTTCAACTTTGTTAACCATAAGTTGTGATAATTCAGTCAGTATACGCATCCCTCGTTTGTCATGGGGGTTAGGTCCCAAGACACCCCGCAAATATAACAATAATGAGTTGGACCACCATTCAAATTAAACACATGCTTTAAATTAACATCCTCATATGTAGCATTCACATAGCTATTATGGTCTCATTCCCACTGGTTATACCACCTCGTAACAATATTATCCCAATTATGATTAACAGACTGCAAAATATGGGTGAACCCCTGAACACGAATTGTTACCATACCAAAAAAAAAAAGACTACTTTCATTTGGTCCCCAACCTACACAAAACACACAGTCCAATGCATAGGGCTTTTCACAGCTAAATTTATCTGACTTTCATAGTTTGTCACTTCCTGCCTCAAGCTTGTGCTTCATAAAAATGAAATCTTTGGTTGTGCATTCTGGGTTGGTAGATTCAAGATGTGTAGAAAGGCAACATAAACTGCTGAATAACACTGTTCTATGTGGATACTACAGTTGACATACTGCGACAACTGCTAGACCCTTCTGGCCACCCGCAAGGCGCAAAGTCGCACCCTTTCAAAACATCCCTTTATTTTTTATCTCTACTATGCCTTACCACCAGCCAATCAATTTCACTTGCCCAGTACGTCCTCTTTTAACACATGTGCAACGGTTATATACTTGCACTGTCATTTCCAAGTACCATGCAAAAGTAACCCAATTCTTATTTGTTGTGACAAAACAGTATACTTATTCATTACATACGGTTTCCACAGAGACCCTGGATATCATTCACAGAGTCCAGCCCAGTTTGGGAAACAGATGAGTTAATCATCACACACCAACACTGATGCATGGACATAGACATGGACATATGAAGTCACTTGCTAAGGTCACTGTACCATTATTAAGAATATAGTACTTTAGGGCTTGAATAACTTTCCACACAAAATAGATGATCTATGAAAATTTTGGCCTAATGTGAGCTCTCATTTGATCTACACTACAAACAACATCCATAGCACAAGCTGGAGAAAATCGCATTATGTAAATCCTGGCTTCATGTTGATCAACACACACAGTGAGACTCTCTTAAGACATTTTTGAAAAGATTCAAGAAATTAAATTTATCAAGCAGACAAATGTCTTAAAAGGGCAGGACTGAAGAGTTTTATTTCCGTTAATTTTTTGAGAACTTATTTACATAAGTACGCTAAATATGTGTAATTTGCAGCAGCCTTACATAAGTGATGGCCTTAACATATTCTCACCTGTATCGATCAAGCATTTTGTCAGTTACCTTTCTCACAGGAATGCCTAGTTCTTAAGCAATTTGGATGCCAGACACATTCAAAACACCACTTTCTTTGTTTATTATGTTCAGCTTTTCAGAAATAGGAAGTGGCTTGCTTTTTATGCCTGTTCGTGATGTGGCCATGTTCAAGGAGGTGATTTACAAAATCAATGAAAAAAATTTAATAACAAAATCAATTCAAATTTAAACTCAACTCAATGAAGCATTCAGTTCACTATTAGCATTGATATGAAGCAGCCACAAGTTCCAGATTAGAAACCATGCCGACCCACAGAGTAGTTTTCCCCACACCTTATGGATAAGCATCCACAGATTTCAATATTTTACGCATCCAACAAGTAATATCAAACACAGATCATAGTAACATCTTGCTGGCACAATGATTTTTGATGAGTAGTAGCAGCCATGTTGATCATGCATTCAGTAAGTATCACTTTACAGGACAAAAACTTGCACACATATACACTGTGAAGTAAAGGTAAAATGTAGGAGTATATAAATTTTGTAAACGTAATACACTGAATTATTGAAACTAAAGAATAAAACAGATGCAGTCACAATACACTCCGTTAAACCCACACACCACACAGTGGACCATGCTGCTGTGTTAAATACACGTGCGGAAATAACAATGGAGACTAACCTATATGTTTGTATAAGTCATTTCAACTCTTTATGTTTTGAAACAGATTGAACAAATTAAACTAAGGAAAAGTGTTTAAGATTTTGATATGGAAAACGTATCACACGCATGAAAAACACATTGCGTCACGAATTTTATGTGCTTTTCAGGTGGGAAAATTTCTTACATTGGAAATGTATTGAAAGGCACTGTCAATATTAATCATTGGGATAATTTTGGTACTACAGTATAATGATGTCTTTGGTAGGAAACTTTTTAACTGGGGAGATCTTAAGTAAGGTTCACTGTAAATTAAGAGAAGTAACTTGATATAATCTTAAGTCTGAATGAACCAGTTTAAATTAATAATGTTAAAACCGATGACAATTTTCCGATTCAAGGTCTGAAAAATTAGTGGAATGATATTTCTGTACTGCAAGAGACAAACATGCTGCATCATGCAACTCCAGGACGCACAGGTTTGTTAAACAGTTGCCAGGAATCAGTACATTTTGTGGTTGCAGCAAAAACTCTACTGATGCAGTGACTTATTTCTTTCTCCAAATGCCAATGATAAATTGTTAGAATACCAAATTAAGATTAAATTTCTACTGTCATTGAAAATAATGCCCCCTAAATTTTATAGAAAATGTATGGTGAGTGAATAATGAGTAAAATGTGCATTTGTGTGTCAGGAATTTTTAGACTTAAGGGAACGCTATAAAAAAAAACTGGATTGCCAAGAGATTAAAAAATTGATCCCAAAGTGGAGAACGCAACTGACACAGACAGAAATTACACTTGACTGACTATTCAAAATAAAGCAAAGGAACTGAACCAGAATAGTCAAACTGTGTGATTCTGACTAAAGATCTCAACATGCAGAAGATACTGAACAATCTCAGCAAAGCAAAGCAATTAAGGTAACAAAGAAAATCTGCTCAGATCTATTAGCAAGACTGCTGGAAGACACCATTTCTGAGGAGGAAGAAGAGGAACACCTCAGTTTTGTAATATTATCCGGGGGGAGAGGAGTTTCCCAGGAAATGTTCACAGTACAAAAATGAAATGAAAGTTCAAAATCATTCTCATAAACTTCTAGGATATCAAAGCTGCCTACCTGACGTATTTTTTTTAAACACAAACATCAGTGTTTTGAACATCCAGTGTAGTCTCCTTATTTGGCCCCAGTGTGACTTTTTGTTACCCAAGCTAATCTTCTTGAAAGGGTCTCATTCTGAATCACTTCGAGAAAGCCAAAATCACAAAAACCTTGAGAAGACTGTTGGAATTTGTGGAGGCCAGAGAGTGGCTACTTTGTAGAAGACATTCATTTAGTGTTAGTAGCAACACACAACATATTTTACCTTATGATTCAGCAATACAGAACATCCAGGTTCCAACTGATCTTTATCAACAAAAGAAAGGATGCTGACATAATGCTCACTGCCAACAGAAGTGGAAACAATTGCATGATTGTCATCAATAATTTCCTCCAAAGTTCCAACAGACATAGGAGTTCCTCTCAGGTCATCTACTTTGGATCTTTCTTCCTGCAACAGAGAAACACTATTCAAATAAATCACAGTATCTTTAACTACTAAGTTTTCGGTCTTCACAAGTGTCATTCTGCAATGATCTCCAAAATATACACTGGAGGCAAGATATGCAAAATTCATTACATAATAGTGAAGTTCCCTTCCTTACATTTTCTTCAGAACACAAGGCACATTCCTTTCATGCAGTACAAAATAACACCACTAACAGTACACACTGTCCAGTGGACACAATCCTAAACTAGTCCCATTCACTTCTGAGCCTCATAATCTTGCTGCCACACACCCATCTGTCTGAATTCTAAGTGTACATTCCACAAGATACTTACTGTCCCTGGCATGTGACACATTTAGTCCAGCACATACTTATGAATGTTTCTTAGCAAACTGCTGCATCCAACATTAGGACAGCAGAATGACCCATGCAGGGAAAAAAGGTGTATCATACAGGAGCTAGAGGACAGAACTAGTGGTTACAGGTGAACTAAAAGAACAAAATGGCCTTCAAGGGGGCTATGGAGCTGGCAGAGCACAGATAGGAACTTCTCTCCCTCCAATCTTATTGCTACTCTGCCATTTCACACTCCCAGTCAACACAGAAGGCCCCCATGTCCTACTGGCTTGCCAGTGGTTCTCGGTTCTTTCCTACATTTCCTACACAATGCTTTATTTCCTCCACATAGTTTAATCTTCCAACCTAAAGACAGAGGTAGCAATCTTATAAATGGTGTATCTCTACTGGACTAAATGGCATCACATCCCAGCCAAGATTACTCTTCATAGTCACCAATGTGAGAACAAATCTAGCACTATAAATCACAGTCAGTTACATCATATCCTCAGCTGTTCATAACTACCCTCTTTTAGGTTCAATTACTTTTGACATCACTTTGTTTTAAAGCACTTGCATTTTATGACTTTGCCTGAAAGAGACCACATTTCATACAAGACACAGCAACAAGTGAAGCTGTGTTATATTTGCATTTGGAAAATATAAATGGCAGTAACATATCTCAATGGAATCTGCAGTGATGATCCCCAGTAATTTCCTCTGCATATGAAATGAACCTTGACTGCAGGATGTTGGATACAATTTTGTAAGTACTTGACAAAAGTGATATGCCTCTATAATTACTACTGTTTGTTTTACCACCCTTCTTATAAATAGGAACAATGATAGACTCCTTCCACTCCTCAGGCAATACCTCCTTATTCCAAACAGAATTAATAAGTTTATGGATCTCAGAGCAAATTGTCCTACCCCCTGCTCTAATCAATTCTGCTGGGATTTGATCAATAGCTGGTGATATGTTTAACCATTGCATTTTAGCCTGCTTCCTTTAATCTAAAAATCATAAGCATTCTTCATCAAACCACGGTTTACACTGCTTCAATTCATACAAACCTAGACTCTCTTCAGTTGAGGTTTTGATATTCTATCTAATGTTTTGCCAAGCCCTGTTTATGTCCCTGCTATCATTAAAGTTCTCCACAGCTGCAAACCTGTCTGAGATCATAATCTGATACCACTTCCTAACCTCCAGATCACTTAACATCCTGAAATTAAATCTTTCCACATCAAACTTCTGTGCTTCTTGTTTACTTACTGCCAGTCTTTCCCTAACTTTTGCAACCACCAGATAGTGATCAGTATCACAGTTACCTCCCCTGAAAGATCATACATCAAGTGTACTCGAATGCCACATCAATATGTGATTAATCTGGTCATAAGTCTTCCCATCAGGGGAGGCCAGGTGTATTTACGGATGTTTAAGAGTGGGAACATCATGCTGTTAACAACCAGATTTTTTCAAGTGGCAAAGTTTACTATTCTAACACCATTATCATCACTATCCTGATGTACGCTCTCATTCCCAACTGTCAGTTTGAAAATATACTCTCTCCCCTCATTTGCATTAAAATCTCCTAACAGAATTTCCACATGGTACTTATGAAAATGGTCAAAAAACCTGCTCTAATTCGTAATAAAAACTGTCTTTGGAAACATCGCTTTTCTCCTCACTTAATATCTGTTATGGCTGTTGAGAAATACTTCATTTTGAAGCATACTAAAATGAGGAGTACTTGCAGCTTACAGACACCAGAAAGGCTAATCTCACTATGAGTAAGCTAAACTTCCTTACTGCAGTTCCATTCAAGAAGTAACACCTGCAAACATTCACTTTCTTTAGGCTCATTGTACAGCTTGCAGCAAGTAGAGATGATCAGGAATTATCAGTAAAATCACAACTGGCTGGAGGAAATCAGTGTACACAGAGAACATAGGGTGGCTGAGAATCACACTTTATAACATAAATTCAACAAGAACAGCCCTGAGGTGAATCTGTAACTGTCACCATCTTGTTGCACCTACAGCTGCTGTCAAACAATTACCAATTTGCCCAAACATTTTACTTTTATGCCAAAACTAGGTTTCATGTGATCTATGCAGTAGCACCCTTGTAAATAGAAGTGAGTTTGAGTGACAGGTATGACACGAACTTCAAGACCACATAACACAATAAAAATGTATAAAAGCAGTGTGCCAAACTTTCTGAGACTCTTGGAACTATGAAATACATGAAGTAGATCCAACAGTTCAACATATCATAAATCATATGACAAAGAACATGAAGTCAGTAGTCAATGTAAAACTATCTAAATGATTAAAGAACATACCAGTATACCTTATATATATATATATATATGAAAAAAATTACCTCAATCTTTTCTTCCTGAGGTTTAAGTCTCTCCTGGTTACGAATAAATTCTTCTTCCATAAGAAGATAATCCTTGATTCTTTCCAGCTTTAGAAGTTTCAGGCGACATCTTGTGTGTGGAGTCACTGCAGGTTTAAGTAATCATTATAAATGTCCCAATATTTGTCAACTTTTGAGCTTCACACAAAAAAGAAACCTACTTTTACCGTACTTTCAGTAGAATGAATATACGTTTGTTTATAAAGTTCAAGAATGAAAACTTGCAACTAATTCTTATGTATTCTGGAACAGTGTTCTGCAATATTCTTAATTATACTTGCTGCCAGGGATCCCATCTTTCAGAAACCAAATACCAGGAAGCTCAATAAGATTTAGATTGGGGGGGGGGGGGGGGGGGGAAAAAAAAATTTTTAATTTTCAACAAAAAAAAAAACAAGGAAAATTTTTTAATTTTAAAGCAAAAAAAAGTTAAAAAAAAATAAAAACAAAACA
>Ga0123355_10006651_pt1 | contig 17174 bp, 15 predicted proteins | sample TergutEmb28metaG_3_FD_89872 | JGI IMG/M metagenome (GOLD analysis project Ga0123355, IMG submission 89872) | Embiratermes neotenicus P1 segment gut microbial communities from Petit-Saut dam, French Guiana - Emb289 P1 | ecosystem: Host-associated > Arthropoda: Insects > Digestive system > Gut ...
AGTGTGTGTGTGTGGTGTATGTATGTGTGTGTGTGTGTGTGTGTGTGGTGTGTGTGTGTGTGTGTATGTGTAGTGTGGGTGTGTAGTGTGTGTGTGTGTATGTGTAGTGTGGGTGTGTAGTGTGTGTGTGTGTATGTGTGTGGTGTATGTATGTATGTGTGTGTGTGTGTGTGTGTGTATGAGAGGTATTAGATACTTTCTGTTGAATGCTATGTCAGTTGTAGAAAAGGTAAAAATTTGTGAGCTCTTGCTAACTTCTGAATGTTAATATGCACACATATGTATGCATTAAATTATGTATTTTATGTCCTGATGATGATCCATAAGACTGAAACATGTAGCATTCACTGATGAATTTAATAAAAGTTTGTTTTATTTGACAGCAAGACATGTATTAATATTCATACAAAATTTGGTCATCTGGGTTTGTGCACCTCTGGCACATTGTTGCATAATTTAAAAATTCCTGTGATCAGTACTCAGTCTGCTGCTTATTAATGAACTGAAAATTATTGTGTCACATCAGATTTTGTAACAAAATTGTGTTGCGATTTAAAGTGTGTTAATTTTTAAGGATAATTGAATGTTGTTTAATGTTTAGCATGTTATAAAAATAAGCCTGTTTCTGATGATGCTCTGACTGGCATTGGTCTGCAGTCCACAGTTTGAGGAATGCTGGTACATGCTTACCACCTTGTACTCTATTCATGAGATTCGAAACACATGATCTTGGCCTGCATGATGTTTCAGTTTGAGTTCTTCTGGGCTTTCTTCACTTGCTGAAATTCTGAACTAATGTCCCCACCTAATGAAATTCCATATTTAGTTAATACTTAGGTGGCCTCAGCCAATGCCCACTATGTACAGTGTGTTGTTATCCCATATTTAGTGAGTTTTGGTTGAGTAAATAACCTGCATTTAGTGTAAGAAATTTTTTTTTGACTGTCCTGAAGTAATACCTCAGTTATGTTTGATTTTAGTAGAAACTGCAGCTCATATTCACATTTTCTATGACTGGAATTAGTACCACATAACTTTTGTGCTTATTTTATATGTCATTCTTTTCTAAATAGCATATTGGTATATGATTGTGTTTGTGTGGGAACAATTTGACCACTTATGCAAAGACATTATTTTGGAAGTCTTAGAAGAAGATGAACACGGTTCCTTGATATAGTTTTCCATAATGCCATTTAGTAAGAATCTTGATTTAGGAATGCCATTTCCTTGTAAATATGTTATTTACAAGTTTCACTGTATCCAAAGACGTGCTGACCACTTCCTTCTTTATCCTTTTCACCGACATTCAACCCACGAACAGCACTGCATATTTTGTGCAGATTCCGGAATCTTATTACATGAATGCAGTGTCAGTCATGTTATAATGTGAGTAGAGTATTAACACACATTGTTTATTTCTGTATGATGTTTCATGTTTGTTTTGTTTCATATAAGAATTCTTTTATGATACATAAATGTTATCTGTTTTTGTCTTTAGAACAAATACTGAATGTGATTCTGAACTGAAATATGCAGTGTTGTTGCTGAATTTTTCATTTTTTGTGTCAGGTGTACGTCCGTCATCCAGAACTTGCGGCCGCTAAAGCTAACAGAGACTACGTCTTCAAACAAGTATGTGAGGCTGTGAACACCATATCAGATGTTGCTCAAGGAAAGGGACCGACTGTTTCCCAGCATCCATACGATGGTCCTGGTGAACTGGCTGCAGCTTTGGATGACTTTGATGTAAGAACTGTGTTTAGTTGCTTCTTCATTACATTATTTGGATTGTCTTTGTCGCAGCACTGTTTGTAGGAACTCAGCGTATTTATTTAATGCGAGGTAAAGTTGTTCAAGGGGGAAGGAAGAAACAGATCTATAATTTTCTGGGGCTAAACATCTTTAATGCAACTAATTTAAAGACAAGGGGTAATATTAAAATCTGCAGGATCATTATTTTATCTTGCCAGTATCATTTGTCACTTCCTGCTGCTTTCTAGTTTTCCATCAGTTGGGGCCCACACAGTGTAGTTCATAGAATTGTGTTTAATATTAGTTGTTTACTTATTATGCTTCAAGAGGGCTCTGGTATTGGTTTTCTCACCTTGCAAACCTGTCTCACACACATGGCCCAATTAATCCTAGTTGCTGTCATAGCACACCATACACCAGCCATAACATAATGTAGCGGCCTGTCATGGATTAACATTAGGTTTTCTGCAGACCAGCTAGTACCTGTTATGCTGAGAGTCATGTGTCTTCTGAGATGAAGTCAAGTGGCATTGCTAAACAGAACATGTGTAGGGCCTTTTGGTACAGCTTACACCCTGTGGAGTTCACCAGATGCATGTCTTGTAGGAGCTGCATGTGTCACGTGTCATACAGAGACACACTGTTTTGCACTGGAACATTCATAGTGACTGCTGATGTGTACACACTGGACAATCACACTGCTGTAATTTTCATGTGGGCAGGCAAGCCAATAGGAAGTGACATGATTTTTGTCAGATAAAATTATTTGTATCTACGTTCGTCATAGGTTGGGAACAGTTAACACATCTGAGTTTAGAAATGTGTTTTATAAATTATACCACCAAGGATGGTCATGCATCTCACTGCTGCTGTAATTTTCCTACCTTCATTCCAGCATGCTCAATAATACCGTGTAACATACCGTCACTTAGTTGATGCACTTTAACATTCGGGCATCAATTTTTAGGTAAAAGGTTATGCATATGCCCTGAGTACATATGGTACTGATTATTTGGGAATTTCTCTATAGCCTAGCTGTAAAAATTATGTAATGTGGGATGCCAGCTGTCTACATACATAGCCAATTGTCAGTGACAAAAGAATGGAGATCAGCCCGCCTTCTTTTGATGGTACCTAATTTTCAGACATAGAGGACATACAAGGCGGTATCTGTCATACTTGGGAAGAATGTTCATTAGGTTAATTTACATCACTGTAACCAAGTATACCTATATCGGACGTTGAATGGATGTGAATATAATTACGAGATAAGTTTTAAAGAATCAGAACTGTCGTACATTTATTAATTACCAAATACACTTTAAAAGGAGATGAAATTTATAGTTCCTATAATTGCAACACTTGTACTTAACATCTGATTAAATTTGAGTGACATAAAAATGTTAATTATGCTATGAAAAATGGTACTAGTTTTATAAAAATCGTCTGTAGGGTTCCAGGTACTTGACATAGCATTAACTGGCCTGTATAAGGCTTGGATTCACCTCATATCTGCATAATGTAACATGTTACACAGGTACAGTACATGGAACCACAAGAGGAACAACTTTTCTCACCTCATTATCTCCATAACTGTTCAACTTTGGGATATACAGTGGATGGACAAAATAATGGAAAGAGCTTTGAAAGATACAAATTTCTTTATTAATAAAGAGTTGGGTTCCCTTGCCTGTAATACAGCTTGTATACTTCTTGGAAAAAACTCATGTAAGTTCTCAATAATCTCTAGTGGAATACTCTACCACTCTTCAAGAAAAATATCTTCTAGTTGCTTGAGAGATGATGGAGGAGGGAATCTGATTCTCACCCTACTCTCTAAAACTGGCCACAGCAGTTTGATGGTATTTAAGTCTGGCAATTATGCTTGCCAGAAAAGATGTTGAAGTGCATCTTCATTCTCCTCAAAACGAGACTGAACGCTTATGGCTGTATGTATGAGCGAATTGTCGTCTTGAAAAATTGCGTCATTGTTAGGAAACAAAATCTGGTTCATAGGATGCACGTGGTTACCTACAGTGTCCGCAGAGTCACTGGCAGTAATGTGACCATTCAGTGTAATTATAGGACCAGCAGAATATCAAGGCATTGCTGCCCGAATCACCACAGATCTGCCTCCATGTTTCACAGTTGAAACCAGGCATCAGGATTATAGGCTTCCCTGAATGCTCTCCAAACATAAACCCAGTCCGATGTTGGGAACAACGCGAAGGCCGGCTTTCTGATCATATTACGTATTGCCAGTCAGACATCCAGGTTTTATGATTATCACACCATCTTTTTCACCTTTTGGTGTTGTTTTCATTAATCAGAGGTTTAGCAATTGCATTTCTACAATGGATGTTGGATTTGTGAACCTCTAGTGGGATTGTTGTTGTGGCAGCAATGTCTTCAGATGAATACTGAGTTCTGCTGTTCTGTGATTATTAGACACAGTATTCTTCAATGTGTGGCAATCCCTTTCACGTAGTTTTGGTTTTTGGCCACTGTTCTTAGTTGATGATGTCTTCCCATGATCTGTGTCGCTGTAATGACCTAGGACACTGCTGGTCTGGATACACCTAATAAAGTGGCAGTTTTGGTTACAGATGCTCCAGCTAAATGTGCACCAACAATCTGTCCTCTTTGACAATTTGATGTCTCACATTTTGCGATACTTTCGTACAAACTGTTACTAAACATGGTCTGTAATGCATTGACACTGGCACAATACAGCATAAACAAGCAAAAGAATAATGAAAGATACACACACCTATGTTCTTTCAGTACAGCCAACACAAACAGTATTATTTGTCTATTATCTAGTGCTTCCATTATTTTGTCCATTTCCCGTATGTATGGTTGGTTATACGTAAATTAAGCTGATGTACATTCTTCTGAAGTGTGGCAGATTCTCCCTGTATTTATTTATAGTCCTCATGAGTTACATTAGAGAACTATGTGCAGGAACACATTGTTATGGACCCGCTGGCTTATAATGAGGTCCGTACCCGACCGTCACTGGAGGAACGACTAGAGAGTATCATCAGCGGAGCTGCGCTGATGGCAGACTCATCTTGTACACGTGACGAGAGACGTGAAAGAATAGTTGCAGAGTGCAATGCTGTGCGCCAGGCTCTGCAAGATCTGCTGTCAGAATACATGTCCAATGTAAGTTCGGCCCATCTGTACATATCTTCATATCATATTAGTTGTTTGTACTGCTGTTTGTACCTTTGGAGGCAAGTTTTAAGAAACAATGTACTTTGTATTTATTGGTTTTATTATAAGGTTTTGCACTGGACAGAATGAGAACTGAAGTAAATTTTCTCGTGAGAAAGAAACGAGCATGTAGTGGCATTGTTAAATTTTGCTGTGCTCATTTCCAGGACAAATCATTTGAGGAGTTGAAATTCTAAGATGCTTGTTAAATTGTGATATTAGAAGTGTCAGGTTTATTGTTTTCATGTGTGTTTGATCATTTTAGTCTTCATTGTCTTCCCTTCAGAAATAAATATCTTGCATGCAATCAGTGTGTTTGGCATTGCCACACAAATTTTAATTTTTGGGGTTGTTTCTGAGAAGGAAAATAAATAATAATGTTATTGCGACGATTAGTTTGATTATTCTGGCATTCTGGGGCTGAATTTAGGCACTTATAGTCCACATCTGTTATTTGATACCTCAATTTCTCTACCTACATCCAATTTAAAATATTACGAGAAAATCACACAATCATTCTGATGTGTCTGAGGAATTCTTTACTCAAAAATTTCAGCAGAAAGTTGTTTTCTTTAAAGCAGTTTTTATTGATACAGTTCCATTGACATATATATGTATATCTGACAAATTCCAAGATATTTGTGTTATGGCTGGGATTTGTAGGAGTAAATTAAAGTAAACTGTTGAATGTCAAGGACCAATACATCCTTCATCAGCATTTTGTACTTCTACATGTGATAAATAATTTTTTTATTAAATTGTAGTTAGTAAAAGACAGAGAATAAAAATGTACTTGTCAACAGTATCCATTAATTCCCTGATGGTACTTTGTGTGAATCATTTAATGAGGGAAATTACTTAGGAAATCTGAACAGTTGGTACAGTAATGTTAAAATGTGTTTAAGAGGGATGGGTAAAGGTGAACGTGATTGGTGTATGTGAGATTTCAGCCTTTCACCATGATGGATACGTGTTAGAACCGTGTGCTTATGGGCTGTTGCATGGTGTCAGCTGGGTAAAATTCAGTGACTTCCAGCATATCTGGACGGTCCAGTCTGAACCTGGATGCATGGGACTGACAGTATGTCCTAACACACTGGTGAATTTTAACTATTTGATGCCACACAACAGCCCAGAAGCACATGAATCTAATGACCGACCTTGCTGAAGACATGGATCAGTGATAACTGATGGTCATAGTGAGTCTCTTGATGAGCTAAATGACTATCAGTTGCCAAAGGTGATATACCCAATTCTGTAATAAGCAGTGAGTGGATGGGCTTGTACCTCCTTTCTGTTCAAACTTCTGTTTTTTGTAGAATTTTTAAAGCAATTACCTGATAACTGATGATCTGTGGGTGATTAGGGGTTGTGTAGCAAGGCTGGTTCATTAAACTTATCTCTCATGTTGGAAAAAGGAATGACGGTATAAAATAGATACAATGCAAAAGGAAGATATGCGTGATATCTTTGTTGATGAATGAGCTGTGAATCTATATTTGTGTGGACTTTTTCTTACAGTTGGATCTTTTATTGCATTTTTTTTACAAGAACTGAGTAATATTAAGAGCAACAAGGTTCTGTTAAACATATTGAATGTAATTAATACGTAATATCTTGTACTTTGCTGAATTGACAGTATTATACAGGGTGTTTTTGAAATAGATAGTGCTATTTTAGGGATATGTTCTGTACATACACAGCAAAAAATATCTATGTAAATGTGGATGCCTAGATGCTTAATCTTAGAGTTGGCCCATTTTACTGAAATGAGGGGGATAAAAGATAAAGTGTAAATCATCCAGTAAGGGTGCACTGAACATTTATCTACCAGCTAAGGAATTTTCTACTTTTTTGTACATAAATCGTTCCACTTACATGTTGTCAATAAATATTTTAAGTCTTCCATGCCTTGTTATTAGCTGCATATTCATTGGGAAGTTTTGTTATGCTATGGACAAAATGTATTTTACGAGGTTGATTCAAGTGAAAACCTTAAATATTTTTTATCTCATAATTTATTGGACACAAAAAGTACACAATGACTTCATTTTTCTACATAGTCTCCATTGTGCGGCTACTTCATTCACTGTTACGCGGCGATTTTCGTTCGTGATGGCTTCAGCTGCTGCAATGGCCTCTGATGTCACCACTCGGTGTGCCTGACCAGCTCAAGGAGAGTCTGTTACAGAACTAATGCCGTTCATGGACTTCCTAGTCCACTCATACACTTGCTGTAGTGACAGACATGCAACACCATACTGAACTTTCATTCGTCGACAAATTTTGATGGGTTTCACCCCTTCACTACTTAAAAAACGGATGACAGAATGCTGTTCTTCTTTGGTGCATGTTACAAACGGGGCTGTCATCTTTACACTACTACTGTGCCGTCATGTTGGCCACTCTTCAAACCATGAGTATCATTATTGTCAACTTACAAGACAGTCGAGCTGTGTTTCGAATTTTTATCGCACTTTTTAAGGTTTTCATTTGACTCTCCCTCGTAGATGATTTTCCAATAACAAGATTCCCCCCTAGTCATGTTCACACGTGTAAAAACTTTTGAATGATAAGTTGGTCTTCTTCCAAGACATTTTTTACCTTTGACTCTAAACGTTGTGTAGGGAATCATGTCATAACACAGCCCAGCTGTCTTCGTAGCTGTAACCTTTTTCACTTCCCACCCAAACACTTCTTACCGATTCACTTGTCGTTTTTGAATTGCTGGCCTTGCCTTTCTCTGACTTCTCATACATAATGTTATACCAGTTTGTAAAATGATCAAGTCATCTGATATCACCATGCAGTAACCAACACTTGTGCACTACACTTTGTATACCAGTTCACATATTAGTTTCTGCGCTGATGCGTTTCAATATCTGTTTACACCGTCAGTAGACACTGAAATGCATCAGGGCAGAATCTGACATGTGAGTTGGTATACATAGCGTAGTGCACAAGTGTTGGTTAATAAATGGTGATACAGAGCATGATAACAGGCCACCTGCTGTTACAGGTTGAATCCTCATTCTACAGTTGTTTTGCAAATACATCTGTGTGGTCCTGTATGGTGGGGCTATTGATAGGGAAGATTAATTCGCATTTTTCAGATGAATTTCCTCCTTGATAGTGAGGTAGTTCTCCTTTGGTGATAGAATCACTTTTTTACTTTTCCATAAATTTGAAATTGGGTTGAGTTTATTGTACATTGTAATTTTTGTTTTTTAGAAAAAGGTAAAAAGTTAAAGTGATCCCATTACAGGGCCGGTGTGGCCCAGAGGGTGGGTAGAAGTATAGCTCTACTCTTCCATAACCACGGCACTAGAAGGGGGTGAGTGGTCAGCAGCACACCCTGGCCGCACTTTACCCCCGGGAAAGACCCGGTACCCATTGTACAGGAGGCAAATTTTTGCTTTTACCTTGTTCTGAATCTCAAGAGATCTGAAGTTTCCCATGAGCAGACCAATGTTTCACTTTATTTACGGACATGGTCCACATTGAATGGCAAAATCTGTGCCGATTTTTTGTTACAAGTGCCGCAGCATTTCTTTTTAAATTCTGAGCACATATATTTTGGGAAGAGTTAATGTGAAGATGGATTAAACCAGGGGTTCTCAATCTTTATGTCTTTTCCTTAAGAAACACTAGAAAATATTTTTCTGACTGCGGTTCGACAGCCAACAAATCAGTTTTGGTAAAGATGACATACCGCAGCTTTGTTACTGTATTCTTGTTCGGACGTAATGTGCTGATCAGCTGTCCCCGTAAGTGAATATTCATCGCCCATGTTTAGCACAGAGCAGCAGTTGGACTCACACAGCAGTCATAATACATTGCATCCCAAGCTGCATCATGTTCAGCGTAAGAGGGGTGCTTCTGGTGGAGGGAGGTGTGTGCTTTGGATACAACTGCTGCGTCTCCTTGGCACTTACATTTTAAAATGGGCCATAGCTCAGAGATAAAGCATTCAACAACCAGCAGTTACCCACTTTTTATATTGTTTCCCTGCATAGAATATGCCACTACAATAGCACTGTATATCTAAAAGACACCCAGCATAAATGGAGTGATTTTATTAATCAAGTCACATAATGTGACCAACGGTATCCCACGGAACTTTCGTGGAACTTCAGCAGACGAAGGGGCAAATTCTGTATTGATGTATGTAACTTTTATTATTATTGTATTTTCCTCTGTTTCTTTTTCCCCCGGTCTAAACCAGTTACAAGCTGCAAGGGGCGGGAAACGCGGGGTAAATATGAACCCCATTGTGCTACTGATGTGTGCTGGCAGTCCTGGTGCAAGTGTTTTAGATAGTTGCAGTTACACTGTACAGCCTCTTCTGTGTATGCACTGTTTTGCACATATGTTGTACATCTCTACTTTTCTGATATTCTTATTGTGCTTTTAACTCTAGTTACGGTATGTGCTACCATCTCTGTTCTGTTACCTTGCGTCTAATTCTTGTAGCAGAGGTGTGAGAATTTTAATGTGCCTTGTGAAGTTTCCTATATTCGACTTCAGTTTTGTGGTTATTTTCTCTGTCTTTTATTGCTGATCATGAGAAAGTGTTAGAAATTATGAGAGAAATGCAGGTTTATTGCAATTTACATAATCAGCTGGATGGTTTGGGAGCAGAAAAATGTGTACCAAGAGATGAAACCACTGAGGAGGGTAGTGGCAAAGGGTGGGAGCAGATTTCATTCAGCTCTTATCATTGCCGTTGTCTCGTAACTCGCCATTGTTGACTGGTCATAACAAAGGTTGTCATAAAAAAGAAGTAATCTTTTAACAGTTAGTACTGTTCTCTTTCACATCTCTTCATGGGCAACACCAGTAAGAATTCCACTTAAAACTCTTGTTCTTGTTGCTGTCAGCTTTTGGTAATATTCAAATGGTAAATGACATTTTTACACAGTTTTATTATGTTTACTTACTGATTTTGTCAAAGCAGCAGGAGCAGAATGTTAATACGGTATTCCATCACATCATTCTCGAACATCCTTTCCGTTTTTCTTATCAAAATATTGGTGTGTACTGTATTTGAAGATTTATAACAATGGGCATCTACTTGATCTGTTTGTAAATGTGATACCGCCCGTCCTGAAAACTCTGGATGCCCTCGGCTGCATCAAAGTGTAACGAAAGATACTGTCGTTTTCTTCGTAACTTTTCGTTTATTTATTAGGTTGTGATACATTTTATAGTATATTATTTTATTAAGTGCTGTACAAAGTTCGTCAGTCATAATGTGTGCAGCAGGCTTCTAATCATATCTTGGTACGCATGTCATGGCACCATGTGACACAGAGTTTCTTTCAGTGACGTTTGGGTGCCACGTATAGCATGGCAGTGATGATAATTCTCACAAACTGTGCCACGTACATGTTTCTGCTTGGTGTACGAGCTTGTTTCGTGTACTTGCTAGCCTTTTCAGAATACGGTGAAGAAAGTTTTCGTTGCTGTTATTTAAATATGAAAAAGTGACATTTATGAGATTTATTTTGATTTAATGACAAATTTGAATACATTAATTATGTGACAAAATATGGTTTCTTTAAAAATGTGCATGCCTTTACAGTAAACCAAGATTTTGTATTCTGATAGAACATCACTGTCTTAATGTGATGCGATGTGAAGAAGGGTAAGAAATGCTGGTGTAGGGCTGGATTTGACAGAAAAGTGGTTACTGTATTTTCCAAATTGTAAGAAACATCAAGATTTTAGAATGGAAATTTAGGGCGAAAAGTATTTTATACACATTTGAAGGTCAAATTCACACATATTTATTCAATGGCAGTGCAGTGCGACTGAGCGTAGAATTCATTAAAAATCTTTGTCACAGCTGCCACACCTATATTTACTGTTGTTATTGTCCAAAATTTCACCTTTTTAACTGCTACATAAACTGTATTACTATAAAGCTCATTATTGATCTCGGATTTTATGAAAGTTTTCACATTTGTCTTATGTTTCACATTCGATGCCTCTGTTTAAAGCTGTGATACCAAAAATTTGTCAGTGTTCCTTAAAAATGATCATTTTCATAGACACAGAAATTCTGTTGTTTCTCTGGCTTGTTACTGAGTTCTTCACCTCTGCTACTCTGTCAGGCCATTTTGCAGTGTGTACAAAAAAGTGGCTTTATTCTTCTCTGACTTCTTTAACTTTTCCTCTTGATTTCTCCATTAAGGCATCATTTTCTTGGCCAGAAGTGGACCAAAATACCTAACAACTGTACTGTTACTGTGCTGTTTGCACACTTACAGTATATGAAATCTTCCCCTGTTTGCGACACATTCTATGAACACATTTATTTTCAATAAACTTTCAATCACTGGTTGCTAGTGATCACCTAGAATTAGGCACAGTGCACCTTTGTTTCTCTCCTTCCAAAGATGAGTCACTTGATAACCACTGTTACCCCTTCAGCAGACATGGAAATTTCAGTAGCCGTGAAGTTCATATTGATGTACCTTTGAACCAAAAGACAGTGGGGAATTTTTTACAGTGTTTGTCAGGAAAATAAATGCATCTTATGGCCTGGGAATTGTGGTAAATAATCAGTGACAATACCCACTTCTCATGGTTAACTTGAAGAACCATCATGTTCACATTTTCAACTGTTCTTTACCACCCAGCTGATTTCATTATTCCTGTCATAATATTAGATATGATAAAAGGGTATTTTTGGTTACATTAATTTTTCTTGAATATCTAGGTATCTTGAATTCTTTGATTCAGATTTTGATTCGTACAGTGGAATTTTATATTATTTTGTGAAGAGATTTGTGGTACTTTTGGTTGAAAGAATGTTTCTGAAATGTGATTCCAAAAAGTAGTTGTCAGTTGTCTCCGTAAGTTCATTGGAAGTTCCATCATTTTGGAAGGGTTCCATAAACAGATTTATTAAGAAGTTGACCTGTGACTTCATGATATTAGAATTTTTTAGGCAGTTATTCGTTCCTGTAATTGCCTTGGATAGTTGTCCTCTTCTCATAACTGACACTTTTCTTTTGTTGCACTATCTACTCCTGGCTCTTGTTTCACCCTTTGTCACAAGCATTAGACTGCTAACACTGAACTGCCTTTAGATATGCTGGTGATTTCATAGACATGGGGATTAGAATTGTAGGTTTCCTTATCTGCACAACAATAATTTATTATTATTGTATGAAAATATGGTAGTAATAACAATAGATCTTTATTACAACATGCTTTGGCCTATATCAGCTATCTGTGGTTTATTCTGTAATGTAATTAGGATTTTGGTTTTTTGTACTTGAATGATAACTGTTGGTTGTAATTTATATACACAAATAATAATAAATCATTTTTGTGCGCATAAAGAAGCCTATACTTCTGCTTAATTACCTCATCTAACAGCGCATTGAGATGCAAACAAAGACATGGAGATTGTTTGCCTGTGATGCATGGTGGTAAGGCTGCTACTGTCATACTATCAGCCTGTGATTTATCTAGAAGTGCACCGCTTACATATTAATCTTGTGTGCGTCTCTTAACACACATTAATTGGTATAGAATGTACAATATCTAGCTACACATTGCAGCACAAGCAGCAGGTTCTGGTTTCGAGCCAGAGTGTTTCAGTATGGAATCAAGCGTTTTATCAATGCTGAATGTGAAGTGGCTTTTATATTGGGATTGTCATTAATCCTACTCACATATGCCAGCCTTTACGGTATGTTTCAAATGTTCTGGGATAAAGCAACGCATAAATTGAAGTATCAGTTGCTGGTGAGTCGTCTTGGATTACCTTGAAGATAGAGGTAACAAATGCCTTGAAAATGTTGTTAAATAAGTATCAGGTGACACTGTGTCATATCTCAGAGGACTTTAATCTTTATCTGTGATGGTGTGAAAATCTGAGATTATTCTTGTTATGCCTTATTTTAATTCATATCGTGTTTAATGTTCAAACATTAGGGCCAGCACCGCAGCAACCTTTGTACCTTAGTAATTCATGTCATACTGTCACCCAAGTTCTCAGAGTCTGTATACAAAATCTCACATTAATCATCTGATAATGACTTTGAGGTTGCTGAAACAACTGAAATCCAATAATCTGTAACACAGTATAATGACTGTGCTACAGGCCAGATGCCCTGGGGCTTAAATCGGACTGGATCTTGGGCCCACCCAGCCTTCTGTTCGAAGGGTACTGAGGTTCTTTCTGGAGGTAAAGTGGCCAGGGCCTGTAGTTAACTACTCACGTCCGTCAAGTACCAAGGTTAAGAATGAGTGGAGCTATACCTCTGCCTCTCCTATCCCTTCACAACATGGAGAGGGGTAACTTATCTTTTATCTTTTTGTATGGGGTTGTGATTATATTTGAAAAAACAAATTGCTTTCATATTTTTGGTGTATGAAGGTGCGTTCCTCAAAGTACCTGTGCTTGTGGGGGACCGCGGTAGCACAGTGGTTAAGGTGCTGGCTACAAATCGGAAGGTCACTGGTTCGATCCCAGATAGTGTCATTGGAATTTTTCATGGACATGATCCTTCTGATTGCACTATGGCCCTGGGGTCAGCTCAGCCTTTAACAGAAATGAGTACCAGGAGTATTTCCTGGGGGTGAAAAGTGACCGGTGCATAAAGCTGACAACCTTACCACCATCCTGGGCCATTGTCACGTAATCTGGGAACCTTAACTTCCTGGAACCCTCTGGGCACCTGGAGCCTGTAATGGGACTGATTTGCCTTTACCTTACCTGTGCTTGTAACCAGTGTCATTTAAGATACAGTTTTTATATACAGCAGACATACATGCCACACATTAGATGTAAAACATAATCATATTTTTATGTAAACCATACCCTGCTGCTTGTGCTTCTTAATGATAGGGAAATAAATATATTAATCGAAATGCCTTTAGTGTGTTTTTGTATTGTTTTACCAGTGGTCGGTAATACTGTTTTCCGTGTTACTAATATGAAATATATGATAGATAATTGATGCAGTCTTCTGGTGCAGTGGCTTACAAATGTAGTTGGAAGAGGAAGTGGTCCAGAGTCAGACCAGAAATATTATAAATGGATATTATTTTTGGGTTTAGGTAATGGTATATTAATTCATTTGTTGAGTAAGTTATATAACAATGAAACTTCATTGAAGTGTATAATTGAACTGATGCGGTCTTAAGATGGGCATGATTGAATATGTTAACACTTCAGTGTTTATCATATCCACAATTTTTGTTTCGTCTGAAGATATGGTCACAATTATAGTACAACGTTGATTGATTGATTGATTAATTAATTAATTATATAATAAATACAGAGTGTTTCAGAAAGTTTGGGTTAAACCTACAACCACTTGTTTATGGAATCATGAGGGAAAACGTTCCTGTGAATGTAGATCTGCAGATGATTTCTTCTGTTCCTCTCTTCTTGACCTTCTGAGCATGTGTTTTTAAGTTTGACTCCACCTTATTTGAAGCACACTGCATCTGATACATCTCATTAAAACATATAAGACAGTACATGAAATGGAAGTAGGTCATGCCATAGTTTCTCTGGCAGTGTCGTGAAGTCTCCCCCCACCTGACTACTTAAGTTGTGTATGAGAAGGTGGAGATCCGTTGTACTGCATCCTTGATGATGTAACTACAGTAATTAAGTATTTAATGGTGAACTGTTTTACACATTGAGCATACCTTCATATTAGCTCAACAGTATGGCTCATTGTAAGGCTAATATGATGAAGTGCTGTATTATCAATTTGGTTTTTCAAGATGCGGAACTTCAGGCTTGTCTCCAGTGTGCAGTACTGTGCTTGCGGGTTAATTTCAGGGTTACGATTCATGGTGGCACAAAAGTTATTTCATTAATAGGAGAAAGGCCATGTCAAGTGACTTCTGTGCCATCTTGTATGTGTCCTTTTTATATTCCGATATCCGTATTTCCAGACACGATGTTACTGTATTTCATCGTGTAAGTCATTCTTTTCCGAATATTTTATGAAGTTATCATAGTTGTGAGACATATGTAAGGGCTTTTTTTTTTTAATTTGCTTTTATTGTTTTCAACCCGTGTTTTACCATCCAGGTATACCACGGGTTATTTACAGAGTTTTACAATGAGTTTTTACAGTGATGTTTGCGGTGTACATGAAGAGTATCATCAGATTTATTTTTCTTGGGTGTCTTCTTGGAATGCTTGGAAGATGCGTTTGAGGAAGTTTGTGATGCTGACGGTGTTTATGTGAAATTGCAGAACCAAGGATGGGGGGAGAGATTTGAGGACCGTCGGGCGGTCTTTTGACCATAAGCTGCATTCTAGCAGCAGGTGGTGGGCCATTTGTACGGTCTTTGCTGGACAATTGCAGTATGGAGAGGTCATCTTGTTCATTTTGTATAGGTATGAGCGGAAGCTACCGTGGTTTGTTAAGAACTGGGTGAGAAGGAAATTGGGCCATAGGGTAAAGGAAGTGTCTGTGGAAAATGGTGGGTATGTATAGTTTTGTGTGGGAGGCATTTTCAGATTTTACATATATTTCGTTCCAAATTTTTATGTAGCGGTCTTCCAGAATTTGCTTGCTTCGATTGATGGGGATTTCATCGTAGGCGATGGTGGTGATGTAACTCGCTGCTGTTTTGGCAGTTATGAAAATGGCACATCGTACACAATGTCATTCTGTGTGACCAGTTATAAGCTTAGAATCTATATACATGCTAGGGAGTTATTTGGTAATGAAAGACCTCTTGTTCTTTAATTTATTGATTTGTTACTAAATATATCATAGTTTTCTGTTAAATACCATACAAATAACGTTTTTTACAAAGTGAGTCATCAGTTAACAAAACTTTAATCACATATTTCAAACTCATGTATCATGTCTGGCTGATGTTCTTTTATCATGAACCAGCCATCCCATTTGTCACAGTGCAAGGTCACGGAACAAGCAGTGAGTATCTTGTGGCGTTTCTTGTGGAACTTTACAAAATACAACCCGTGTCCAGTGTTCCTGCTTGTGTTCTGTCTATATCAATACTCTTTTCAGACTTGGTGACAAAGTTTTTTGTTTGTGTCTTCTGCGTGTAAGAATGGAATGTGTGAAATACGCAGGGATCTGATTTCATGTAATGTCAAATTAAAAAGTGAATCTCATAGAGTACTGGCACTATGAATTAGGCACTTTAATGTCGTTGTTAATGTGTGATTTATTTAATGGAACTTTGATATGTTTGAGATTATATGGTGTAGAATTATTGGATGATTGGCAAATAAATTTTAGAGGGTCTGGAAGGAAGCGGTCATTGCATAATTTGAGACAGTGCCTCAGGATTTGTGTTTTTCAATAAACCTGTCAGGATAGACAGTCTGTTGGCTGAGATCTGAACCAGGAACCTTCAACATATGAAGAAGTTATAACCACTTTATCACAACATTTGGTCATCCAGTGTACCGTATGTCTAGAAGTAATTTTATGTATGTTGCAGTACTAGCCGAATGGGTTAGATGTGCCCGTCAAGTGATTCTTCGTGTTAACCTGTAAATTATATGACTTACAGTAGCATTACCTGGCATCACAGACACTTAAAATAATTATTTCGTCGCAGAGATAGACTAGCCAGCCAACACACCTCTGTGTCCATCTGTTCATCCCTACTTCTGTTTCCCCTTAATGACTTCACAAACAGTTGACAGATTTTCATGATCATGGGTGTGGCATCATGTCATTAGAGGGCACCCCATAATAATACCAATATGGTGATTACATAAACTTGTGTGCTGCGAACATTTGCACCACTGCTGTTGTACTTGTGTACAATAGCAGTGGTTAGTTATCAGTTTGATGATGATCAGTAATGAGATACTGGTGGTGGTGTGGATATTGATCATCAATATACATAAGACTTATTCCTGTATAAATATTTGGACATACTGACCATTACAAATGGCTTGGCAGTGTGTCATTTTAGTATTATATCTGGAAAATTGTTTGCATGATTATGTGTTGTGGTTGAAATTATGCACAGAATTGGCTCAGTAAGTTGTGTAATCATAAATTTATAGTTGCTGCTGACCTCACACTGCAGACTGAAACTATTAGAGGATTGTAGTTGTTATTAGTTATGAATGCATTTCGTGTTTGAAACGTAATGAACTAAAAGAATGTTACTGTGAGATGACAGATGAAGACATCCAGGGAGGGGGGGGGGGGGGGGGTTTTATGAAA
>Ga0123355_10006653_pt1 | contig 17173 bp, 10 predicted proteins | sample TergutEmb28metaG_3_FD_89872 | JGI IMG/M metagenome (GOLD analysis project Ga0123355, IMG submission 89872) | Embiratermes neotenicus P1 segment gut microbial communities from Petit-Saut dam, French Guiana - Emb289 P1 | ecosystem: Host-associated > Arthropoda: Insects > Digestive system > Gut ...
CATGTTGAGACAGTGTCAATAATCAACATCCACTATTGACAATAAATCATCTATATTGTTGCATCTTGTTGGTTTTCTTTCCTCACGCTTTACTCACGATGCACGGTCACAGGAACATAAATCACTGAGTGTTTAAAACTGTAACTTTAGCAAGGAACAAAGTATGCTCCCTGAGATTGATTGTATGATCGAAACATGTAGGAGCGTTTTAAATGTTTTAATGTAAATTTCAGATTATTAAAGACTATATATTTGGATTTTTTTGGTGTGTTACTTAAATAAAGCCATCAAATATTTAATTTCCTTAAAATCTGTCAAATGCGAGCCGACCTGGTCTATGCACAGAGACAGACAAGACGAAGGTAATAGTCATTTTTCGAAATTTTGCGAATTCGCCTAAAAACCAAAATTGAAATTTGAAATAAGGAAAATTGTACACTTTATACGGAATAAAACTACAAAAGTAGACAGATCTTCATGTAATGTGACATTCTATTCTTGTCAGATTTTAATGAAACTTGAAGTTTCTCGACAGATTTTCGAAAAATTCTCAAATATCAAATTTCATTTAAAAAAAAACGTCCAATGGGAGCTGGTATGTTCCATACGGACAGGTGTAGGGACAAACAGACAGACACGACGAAGCTAATATTCGCTTTTTGCATATTTGTGAACGCGCCTAAGAACAAATACGAGTTCAAATGTGCAGTATCCCCAGTCAGATGGGACTACATGCATTATCGACCCTCAAACTGCCGACTTCGGAGATGGGAAGCAGTGTAGTATTCAGACAGTTATCAATGTTTCGAGGAACACGACGCCTCCATTTTCAGGGGAAAATTATTCTACTTTGAAGAGAGAGAGAGGCAGAATATTCCTCTGAAACGTTATTTCTCTGTTACTAAACTACACGGCGTAATATCCCAAACACATTTCTTAAAATCACCATCGTAAGAAGCTCAGATCTTTATCGATACACTACACAATGCTTTCAACATGAAGCGGCAGCTTTATGTGTTGTCTGTGAACATGTTATTAACACCAGTTCTTGTCGCTCCTATGCAATGCAGAGAGCAGAAGAGAACACTTTTTTTACCCATATTAAAATAATTTTTGTCCAAGATTTCAAGTCCATATTTCATACCAAATATCATACATGTCATAATTAAAATATTGTGTAAAAGAATTTACAAATTTTTGTTTAACCTAACCTGCAAAAAGGACGTGTCTTAAAATGAAGAAAAATGAATTGACACGCGGGGCGCAAAAAGCTTTAACCGTTCATTTCTTACATTCTTCTATAAAAAGTATAAGTGCTGCCTGAAATTGACCTTTTAAGTGAAGGAAAGAATGGTAGAAGAAAGGAGATAAGAAGACTAATGACAATATCAGCTACCAAATTACATCACAATTTTATCCTCAAAACCATTTAGCCATCTATTTGAAAATGTCCGTCTATATCAATCTGTTAGTTAGAATCGAATGTGAATTTTATAGGGTTATGAAAAAGGTTGAGTTCGTGGAACTAAATGTCTAGCGTAGTGGAATCGGGCCAAAAATTGAAAAAAAAAGAAAAAAATGTATGAGGGGTGAATCTGGTCGAAAGGAAAATAAAAGATGAGAGTTAAAGAGTGACAAATGTGGAGGAAAATATACGAAGTTACATGAATGAATGTAACTCAGATGTAGCTTTCATAATAGCATTCAACAGTTAAGGGAACATTTCTATTACTTCGTTAGAAGAGGACTAATTTAGTCAAACATATTAGAGAGAAAGAGACAGAATATTTTGGCACGCGAGGAGGAGAAGAGAAGTGCCAACGGGATTTTGGCTGAAAATACTGAAGAAAAGAGACCGCTTGGAAAATCTAAGTGTAGAACGAAGGATAATATGCAAATTAATATTAAATAAGCAGAATTAGACGATGAGGACTGAATTCACCAGGCTCAGGGTTGGGGACCAGTGATGGGCCTTGGCGAACACGATAATGAAATTTTCATTTCCACAAAATGCGAGAAATTGATTCATAAACTGCTAGCTTCTCAAAACGTAATCCACTGTATGTAGTTAGTGCGTTACGTACAGTGTTTGGACGTGTTATTGCCAGAAGAAATGAAATCACAAAATTTTGAAACAGTTTTTTTTTTCCTATTCAAGATAAGTTACGAATTTAAAGACCCAATCAAGTCTCGAGTACCTACGTGGGCGTCTGTTGAAAGTAAGGCGCATGATACGAAAGAACAGCAATTCTACTGGAGGCCAATTGAGCCTTACAAAATGTCTGTCCTGAAAAAAAAATAAACGTATTTTAATCGCTCTACTTGAAACACGCGTAAAACCTTATTTCTTGCAAACATTTTTACAGTACTCAAAAGGTTTTCACAGAATGAGAACTCAGTTCGGTATCATTATGCCCAATTAACCTTTTAAAGCATACTGGTTACGTGACACTCCAACAGGTTTAACATTCAACAACAGTACGTTCTGCCCACACTGTATTTTTGTGTTTTGTATTTATCTGAGAACAAACAGCGACTTGTGCCACTTACAGCATAAACTGATAGGTTTTTGTAACAGAGACGAAAAGTGTTTGCAGCACGGTACGGACTGGGCCTTCATAGTCTGCGCTTCGTCTTTAAAGGGTTAACACAATTTCCACACACGTGTTGCAGAGCCATGTCCTCCCACAAATAGTATCTCCCAGTTCAGCCAGCTACTTAGTCAATCCTGTTCATTTACCAACTGAGAAATGTATTTTCCCAAGTTAAAAAAAAAATTTACATGTTTTAATTAAACTTTTAAACCGCATGCAAACAAGTTGCAATATAGAATAATATTAAATTCATTGTACCATGTAATCCCAAAGAACAGTCTGACGTCGCCAAAAACCAGAATTAAATGAATCGGTCGGTTTCAAAATTACCGGACGCACGAAAGGTTTTGCGGCACTGATCACTAGAATTGACAACAAGCATCGACGTTTTCTAAGCAAAACTCGTAATATTTAGAAGGAATATTAAGAAACTCGAACAAACATACAAGTAGACGAGGACGCACCGCTTAGAACAAGAGTTATAATGCAGTGGGTTCGAAACTTGGTGGGGACGAATTTCGTAGTTTTTCATATGCTTGTGCGTAAATTTTCATTACGTTTCAAGGCGTCGAAATTAAACCTTGGCACAGGTACGAAGGCGAATTTATGGCTGAATGGTTTCATACCTCGCATTATCAACAAAATAATCCCATATTTTTACTGAAGACAGGATAGTACTCCATCATTGTAGGTAACACAAAATCCGTGTGATATCTGGTTGATTATGTTGAAGTACATGACGGCTAAAAGAAGTACTGGGCAATACGACACAATAATTAACAGTCAATGAGGCCCTAGATGGATCAGACACTGTTTCACACAATCGGGTAATATAATATCGATACAAATACTCACAAACCTCAAAACTGGACAATTACGATAAAAATGATCATACAAATCCGGAACAAGTAACGGATAAAAATAGTACCAAATATCGCTATAAGTTTCAGTACTGTAAATTCTAATGCATGAAGCTCCTCTTGTTTATATCTTCACTTGACTCGAGAAATAATATTAAGGTCTATTTCTATATAAAATAAAACGAAAATCAAATTTTGGTTTCGTCATCCCGTTGTTGTTAACCAATGTCTGTATTTATTGTGCAGGCGAATACAACTTTTGGAACACTATATTCTCAACTGTCATCTACTATATGTTTCGGCCGTTTTTGGACATAATCGGGTAGATTATATAACAAACATATTCTACATACCTGCGCCTCGGTATTCTTTTCCGTGTGTGTTGTGGTATAATCTACCTGAAAACGACCAAAAACGGCCTACACTTGTACAGGATAACTGAATGTATAGTATTAGTAATAGTACAGTATATTACAGTATAGTACAGTACAGTATAGTATATTACAGTGCAGTATAGTATAGTATAATATAGCACAGTACAGTACAGTAAAGTAAAGTACAGTAGAGTACAGCCTAGTATAGTATAGTATAGCACAGTACAGTACAGTACAGTATAGTATAGTACAGTATAGTATAGTATAGTACAGTACAGTACAATACAGTACAGAATAGTATAGCACAGTACAGTACATTATAGTACAGTACAGTAAGTACAGTATATTACAGTACAGTACAGTACAGTACAGTACAGTACAGTATAGTATTGTATAGCACAGTACATTACGGTAGAGTACTTATACAGTATAATACAGTAAGTACAGTATAATATAGCACAGTATAGTATAGCACAGTACAGTACAGTACAGTACAGTATAGTATAGTGTTGTATAGTATAGTATGGTATAGCATAGTATAGTAGTGTACAGTATAGCATAGTAGTGTACAGTATAGTAGTGTATAGTAGTGTATAGTAGTGTACAGTATAGTATAGTAGTGTACAGTATAGTATAGTATAGTTTAGTATAGTAGTGTACAGTACAGTATAGTATAGTATAGTTTAGTTTAGTATAGTAGTGTACAGTATAGTATAGTATAATAGAGTATAGTATAGTATTCCAACTGAAAATAAATACAGACATTAAAATAAAAATCGTTATGACGTTGGACTTCGTGAATTACGTGAATGAATCGTAGCTTTGAATTATCCAACATGTTCCATTTCTTCGGGTATTTCGCGTACCAGATGCATCACCGAACACATTATTGACTCTACAAACAAGAGTTCTACAATATTTTTGATTTCCTAATATTCTCGGCAAAGACATCATGGCCTAAAGCAACGGAAAGAGTAATAAGCGTCAACCGTTTGAAAGGAATCGCAGGTCTGCAATTTACCTTCTAGTTTAAACGGCCAATTATTCAAAATATTTCGAAGAAAACTTTAAAGCGTGTAGGTTCATTTCGTTACGCTTTAAGCAAGGTCTCCCAGCAGCTATAAATTTTACACTTCTTACCTTTATAAATTAAAGGCTGATAATTATATTAGTGGCAAAAGTATTTAAGAGTGAAGCCTCTAGAGATGTTACGCTGTGTCGCTGGCCAAACAGTTCCCGACTTTTCGAATTATCGTAGTGCTTCTAACTTCAGGAAAAATTAATCCACTCCACTTGGGATGTTATACCCTGAATATGAAGGAAATAATATCCATCGAAACTTCGGATAATGCTTACTCAAAGACAGCGCGTATTATCTCAGTACTTTTGAATCTTCAATAACGATCTCGCTGGAGATTTTGAGACATACAAAAATATCGTGCAGTAATTCACTGTCCGCAACGAAACATTCTGAAATTTACGTACTTGACCACTAAATACGTAAATGGTTCAGAAAATAAGGGCCAGTAACTGTATACTGTAAATATCTGTTACAGATCGTCATGGCAGAACGCTACGAATTCGTGTCGTAATGTACGTAGTACTAAGAAACCAAAGGAAGGTCACTCTCTAAATGCAATTTCCTGTATTTTCTCACATAAAATAAGGCGCTATAAGACTGTTGCATACAGATGACCACATATCCGGCATCATTTGTCAGTGACAGCCCTTAAGTCATCCGACAAAAAGTACCTCATTCAGCTGTAGAAGTTCCAGAGTGCAGTAAGAAAATAAAGGTCATATATTCTAGTGATTCTAGGTTCTTACAGATACCTAGATTCGGGTCTATGTTATTTTTTGACTATAGCTTAAGAAGGAAAATATCTCTATATTGTTTCGGTGGAATATTTTTTCATGCCGCACAAATGCTTATACAGATTAGGCCCATGTCTGCTTGAATTCTGAACGTACTTGTGCCAGTACTGGTTAAGTTTGTGTGCTACAAATCGGAAGGTTGCTGGTTCGATCCCAAGTAGTGCCATCCTTCCGATCGCACTGTGGCCCTGGGGTCGACTCAGCCTCTAACAGAAATGAGTACCAGGAGCATTTCTTGGGGTAAAGGCGGCCGGTGCGTAAGGCTGACAACCTACCACCATCCTGTGCCGTCGTCATGAAATCTGGGAACCTTAACTTACTGGAACCCTCTGGATCCCTCCTGGCCTGTAACTGGACTGATTTACCTATTTTACTTGTGCCAATATATACAATTTTGAAGATGACGTTAACAAGAGAAGGAAATGACAGCGTTTAGAATTCTCCAATTATCGACTGCAACAGTCACAAAAGGGGAAACCAAGAAAGTGATGGATGACACACACAGTTTTGAGTAACTCTAAAATTAACTGCCAATTTTTAGAGTAAGTAATTAAGCTGACACAAGTTCCTGATATGAATCATACATTTACAAGTATATTCATATAATCATACATAATAAAAGGTTTAATGTCAGTGGGGATTCTGTTTTCCCAAGTAATAAGAGGGAATTTCTTATATAAGTTTCAGCTTTTATTACTCTCTATCATCTTTGTCTCTTGATCCTCTTTCTATCCATTATCGATTACTTTAATTATGAAATTATAATGTTCTAGACGGATCACTTTGTTCCTCCAGTGCAGTTAAAACGAAGACAGAATATGAACTTTCCTGCTTTACCAAAATTGTATCTGTGTTAAACTCTACATCTGTCTCTTTAGTACGGGTTACAGCAAGCGTTAATAAAACCAATACAACGTTCACTCCGTGTCGAAATACATGTAAGAGTCAGTGTTCACTCAATTCTGAAATTATCCTTCGGCAAATGAAAGCAACTAGTACGTTACAGATTTTATGGTTTGTTGACCGTGCATCTCGATATAATCGTGTAGAGGAAAACCAACTTGATGCACAACTTATTCTTGGTATACTTCGTCAACCTCTGCAATTTTCGGGCTTATCTAGGCCGATCATCAGGAGTTAGACTGCGTTTGAAATGTGATGGCACACGTGCAGAAACCACATTTCGTCTTTCGGCGAAACGGACGAGTCCATTCAAATCGGCGGGGGTGTCAGTTCAGTCGAATACTGGCAGCCGAGGTGTGCGCATCAGCGGTAGTAATGCTGGATACATCATGTTCCGAGGTAATGTAAAGAGTACTGGCTACCCAATCCAGTCGCCAGTTTCCCCTTCACCTCCTCACCCGTGCGTCACCGTGTGCCATCACATTTCAACTGGACTCTACCACTGTATGTATACAACAATTGGTACTTATTATCCTTTTTAGAAGACTGTCTGTCTTCCTGGTTGGATTGGAGTTCCAATCCAACCAGGAAGACAGTCTTCTAAAAAGAATAAGTACCAATTGTTGTATACATACGGTTGTACCTCCCGATGATGGGCCTAGATACGCCCGAAACATGTAGAGGTTGATAAAATGTACTAAAAATAAGTTGTGCATCAAGTTGGATTTTGTCTACACGATTACTACGTTACACTCAAGCCGTCGAAAACGGCCGGTATGTAGCTAAGTTATCAGTGTTATATAGTAGAAAATCCCGCGAAGTATTTTAACAGGAACAGATTTAAAGTCGCGTCGGTCTGCGGCCACTCGCTTGTTCGGAGTGCGTGTTCGAATCCCGCCGGGGATATGGAGGGCGGGCTCTTGCGAATGTTGTGTACTGTACAGGTAGAGGTCTCTGCGACGGGCAAATCATTCTTCCCGTGGAGTCCTACCGAGTGTGTGTGTGTGTCACTGAGTGTGCTCAGGTGCAACAATAACTCTCTACACTTACGACGTGTAGTTAGAAGACATCAGACCAGGAAGAAAGAAAGCTTTAAAATTATTCCAAAAGGCTGCATTTTTCTATACAAGCGAAGCAACACTCCCTTCATGAACACATTCGCACGTGCCCACAAGAACATGTATACATACCGTAAAAACATTCATACATAGTGTACATAGAAGCACAAAATTCATTCATGCACACAAACACACACACAATGACACATAGGAGTCAGTGCATGCAATCTTTTTCTACGATACACATTTGAGTATCTCACTTTTCATGTTCGGTAGATTACTCACATTCTGTCTCCTTTCTCCCTTTTCCCACTCCAACCACACTAGCTAGTTATTCCACGCTCTTACATTCTAAGCAGATGAACTCATCGATTAAGGTTCTTTTTACTGAAATCGCCCTGTTACGAAATCGTACAAGTTAACTTCAATGAATATAGGCATACGTGTGTAACAAAGTACACATATTCATTATCCAACTAATGCACAATATATAACATGTAGATACAATTAAAATTATAAAATATTTAAAAGTGCTCCAACATGTTTCGGATCACAGAGGATCCATCATCAGGGAGCCTTGTACAGTGCTTCGCTAGAAATTACAAAAATGATTCTATCGTGTCCGTTGACATGGACAAGGTCGGTGCCTTCATATACAGTGAACTACACACACGCACAACGGGTCAGAATATGCTACCATTAACACCGACCTAGTCCACGTCACCGGACACGATAGAATAATTCTTGTAATTTTTAGCCAAGCAATGTACAAGGCTCCCTGATGATGGATCATCTGTGATCCGAAACATGTTGGAGCACTTTTAAATATTTAATAATTTTAATTGTATCTACATACTGTATATTGTCCATTAGTTGGATAATAAAGTGTTTGATTATCATTGATGCACGGTGCAAACATGAAGAAAGTACACATATGTTCACCATTAACACCAAAAACGTTATTAGGGAATTTAAAATAGCTTATACATCTGTAATTCATTGCTGTTATCTATTTACGTACTCTCACGGTCTACTTTGTCTTACTGCGTGCTGTTTTGTAGTGATTCAAGTAAAATAAAAACACCGAGTATCATTTATTCCTTTGAAACAAATGTTTAGACACAAACTAACATTACTTCTAGCACCTTACTCCGTCGTCAATTATAATGCCGTTATTTTCACTTTTCTGATACGTAATGATAACTCAAGAACATGACATTTTTCATCGTGATTTCATTCTGTCACTTTCCTTATTTTACTTTTTAATACTTCAAGTTTCTCCTCCAGTTACTCAAGTTTCTGTACCTCTCATTTGTAAATTCCATCATACTGCAGTACTCCTAATGTTATGTAATTTATTTTGTAATTATAAGAATTATGTTATGTATGTAGCACAGGGTGGTGATATATTGAACTTAGTAAGGAATTTTTTAGGGAAAAACCGCACATTAGAACAAGTCTTTCTGTAAATATGGCTGAAATGATGAGAGCATCGCGTGATGCTAGCCTGACAGAACGCTGTCAGTTGGGCTGTGAGTGGCAGACGGATGAAGCCCTTGGTGTTTATAATGCATTTATATGCAAGTAGTTCTGAAGGCGCAGAAACCACTAAGAACACAACCCTAGAATTTTTATAATATCCCGGTGGACGTTACGTAATATATGCCTTGAAAGAGCAGTTATGTATGATTTTCGTTTTAACTGTTATTAACGGATAGAATGATAGTTTGATTATATGATCTATATACAAGAATGTTACCAGTTATCCTAAATTACCAGATACTACATGTGCATACATGGGGACCGCGGTGGCACAGTGTTTAAGGTGCTGTGCTACAAATCGGAAAGGCCACTGGTTCGATTCCAGATGGTGTCATTGGAATTTTTCATTGACATAATCCTTCCGATCGCAGTATGGTCCCGGGGTCGACTCAGCCTCTAATATAAATGAGTACCAGGAGCATTTCTTGGGGGTAAAGGCGGCCGGTACGTACGGCTGACAACCTTACCACCATCCTGTGCCGTTGTCATGTAATCTGGAAAACTTAACTTCCTGGAACCTTCTGGGCCACTCCAGGCATGTAACGGGACTGCTTTACCTTTACCTTTTTACTTGTGTAGACATCCAAACCGTTCAAGAATATTAGCGCTAACATCTATGTTTTATACATAGCAACAGCTGGCGAAGCAACTTCACCGACATTTGTGTGCTGCGAGTAGTATAAACAAAACACTGCAGGTGCACGTATACAAAATCACGGCTTAGTTATTTGGAAATAAAAAAAAAGGTTGTCTGGAAAAGGGGTTTGAGAAGATGTAAAAAAAGAGACAGGCGAGAAAGAGTAAACTCACTTGTGTCTGCTGTGGGGTGAGGGGGGGGGGGGTGAGTTTAGTTGGTGGAGAGGTTTTGAGTTAGGTTGTTAAATGAGATTAGAATTCTACGGAGCGAACAGAACATCTTTCCAAGAGCGTGGCGCGGAGGCGGCGTCGCCATCGTCATCCAAACAACTGAGACGCTTCTCTCCCACATTACTGAAAGCGGTTCAGGAATGTCCAGCATCCTGACGCTGAGTGTCTCCTTCTAGCCACTGTACGCTAACATCAGCTGGAATGTGATTAAACTTTCTATGTAGGAACAACATTGCAGACAGACGCAGAGAGGAAAGCCGTGATATTCGGTTTGCAATGTACAGTTTTTTTCATAATAAAGAAGGCGAATCTACATTTTCACATCTGCCGCTGTTAGACTATGCTACAGTACCCGTTCCGTTGGGACGGCTCGGGATGGACTCCGGGGATCAGGACAGTGGAAAGTGAATTGGTCGGCAAGCTTTTGGATACCATAACTTGCTGAGAATTGATCGTCTGGCTCAGAAACTATTACGTTTCCTACGAATGACTTCTTTATAATGCCTTAAAAAGTAAAGTGATCCCGTTACAAGCCCGCTGTGGTCCAGAGGTTGGGTAGAGGTATAGCTCTACTCTTTCATGACCGCGGCACTAGAAGGGGGTGAGTGGTCAGCAGTACGAACCGGCCGCACTTTATCCCCGGGAAAGACCCGGTACCCATTTTACCGGAGGCTGGGTGGGCCCCAGGGCCGGTCTGGACGGAATTCGATCCCGGACCGTCCAGCCCGTAGTCAGTCACTATACCATCTGAGCTGCCCGGCCCACTATAATGCCTTAAAACTTATGTTAAAATTTTAGTTATGTTGGTAGACCTTTCGTGTACAATTTTAAACAGTACTAACGCAAGTGACATCTATTAAAAGTAGCTCACGGCCATTCGAGTCATACAAGCGTATTATGAAAAAGACGTGTCGTTCATTTCCTGCTAAACAGATCTAGCAAAATGAAATTTATTTTCTTTAAAACATAATTCAATTCAGTAAAATGTTTGAAAGGCTTCATGTCCGTAACATACCAACAGTAGAATGTATATTAATGTTTACCCATTGTAGCATCTCCAGTGGTAAAGTTACAAGTTATTATAATAAAACACACGGTAACAGAATGGCAGTTGTTTAAAAGAAACTTTGAGTGAGGATTTGCAGTTCCGGTTGACACAGTCCACCGCAATCTACAACCGGTTCTATGTTGTAGAATTCGCTCTGGAATGTCAATTTCAATATGAACTTGGAAGGGACTGTAAGATTTATGACATACGGGCTGGTTCAGAGGACAGGAAAATCGTCTGTCGATATGACCGTAAACAAAAGAAACAAATTTACATTACGTCAACTATGAAAAATTTTATAAAATGAGATTTCAGGTTTTCACGACAGTAAATAAATCAAATATTGACTATATAATAAAATTAATTTTAAGCTAATATTTAAACCCATCTTCGTGATCAGTAGGTCAGTACTGTTACAGTTCCGAACACGTAAAACTCTACTGTGATGGGATTGAGTCATGACCATGAAAAAGGAGCCGCACAAATATGCCGATTAATCAAAATTTTGTACAGTTTACAGAGGGTACCCAGCCGTAATTCGCAAAGACAAAGGGAAAGAAAGTGAAAGCTCTTTAAAAAAATAAGATGGACCCCGTACATACGCTTGAAGTTTTTTTTTAAAGAAACTTCGAAACAAGAAATGATTAAACAATTTAAAAACTGACGATCAAACCTTGAGACGATTACGGCGTATGAATAACGGGATTGGAAAAGGTGCACCACGTGACGTAGTGCACAGCTTTTATCAAGGCGTTCCTTACATCCAAACTACCGTACGGTTTCATGGTACGCAAATGGTTTATTTTTAGGTGGTAATGCTTAGATATGTAGTGAGTGAGTGTCGTCGCTTCGAGGGACGAGTATCTCCGAAACGTCTACACCGGCTCAGGAGCCCACACAGACTGATATTAAATGGGTAACAAGGGACTTCCCAGAACGTACAGTGGACGTCACGTGATGCTGACCTCATATCTTCATCTACTGCCGACATTATGAACCAGTGGAGGTAAAGCTGTGTTACTTCTCTTTACTTCCCGCGTACCTAATTCGAAAGATTTAATGTTATACTGCAGGAACACAGCAAGGCGTTGCCTGCTGTGCGTAGTTTTTTTTAAGAGAATGAACATATATATTACTTATCACAAAAGTGTATAAATCATAATTTATATATATATATATATATAGAAACAAAAATTGCGATACCCAAAACATCATAAATTATGATTTACACACATTTTTGTCTTTCCATATATATATATATGGAAACACAAACATTATGTGTATGTATACACACACATGTATACATACATATCCACACGAAAGACGTTCCAATAGCTTCGGAATATAAATCTTTAAATACAGCCTTACAATCCTGCACGCTCCTATGAAGCACATTCAGTTCGTTAGCTGCTCCAGAAACCCATGCTAACACCTGCACTTCTGGAAGTTTTCCCCAGGGAAGAAACTCAACAGGTTAAAGGGTGCCGCGTATATTTTGTCCCCCCCCACCCCCCAGTATGATCTCTTCATATAATTCCACATTTGCTGTGTTCCATTCTCTCAGTTCCCTATGTAAAATATTCGTCCATACTGTAATCACCTAGATTAATACTAACCAACATACTGCACATAGTTTTGTTAAAATAGATCGGCGTATATGAACCAAGTGTGGACACGCCAACTACGCGATCGCAAGTAAGGCCTGTGAAGGATGATGCTAATGAAGGTATTATCGAGATGTGTTTCTGTACAGGAATGGGTTATCATTTATACTGATGTTCGTAAGTGGGGTGCTTAAGTAAAATATGACAAATAAAATGATGATTTTTGAAAGAAAGATCATGAGGAAAATATTTGGTCCTACAAGAAATGATGATGGCTACTGGAGGATTAAAACTAATCTAAAAATAAATGATATATTAAAAGCACAAAATGTAATTGGGTTTATTAAAAAACAAAGAATAAATTGGTTAGGCCATGTTGAACGCATGACCGAGGATAATATTGTGCAGAAGATTAAGAGATGGAAACCCATGTCTAAAAGACCAATTGGAAGACCTAAAACACGTTAGGAAGATGACGTTTTGGAATATATAAAGAGCATAATCATAAGCAATTGGAAGAAAGTAGTACAGAATAGAGATAGTTGGAAGAAAGTGGTTGAGCAAGCCAGAATCTTATGTAGGTTGTAGCGCTTAAGAAGAAGAAGAAGAAGAAGAAGAAGAAGAAGAAGAAGAAGAAGAAGAAGAAGAAGACGACGAAGAAGAAGAAGAAGAAGAAAAATAAGAAGAAGAAGAAGAAGAAGAAGAAGAAGAAGTTAGTAAGTGGCATGACTCGACATTGTTTGCTAAAGCGTAGCGGCTAAAATCTTTAAAGTCTACTCTTTAAGTAAACCAATAATCCTTCATGGTTTGGCAGTCTTTATCTGAAACAGACTTTGGGTCCGACTTCGGTAATAAATCTCAAGTAACATTATAAAACTAATTCATATTTTCTTCCGTAAATTTGGAGGCCTAGTTAGTGGTACAGCGGTAAAAATTGATTTATTCAATTAAAAGCATTGTTTATTAAGACTTGAAATAAGCAGTACGTAACGTGGTATACAAAAATACCAGCAGTGTTCCAGGTTATCCATCTTAGTAGAAATGTATGATGACATACGTGGAAATGGAAACATAGCTTTACAATTTTTAACCCCGACACTAGACAGAGGAAAGTTATCAGCTTTACGCTCCGGTCACTTCACTGCGTGGGGAGAGCATCCCCAGTATTCAGTGTACAGAAGGCTACGTAGGCACTCTGACCGAGACTGGACGCCATGAAGAAGAGATGCATCTGTTCCCCTTACCGGCAATATTACGACGAATTCTCGGCGGTCAGCCTGTCAGCCTAATCACCGTATCGACGGAATTACACCGGCTACACAGAAATCGGAGTAATATTATACGAATTAGCGAGTCTCTCATTTAATGTTTTAAAAACATATGTGAAAGTTTTACGGGCTTCACGAAAGGTCTATTCGTGAATGACAACCCAAGTTTTAATACAAACCAACGTCGACAAAAAATTTATTTGCCAGAAATTTTGCGGATATCTGAAAGTACTAAATTTCAACGAAATCTGTCAAACGTTTTCGGGGATGTAGAAAAATGTTAATTTTTCGGCTCATGTAGAGAATATTTTATTGGGTGAATAAAATACATACATTATGCACTCGTAAATGTGTGAATTTCAATACTCCGCTGAAATTTCTTTTAGGAATATGGAAAATTCAGTTAATAGCCTTGTATAACGTAAGATTCATTAGAGATCAATATACCTGACTATCGAACTACCGTATAAAGTTTTGTCGAAGACGTCCATACGGAACGTGCTATAATTAGTGGAACGGTTTATTAAACACATGGCCGTGGCAAAACTAGGCTTTATAATGGATAAATGGTGTTTAAGACCTGAATCATCACTCAAATATTTGTGGTAATTTGTAATCCCGAATTTCTGAATCATTTCGCCGCTGATAACAGGTTACAAACGGACAAACATGGCTTACATACAGCACTTCGTTTCACTTAGCAACTAGACGAGAGTCACAATAATCAAAGGAAGTAGCAAAATAGTATAAAACATTTATTAATAAAAAAGTATTTAATTTTAAAAGGTAGCTTTATGTTTAGGCTTAATTTTTAACCATCATCTGGATAATCTGTATAAGATATTGAAAGGAAACTTACTACACTAGTCCTTCCAGTCTTGCTAAATGGCAGCGAAACTTTGACTATTAACCTTTTGACGCCTAACGACGACTATAGTGGTCGTACTGCACCGCTAACCTGTAAATGTTGGATTTTATATATTTATTCAACAAATATAGGTACTGAATATTTTAAACTGTGTATATACTGTACGTTTTTTTTCCTCTTTGCAGTTTGTTTCATAAATCTAACGTATTTGGTTCCTGTATTATTCACATTTTATATACAGGGTGTGTTACAATTAAAAAATAATTCCGGCGCCAAAAGGTTAAAGTAAGTGATGCCAGAGGAATAACAGCAGCAGAGATGAAATTCATGAGAAGAATAGCAGGATACACTTGGATAGATTACAAAACAAATGCACAAGCTGCAAAGGAGCTAAAAATAACACAAATTTTGGACAAATTACTGAAATACAAAAGAAACTGGATATAACATGTAAATAGAATGCCTCGAAATGGATTACCCAGGGTAATGAAACACTACTCCCCATCTGGCACAAGGAATCATGGTAGACCTTTCAAGAGACTTCTGGATACGTGAGACAGGAACAGGTCAACAAGTGGCCCAACTCCAGGAAAGATATATGATGATTATGATGATTATGATGATGAAGGAAACTTAAAAGCCTGTAGCAACAATGGTAATAACCTTCTGGATATCTGATAAAAATTAGAATGATAATAATTTAGAAATCAGTCAAAATATATAGCCACTTACAAATACAATTTCATTCGTAAATGTTGTGTTGCAACGTTGCAATACTTAATTTGACTTCCGTATTGTAAACAAAAAGAGATGTTTCATTTGAAGATTAAAACATAGGCATGTTATCTCATAATATTTTTCTTCCACTATTCATACTATGTAATCTGGTGATATTTTCCTTAGGTCTATTTTATCCCTGTAACTTGAATAACTCTTCCGTAAGGTCAGAATAATTGAAGCGTAAGTATGCAGTGTTTCCTTCGTTACGGCATCCATAATCTATCCAATTATGAAATTCGTTGAACTGAGAAATTAAAATTTAAGCGAAGTCAGCAGAATTTTTCGTTATGTGATCAGATAAAAGAAGTCTCCCACGTTTACCCAGGAACTTCTCTGCTCTAAAATCTTACCTAAATTATCCGGCTCATTCTTACATTAAACGCAATCACTGTATCTTATTTCGGTAACACTAAATGCATCGCACTAACCGCTTCGAAAAGTATAATTAGTGGCAGCCAAGGTTGGCATAAATGTGGGTAACATTCGACAAGGTGTTACATCCAGGAACAGGTCGGTCAACAGGGACAAAACTTTTATTGCTCTTATCAAAAACAGCAAGTTTTAAGCAAGAAGTAGAAGAAAATTCCTGTAGGAAATTCAACGGGGAAGAGACAAGTTTCCTGGGGTGTTGATAAGTCCTTAGCCCGACCAGGAAGGAAACAAGCTAATGTTTCTGTCAGAATGGCGTGAATTTCCTTTGGCGCCTTGCCTTGTAGGAAAACAAACTTGATGACAGTTCGCTTTTCGATGTTGTTGAAATCGCGCGAGTCCCTGACATGCTTCTCGGCTTGTTTCCTTCCTGGTCGGGCTAAGGACTTATCAGCACCCCGGTAAGCTACAAAGAGTGTAGGCCTGTTATTAAAATTAATAGCTATATATTGCGACGGCAGTCATTAAATATAACACCCTCCACCGAGTTGAGTTAGTGTAAAGTAATACATGACATAGTCGGCTACTTCTACAGATAGTAACAGCAACCTTCATAGTGCTCGCACCCTACAACGCAACGCCCCACAACTGCAACCAGCCACATCCAGCACCACCAGCGCAAACACCATATGCAGTAATACGCGGTCTTTTTTCTCCTGATGATGGGCGTAATGATACCCGAAACATGTTGAGACTGTAGTTAATAATAAACAGCTGAAGTTGACAATAGACATCTGAATTGTTGCATCTTGTTGGTATTCTCTCTTCACGCTTTGCTCACGATGCACGGTCACAGGAACATAAAGCTAACACACTATTGTTCAAGCAAACATAAGTACCTGTTTTATGTATGATGCGGAGGGAGTACATTGTTCAAATTTTTATACGAAGCTTTACAGTGACTGCAACATGATACAGGCTATATTATGTGCGCTGTTGAGATCGGCACGAAGAATGTGCATAATAATGTATGGAAACGCGTGTACGAGGTCTGTTAGAAAAGTATCCGACCGTATTTTTTTATGCGAACACCTGATGGATTATAATCTAGCGCGCTTGCATGAGCCGACCTTGAACCTTAGTGCGCATGCGTGAATTTTTTC
>Ga0123355_10006654_pt1 | contig 17173 bp, 14 predicted proteins | sample TergutEmb28metaG_3_FD_89872 | JGI IMG/M metagenome (GOLD analysis project Ga0123355, IMG submission 89872) | Embiratermes neotenicus P1 segment gut microbial communities from Petit-Saut dam, French Guiana - Emb289 P1 | ecosystem: Host-associated > Arthropoda: Insects > Digestive system > Gut ...
ACGGTTGGTACTTCTTTATCGTATAACTGGGAGGGCAGCATGTCCTCTATGATTTGGCCTAGTTGTACTTCTCCTAGTATGCCCCTAGACTTGGTGCCAGAGAGTATCCGGCTTAGGGAGCCTACGGACTGGGCTACGGTTTTCATTTCCCCTAGGCCTTTGTTTACGTTTTCTAGCTGGGTGCTTACATTGGCGAAGGACTGTTGTAGGCGGGTTTCTAGGGTTTTTTCTAGTTTTTCGTTGACTACCTGGCGCATTTCGTCTAGCTTGCGCTCGTTGGAGCCTTGTAGCTGTATTAGCTTGTCCTCTACACTTAGGCGGATTTTTTCTGTGCTTTCGCTCATATTTCTTAGGAAATGGTGAAGGTTGTCTTGCATATTTTTGGCTTGGATGGCCTGGGCGCCTTGCATGTCCTTGGTTTGGGTGGCTATGGCCTTTTGCATCTCGCTGGCAGTGGTGGCCATGGACATTTGCAGCCCGCTAGAAGAATCTGCCATAGCCTTTTGTGTGTCTCTGGCTAGGTTTGCCATTGCCTTTTGATTGTCACGGGCCAAGCTTGCCATGGCTGTATTGATGTCCTGGGCCAGGGCGGTTAGGCCTTTGCTTTGGGATTCACGGATAGACTCTATGCGCTGTGCTAGGCTTTCCCTTAGGCGGTCTAGTCTTATTTCCTGCTCTGTACGCATTGCGTTTATGTCGGAATCTATGTCTTGGGCCATTTGGCCTAGCATTTCCCGTATGGTTTGGCGTAGGGTGGACTCTAGGCGGCGGTTTGGCCTGGTTTGGGCGGCTATTTGCAGTATTATTACTGCTGCTACCAGTAGTAAAATTAGGATAAGTAGTGCTGTTTCCATGTTGTTCCTCCTAATCGCTTTTTGTCAAAACATCAAAACCAGCACTTGCCAATCAATTATCCGGCACATAATCCGGCACCTGCCAATCAATGGCTATCTGCCCATTTTTCTGTAAAAACTCATTGGTCTTGGAAAAATGCTTACATCCAAAAAAACGCCCTCCTGCCAAAGGGCTGGGGTGGGCTGCTTTTAAAACCAAATGCCGGGGGTTATCTATGAGCCGCCCTTTGGCTTGGGCATCCTTTCCCCATAGTAGGAAAACCATGGGGGTAGGGCGGTCGTTGAGGTGAAATAGTATTGTGTCGGTGAAGCGTTCCCATCCTTTGCCTGCATGGCTGCGGCTGCGGCGGGCCTCTACTGTAAGCACTGTGTTTAGCAGCATGACCCCCTGGTTGGCCCAGTGGATTAGATGGCCGTTGTTGGGGATGTTGCAGCCTAAATCGTCTCGCAGCTCCTTAAAAATATTGGAAAGAGACGGTGGGGTTTTGGCCCCTGGCAACACAGAAAAAGACAGGCCATGGGCCTCTCCTGGGTTTATATATGGGTCTTGGCCTACTACTACGGCCTTTACTTTTTCGTATGGGGTTAGCTTTAGGGCGTTGAATATGTCGTGCATATTGGGGTAGATTGTGCGGGTTGTGTATGCATCTTTTAGGAAGGCCCGGAGCTGCTGGTAGTAATCTTTTTGAAATTCTTCTGCTAGTAGCTGATCCCAGTCGTTATGTAGTTTTACCATTTTGGGTGCCTCCTGTGTTTTATTGTAGGGGTATGGCAAATATTATGCCTGTTCTTCATTGCGCACAATCGCTAACTTGTAACCTATCGGCGTTAAGACTTTGAACAACGTGTCAATTTGTGGTGTAGCTTTTAGCGTTTCCATCCTTGCTACTGCCGATTGTTTTATCCCTGCGGCTTCGGCTAATTGTGCCTGTGTGAAGCCCATTTGCTCCCTCGCTTCAATCAGCTTGCCAATTAAATCTACTTCAAACTCGATTTTTGCACGCAAGCTAGGCGATACATTGTTGTCATCAAAATAGTAATCGTCGAAATTGGTTGAATTTGTGGGATTTTTGACTGCCATAATCAATCATTCCTTTCTTTGTGGTCTGCCAAGTTGCGTTGGGCCTGCTTTATTTCATAGGGAGGCGTTTTGTTGGTTTTCTTCACAAAATGGTGTAGTAAGATAAACTTATTATCTTTCCAGTAAAAGAAGAGTATGCGGTGCGACAATGGGCGTAATTCCCAAATATCGCCGCCGATGTGCTTAACTACTGGCTCGCCTATTCTCGTACCGTGCAGTCGCAAAGAACGGATATAGGTAAGTATTTTTTCATGCTGTATACGGGCATTTTTGCTTGTGGTCGCCTGTGCTTTTAACGTGTCCAGTAATTCCTTGATGGGTTTATGCCCTTGTTTGTCCTCGTAAAAATGCACTTCAAACATTTTTAGCATCTCCCTCTCTCAAAAGAATTATAACAAATTAGTTATAAGAAGTCAGGTGAAAATTATATATATAGTTTGTTCCTCATGTATGTCCTCCTGCTGTGCCTATTCGCCGCAATAAATATTGATTGCATCACGGAAAAATTCTGTACAACCGAGAGCAATTTTCTCGTAGTTAGCCTTAAACCTATCATCCGCAACGTACATTTCACCAAGCCCTTTGTGATATTCTTTGCTGTAATTTGGGTAAAACACCAAGAGCCATTGTCTGTGTAGGTCGCAAGCTGCTTGCGCCAATTCACCAGCAGGATTGCCGGTTTCGAATGCCAGTTTCAACTTTTCTTCATAGGACATGCGTAGCCGCTCCCCTTGGTCATACTGCTCTTGGGTTAATCCTTTCAATTTGGCATTAGACGCATTTATGGCATCATCGCCGTATTTGTCACGGATTTCGGAGCCGTATTTCTTTTCATTCTCACTTACGAGGGTTTGCTTAAAACCCTCAAATTTTTCATTGTCTGCCATTGCAAACTCTCCCTTCATTGCGGACATGGATGTTATCACATTGTTTATCAGAGCATCCAACCGCTCACGTTTTTTACTTAATTCTGAAAGATGGCATTGGAAGGCTTCTCTTTTATCAAAGTCAGGTGCGTATAATATATTTTTGATTTCGTCCAAAGGGAAACCTAACTCCCGATAAAATAAAATCTGCTGAAGCGTGTCAATTTCTCCCTGCCCATACAACCGATAGCCAGAGGACGCAACTCGAACTGGCTTTAGCAATCCTATTTCATCATAGTATCGCAGGGTACGGGCACTTACCCCAGACATTTTCGAGAGTTTATTGACCGTGTATTCCATCTTTTCATCACCTCACAATTCATACTAATCTCATATAAATTCTAAAAATTTACCCAAAATGAAAAATATCAGGCTTCAATGATTTTTTTATTTTGGGTAAATTAACAGTTTATTTGAGATTAGTATCAAGTATAAACTATTCCGTAACGTCAAAGTCAAGAGCACTGATTGGACGATGGCTATGATACAAATTTAAACATTACAAAGCCACTAAAGAAACAATTACATAAATATAAGAAAGATAATAAAGGGTATCGCTACTGCCACAGGTATCACTAATCCGAATTTTGATTTTTTTATCTTATGATTAAATAAAAACATGCCAAGTGTTGCGCCCATGGAGCCAAATAAAAGGGCACTGATCAAAAGAGTGGCCTCACTTATACGTGGTCCATCTAATTTTGATGTGAGTTTATCTGCGCCATACATCAATAAAACTATGCCATTCCATATGACGATAACAAGCGATGCAAAGGGTATCCCCAAAGGAACAATCACAGCAGATTCTAGCATAACCAAAGTTGCCAAAGAGAAGGAGAACAAAAAAAGGTACCATAATCTTTTCATTTAATTCACATTCCTTTCGCTGTGCTCAATGCACAAATAGACATGAAAGAGAGTTCTTTCACAATAGGAGTTATTTGGAAATATTACTACAATAATAAGGCATCAGCATCATTAATACAAGCTTACAGGTATCGCTGTCCCTCATGCCAAGGGGCACAGTAATGAACATACCCCAGAAAAAATATATTCATTTTTTATCAAGAAATAAACCACAACGCCCTATCAAGAAGCCCCTAATTATGATACAGTTAGAAAAAACGCCCCACACCACACCAGATGATAATAGAAAAGAGAATGCAAATGCAAAACGTAAAAGGAAGCACAGACGGCATACGCCGCACCTATATTGAGAGGCTAGAAGGCATCTACGATATGGAAGTAGACCGCAAAGAATTTTGCACCCCAGAGATAATTGAGGCCCTAGCCGCCTTTACGGGAGCAACAGGCCGGGAAGCCATGGTATATATAGACCGGGCAGGCCGTATAGAGACTGTTACCGTAGGGGAGCAAGACCGAGTAAGCCTGCCTACCCTGCGCAAACGCCGGTCCCAAAGCCGGTTAAGCGGTATCCGCTGTATCCATACCCATCCAGGGGGCAATGGGGTGCTTTCGGATGTGGATATCCAGTCCTTGAAGCACCTGCGCCTAGACGCAATGGCGGCGGTAGGTGTGCTGGAGGGGAAGCCTACCTTTATTCAGGTAGGTATCTTGGATGTACCGGCCACACACCTGTCAAAGCCCGAGGAAAATGCCGATGTACAGGCCCCCGACGACGAGCTTACCGTTAACTTATTTGGCCCATACAAGACAAGCACACTCCCCGACGAAACCCTCTGGGCAGAAATAGAAGCAGCCGACACCCGTATCCGCCCATCAGAATCAAAAAAGGCCGAGGCAGAGATAGCCAGGGCCATTTTGGTAGGCATTGACGGAAAAGAAAGCGAACCCCTGGCCGAGCTGAGGCAGCTTGCGGACACCGCAGGGTTTATAACCATTGGCCATATGCTTCAATCCCGGCCCAAGCCAGACAGAGGCCACTACCTGGGATATGGAAAGCTAAACGACCTGATACTGGAAATACAGCGCCTCAACGCAGACACGGTTATATTTGACGACGAGCTAACCCCGGCCCAAATCCGCAATATTCAAAAGGCCCTTGGCAAAACAGAAATCATAGACCGCACTGCCCTAATACTAGATATATTCTCTGGCCGGGCATCCACCCACGAAGGCCGCCTTCAAGTGGAGCTGGCCCAAACCAAGTACCTACTGCCAAGGATGGCAGGGTATTGGGGGCATTTTACAAGAATGGGCGGGGGAGGCGCTGGTGGCACCGGTGCCCGCCGAGGCGAAGGCGAAACCCAGCTAGAGGTAGACCGTAGGCTTTTGCGCAAGCGGGTGACAGAGCTGGAGCGGGAGATAGATAAAGTAAAAGCCCGGCGGGAGGTACAGCGCTCCCAAAGAGAGCGGGCCAATATCCCCGTTGTAGCCCTTGTTGGATATACAAACGCGGGAAAATCCACCCTTATGAACAGCCTGTCCGGCAGCGATGTATTGGCGGAGGACAAGCTATTTGCCACCCTTGACCCCAAAGCCCGCAGAGTAAGCTTTGGCAGCGGAGAGTTTTTGCTGGTGGACACAGTAGGCTTTATTAACAAACTACCTCATGACCTTGTAAACGCCTTCCGCGCCACATTGGAAGAAGCCCGGTATGCGGATTTGCTGCTCCATGTAGTGGATGCGTCCTCTGATAACCAGGTGCAACAGATGGACGTAGTCAACGACGTACTCGCGCAACTTGAGGCTAATAAAAACCCAATGTTGACGGTATACAATAAATGCGATGTTTCTGGGGAGGTAATTGCAGGGGCAGGCAGCGTAGCCATTTCTGCAATAACTGGTATGGGAATGGAGCAGTTAAAGGAAGCAATAACGGAAAAGCTATCCGAAATGCGGAAGGAGATTTCTGTGTTGCTGCCCTTAGATTCCGGTGCGCTAGTGTCCCGGATTTATACTAGCGGGCAAGTTCATGACTGCGAATATCGAGATGATGGCATACTTCTACGGGCAACCGTAGCCCCAGAAGAGGCTGCCCGGTTGATGGCATCTGCCATTGAGTAGAGCCTGTTGCCGCTACCGCCAATAGCCACATTTTTGTCAATTTGGTCAAAAGCGCTATTGCTTCGTTTGTGAAATTATAGGCTTTTTTGCCATTTTTCATGGCTATACTAGTTGTTTTGAAGGGATGAAGGCAATGAAAAAACTAGACAACATACTAAAAGTAAGAGAAAACTGCATAGACGAGATATACGAAATCCTATCCTCTGCTGGGATAGGCGGGAAAATCCTCTTTATATCTGACGATATAGTGTTTAACCTCTATGGGGAGCGGGTATATGTACAATTGCAAATGCTACCTGGCTCCAACGTAATCACAGAGCTTATCTCCAACAACACCCTATCCTACGCAATGACCTTTGCCGAAAAGATAATATCAATGGAGGTTGACTACATTGTAGGCCTAGGTGGAGGCAAGGTGCTGGATGTCTCCAAATACGCGGCATATATCTCCAAGCGCCCCTTTATCGCAGTCCCCACAACAGTGGCAAGCGACGGTGTAGCCTCCCCGGTGGCGGTACTAATGCGCCAAGACGGCAAGCCAATGAGCCTAAACTGCGTAATGCCCACAGTAATAATACTAGATGTGGCCCTTATAATGAACAGCCCCAAAAACCTAATCAAGGCCGGAATCGGAGACACTATTTCCAACTACATGGCCCTGATAGACTGGGAATACGCCTGCAAACAAGGCAAAGACGAAATGAACGGCTTTGCCTACCTTATGTCCCAGACCGCCCTGGATGCCTTGCTAAAAACAAAGTACACCACAATAAGCCCAGATTTTATACGAGTACTGGCAGATACCCATGTGCTTTCCGGTATTGCAATGGCCTTTGCGGGAAGCAGCAGGCCCGTAAGCGGGTCAGAGCATATGTTTAGCCGGGCACTAGATTATTACTGCGAAACTATAAACCTCCACGGGGTACAGGTGGCCCTTGGTACTGTTGCTATCCTTAAGCTTATAGGCCAAGACTATGCAGAGGTTTTGGAGTATCTGCGGGTCTTTGAAGTGGAGATTAACCCGCAACGGATTGGGATATCTTGTGATACCTTTGTAAAATGTATGCAGGCTGCCCCCAAGACCCGCAAGGATAGGTTTACTTGCTTGCATTCTGCGGACTTGAGCGATGGGCGGCTTAAGCTGCTGTATGAAGAGCTTGTACGGGAGCTATAGTCAGAAGCTTATGATAAGACACTAGCAGCGCTCTCAAAACACAGCGCCAAGTGCTCTTGCGGTGTTCGTGGCTTAAGAGTTGTTGCTGTGCCAATTTCAAGGGCATACGAACCTGTGTATACAGAGCCTTCAACGCCTGCCCGAACGATATCCCAGTTTATTCTGCCTTCTCCCGGTGCAAGGTGGTCATCATTTTGCCCCATGTTGTCATGCAGATGAACCGCAAATAGTCTATCCTTGTACTTTTCCAATATTTTATATGGGGCAGGGCTCCAAATATAGTCATGTCCAGAGTCATAACATAACCCCAGCATTGGGGATTTGATGGTGTCAAGAACATGATTAAGTATATGAATATTACTTACGTTTTCTACAGCAATTCTCACCCCGCGCTTTTCAGCTCTTTCAACAAGCGCGTGTATACGGTACATACCTATATCAGAAATATGCGGAGGATTCTGTCCACTGGTTAGGTGCATGACTGCAACAGGGATGTCATAAGCCGCAAGTCCGTCAATATCCGACAAATAGCCTTCAAATGCCCCTTGTCCGTCTTGTGTATCAAGCCATAAATGATTCACATTATTAAATTGCAGGTGGGCGTTTTCAATTACAAGTCCTTCTTTGCGGATGAGGTCGGATTGTTCTTCCTTAGTAAATATCTCTGATTCAATAAAAGAATCGTCCCACCAATGTAGTACAGCTTCAAACCCGCTTTCTCGAATCATCCGTGTGCGTTGTGGTATGGGGATTCGATAACCAAACCATATAAATACCCCAAATTTCCTGTTCGAGGTTATCAAAAGAAAGCACCTGCCTAATAAAATTTGATGCCTTATTGCATTCTTATTTCGCCTTGCTCAGTATCCTCCGGGGAAGCTCTACCCGTACTGTCTTCTTTGGGTCAACCACCTGGCATATACGCACATCGCAGGCAAGGGATATCAGCATAACCGCATCATGGGTAGTAAAGCCTTCGTTTTTGGTCAAATAATCAACCATATTGGCTACGGCCATTTCCACGGCAATATCCAAGTCTTCGTCAGAGGCTAGGGTCATAATATGTTCTTCGTTTAAAATCATGGGCAAAGGTAAATCCTTGCCCTTTATTACGTCTATGGTGGCAATTACCGCCCCAGATACCTCTAGGCCGGTTATACCTATTTCACCATCGGCCATGATTGCGTGTAAGTCCCCCATTGCAAGCAAAGCACCAGGCACATTAACGGGAAGCAGCACCGTTGCACCTTCTCTTATCTCCTTACAGTCCATATTGCCGCCGTGATAATCTGGTGCACCGCAGGGGATTGCCCCTTCCTTTGGGGCAACGCCTATTACACCAATCATCTTGTTGAGGGGTAGCCGTATTTTATCGGAAAAAACCGCCTCATCCCCTTCTATTGCCATGATTTTGATAGCGCTGCCTTCTAGCTTATGCCCAAGGGCACCCATGCCTTTGCCGCAAGCCACTACACCGGAGGCCGCAACTTCAATGGATTCGATTTTAACAGACAGCACATCCCCAGGCATTGCATCATTGATATATACCGGCCCGGTTGCGGGGTTTACTCGGCTCCAATCTAGGCCGTCGAAGCCCCCGTCTGGGGATTTTATCTGGCCGTGGAGTGCATCCTCTGTTTCGAACATGATTTGTGTGCCGGGGTCTGCGTACAAAACCGGCTTGTTGTCTGGGCTCATTGCGTAGATTACTTTGTCTTTGTTGATTGTTTTCATGTTATCATCCTCCAAAATGCTCCCCAATAACCTCCCAAAGCCCTTCATTATGCCTAAAGTTCCTATTCCAAATAGAAACCCCGGCCAGGCTATAACCCCAAACCTGCTGCATTTTAAGCTCCATACTGCGCTCGCATTCCAGCCATACCCGGTACAGCACCGCCTCGTCCTCTTCCAATGCGGCAAACTCGCCGTAGTATTTGCCTCTTTCGGGGAGCCATTCCCATTCCACACCATTGTACTCAAACCATGCACGGGTATAGCTTGTACCATGATACCGCCTTGTGCGGGTTTCTACAGTGTTATTGCCTATAATCTCCCGCCAAACCCGGTTGTAGAAGGGCACCCCTAGAATTAGCTGGTTCGGGGGTACTTCATGCAAGGAATCCTCAATACCCCGCTGTACAAAGGGCAAGGAAGCCACAGGCCCGCTTTCCGGTGCGCTGTGCCAATGCTCGTCATAGGCCATGATAATTACAAAATCTACGGTAAAGGCCATTAGGTCTCGGCGGTAAAATTGGGTATAGGGCCTTGGCACAAGTACATTTTTGGAAAGCACAACCCCCCGCTGCCTTAGATGCGGTGCAAGCTCCCGCAAAAACTGTATAAGATATGCCCCGTCTCGTGGGCGGATATGCTCGAAGCCTATATTTATCCCGTCTAGGCCCAAGTCGTCTACATATTCAAGCAGTGTCTCAATAACCCGCTGGCGGGACTCCCTATTGGTTAAAATTGCGTGACTGTGGTTATAGGATACGTCAAATACATAGGGCCAAACCTGTACCCCTTGGGCCTGGGCCCATTCAACATAGGCCCGGTTGGCAAGGGAGGTTATGGTCATGGTGTCCTCATCTAGCCTAAACCACATGGGAGAGATTACATTTAGGCTTTCGTCTAGGGGGATGCCCATCCTGTATTCGTTGGCTGCCTGGGTATAAGTGCTGTCCCATGCCATTACCACAGGCTGACCTTGGGGCCAGTTGGGGGAGTAGTGAATGCTGTTATCAATAAAAACATCAAGGAGGGTCTCCCGCTCTAGCTCTTCCATAGGAATAGCAGTTGTAGTCTCCCCTAAGGAGGAAGTTAGGGCCCAACCAAGGAGCCCGTCCTGGCAGCGCACTCGCGTAAAGTCCCCAACCTCTTCAAATACAACCACAGTGCTACCGGCAGGTGCCCGTGTGGTTATTGGTGAATTGGAAGCCTCCCGATAACGGATATCTGTACGCCGGGTAAGCTCTGCTGTTACCCGTGGGTGGCTTGCGTTTTCCACCACCACCATATTATAGGCGGGGTAAAAACGGGCTATTAGTGGATAAAGGGCTTCTGCCAAGCTTGCAGGCAAAAATGTCTCATCCCCTATACGCCGGATTGGGTGCTCTAGGGTTTGGGACTGGCCGTTTAGTGAAAAGCTAGTCTGATTTGGGTAAAAGGATAAAATATCCTCTCGGGTAGTTACAAACAGGGTACTTGCCCCATCGTCCCAAAACAAAAACTCGTCAAAATGTGCTCGCAAAAAAGACATAGGCAAGTATATTACCTCGTCTTCAAGAAAGGGTGGCGCCCATTCGCTGGGAGGCATCCTCACCCGGCCATATACTAGATTAGGTATTTCTGGGTCAAGGCCGTGATGCTCGTGAAACGCAATTACTCTGTTGTTGGATCTAATAGAAGACGACTGGAGGTGGGGCCAAAAGGCCTGAAATAACAAAAGACCTACACCTCCAATGATAATTACAGCGCCTACAAAAATAGTAACGGCCCATTGGAATTGTCTTTTTGTCATACCTGCTCCTTTATCACTACTGGCTTAACGCCCCATATTTCCTCAGCATACTGGCGGATGGTGCGGTCGCTGGAGAATTTGCCTGCGCAGGCGGTGTTTAATATGGCCATGCCGGCCCAGCGAGAGGTGTCTTTGTATGCGGCATCTACTTTGGCTTGGGCGGCCTTGTATGCGGCAAAGTCTTTTAGAACATAGTATTCGTCTGGTCTTTGTCCGCCGTAGCCGTTAAGCATTGCGTCATATAGCTCCCGGAAGATATCGTGATTGGGGTCTAGGGTGCCGTTTATTAGGGTTGTTAGGATATTTCTTATATCAAAGTCCATATTGTATAAATCCCAAGGGGCGTAAGTGCCTGCATTTGTAAGGGCTTGGGCTTGGTGGGCGGTCATCCCAAAGATAAAGATATTGTCCTGGCCCACTTCCTCCAGCATTTCTATATTGGCCCCGTCTAGGGTGCCTATGGTTATTGCCCCATTGAGCATAAATTTCATATTGCCGGTGCCGCTGGCTTCCTTGCCTGCTGTGGATATTTGCTGGCTTACATCGGCGGCAGGCACCAGCTTTTCTGCCATACTTACCTGATAATTGGGCAGGAAAAGCACCTTTAGCCTGCCGTCCATAACCGGGTCATTGTTTACCAGCTCGGAAACGGAGTTTATTAGCTTAATAATAAGCTTGGCCCGCCTGTAGTTTGCCGCGGATTTGGCCGCAAACAGGAAGGTTCTTGGGGCTACATCCAAGTTGGGGTTCATTTTTATTGATGAGTATAAATCTATTACATGGAAGATATTCATAAGCTGGCGCTTGTACTCGTGGAGGCGCTTGACCTGGATATCAAAAATGGAGGCCGGGTCTACTATTTGGCCGTATTGGTTTTTGATATGATTGGATAGGGTGACTTTATTGGCTTGTTTTACTGCCATAAATGACTCTTGGAAGGCAGCATCACGGGCCAAGGGCTTAAGCTTAGAAAGCAGGCTTAAATCTGTAATCCAGCCATCGCCAATTGTGTCTGTTATCAGTTTAGAAAGCCCTGGGTTACACTTTGCCAGCCACCGGCGCTGGGTTATTCCGTTGGTCTTGTTATTAAATTTATCTGGGTAGATTTCGTAGAAATCCTTAAGCTCTACTTCCTTGAGGATATTAGTATGAATCTCCGCAACCCCGTTTACAGAGTGGCTGCCTACTATTGCCATATGGGCCATGTGTACCTGGCCGTCGGCGCAGATAGCCATCTTGCGGATACGCTCTGGGTCGTTGCCGTACCATTCTATTAAATTGGCACAGAAGCGGCGGTTTATTTCTTCCACTATCATGTAAATGCGGGGCAGTAGGCGGCTAAACAGCTCTATGGGCCATTTTTCTAAAGCCTCGCTCATAATGGTATGGTTGGTGTAGGCACAGGTGGCTCGGGTTATCTCCCAAGCTTTGTCCCATGGGATGTGGTAATTGTCCAGAAGTACACGCATTAGCTCTGCTATTGCAAGGGATGGGTGTGTGTCGTTTAGCTGAAATTGTACATAGTCCGGCAGCTTGGCAAACTCCCCTTTGTGGCGGCGGGCAAACTGCTCTACCACCCGCTGGATTGTGGCGGATATAAAGAAATATTGCTGCCTCAGCCGCAGCTCCTTCCCTGCTATAAACTCGTCTGCCGGGTATAGTACCGCCGCTAAAGTACGGGCCAGGTTTTGCTCTTCTACGGCCCGCTCGTACTGGCCTTCGTTAAAGCTTTGCAGGTCAAAGCGGTTTACCGGCTCAGCGTCCCATAGGCGCAGGGTGTTTACCATATTGGTGCTGTAGCCTACTACAGGGTAATCGTAGGGTATTGCCAGCACACTCTGATAGCCTTCCAGCACAAAGCGGTACTCTCCGGCTTCGTCCTTGACTGTGGTGACACGGCCTCCAAATTTAATTTCCTTAGCGTATTCCTCACGCCGTACACCCCATGGGTCCCCGTAGTGTAGCCAGTTGTCTGGTTTTTCTACTTGATAGCCCTCTTCTATATGCTGCTCGAATATGCCGTAGTGGTATCTGATACCGCAGCCATAGGCCGGGTATCCCATAGTGGAAAGAGAGTCTAAAAAGCAAGCCGCAAGCCGCCCAAGGCCGCCATTGCCTAGGCCTGGGTCGCATTCGGCTTCTTCTGCGGTGTTAAGGTCAACTCCCAGCTCTGCCAGGGCCTCGGTTACGGTTTGGGTTAGGGATAAGTTTAATATGGCATTGCCCATGAAGCGGCCCATCAAAAATTCCATGGACAGGTAATAGACTGTTTTGACATCGGCCTTTTCGAAGTAGTCGTGGGTTGCCAGCCAATTGCCTGATACATGCTCCTTTATTGTAAGGGCCAGGGCATTGTATATCTGTTGTGGGGTTGCGGTTTGGAGTGTTTTGCGATAGGCGGTACGTAGCATGTCTGTAACGCCATTTTTGATTGTTTCCTTTGTAAGTTTTGGGATGGGAGGTGTTGACATTTGCATGTCTCCTTTTTTCGCGAATATTAGACTTAGTATAACATAGTTGCGTTTTTATAGTACAGTGAAATGGCTTGAATGGGTGTGAATTTTAAGGATATATAAAAAGCTGTACCTGCTTTGCCAATATTTGATATTGGTAGCGGGTACAGCTTTTATTTTGGTGGGGTGTTGATGTGTTTAGTTGTGAGATGAAAGAATATTGCCGCCTTATAGCGAGTAAAGCCGCTGCCTGCCTGGCTTTAAAAGGTTATGCAAAAGTATCAAAATCAAGCTGCTGCGTCACCACCGCCTTGCCATCATGATACTCCACCTTGCCATAAGCTCCATTAATTATTTGAATCCGTGGGGCAGTATGGCCTATGTCGGTGTCGTAAATCACGGGAATGTCTAAACATGCAAGCCCGCTGTTTAGGTCGTCAAGTAAAGTAAAATCATCTATGTCGGAGTAATCATTAGGACGTCCAAATAGAATGCCGTTGCAGTACTTGAACCAACCGCATTCGCCCATTTGCCAAAGGATGCGGTAAATGTCCCCCGCAATCAACTCGTTGCTTTCCAGTGCCCAGATGAAGCCGTCGTTCTTGTATTTCTCCAAAAAGGCCGGCACAGGGGCAAACCTTGTGCCAAGCAAATTGCGCAGCGGGTCCATGCAGCCGCCAATCATACGCCCTTGAAAGGCATGGCTTTTCTTGCCGTCCAGGGATTTCCACAGGGTCTTTTCTTTCTCTCCCGTATGGTCAACATAAAAGTCGGAGCTTTTTTGGGAAAATTCCTTGTTTGACATGGCCTCGAATACGGCTAAATCATATTTGTCAACGTTACCTAGCCCCATGTCGATAAATTGCGAACCGTGTATCGTGGCAAAGTCGCAGCACAGGGTTAACGGAAATGTAAGGGTTGTAATGTCTGAGTATCCGCTAATCCACTTGGGCGGTAACTTAGCCAACAAGGGAAAATCCAGATACGGCAGCATATCCATCAAAAAAACACCGCCATATGGTGGGATAATTGCGGCTACATCCGGGTTTTCGTACAGGCTCATAAATTCAATTGCCCGGGTTTTTGCGTCGGCACTGGCAAACTTAGCATTGCTTCGCACAGAGGGGGTTTCAATGCTTTCATATCCAAGTTCCCGCATTTTTTTATGGGCGTTGTCCATTCTTTCATGGCCAACATCATCAACAACCCCCGAAGATGGCGCACAAACCCCTATTGTATCGCCTTTTTGTAATAGCTTTGGAAATCTCATTATGTCACATCCTTTATATATCACAATCCGCCCAAAACCAATTACTACATAATATAAATAATACAATGTGCAATGTCAACTACATCTAATTGCGCTCCACCCGCACATCCAAGTTTACATTTGCAATAAATGGCGTATAATGGGGCAAATCCAATACTCACACCCATAAGAAGAAAGAGGTGCAACATGTCAAAGTGCATATTTTGTTCAATTGCAGAAGGCCGTATTCCGGCTTTTGTTATTTATCAAGACGACCTATATCTAGCCATACTAGACCGATACCCAAGCGCAAAAGGCCATGTGCTAATCCTTCCAAGAAGACATGCAGCGGATATATATGAGCTAAACGAAGAAGAAGCCGCAGCCCTGATACCACTGGCAAAAAAAATAGCAGAAAATATCCGCTACAAGCTGGGCCCGCCGGGGCTTAATCTAATACAAAACAACGGAAAAGCCGCCGGGCAAGTAATAGACCACTTCCATCTACATCTGATACCCAGAGATGAAGATGATGGCATAATAATAAAAGGAAACCCGCCTAATATATCTGAAAAAGAATTGGAGCTTCTGGCCGGGCTACTAAAGCTGTAAAGGACTTACCCTATCCCCCAACCGAAAGGACAAAAAACATGAACATTTTCCAAGAGCTACAAAAGCGCGATTACATCGCCCAAACCAGCCACCCAGAGGAGTTAGAGGCCTTATTAGCCAACGAGAAGGTAACATTTTACTGCGGCTTTGACATAACAGCAGACAGCCTTCACGCAGGCCACCTAATGCCAATGATGATGATGGTTCACCTACAAAAGGCAGGCCACCGCCCACTAATAGTAATAGGCGGCGGCACCACCATGATAGGGGACCCAAGCGGCAAAACAGAAATGCGCAGCATACTAACCAAGGAAACCATAGATATGTACAAAAAAGGCATCCGCCCCCAACTGGAAAAGCTATTCGATTTTGGGGAAGGCGGGGCCTTGATGCTAGACAACGCCGACTGGCTACTAAAGCTAAACTATATAGACTTCCTACGGGAGATAGGCTCACATTTCTCCGTAAACCGGATGCTATCCGCCGAAACCTACAAGGCCAGACTAGACCGCCCAGACGGTGGTCTAAGCTTTATAGAGCTTAACTACATGATAATCCAAAGCTACGACTTCCTATCCCTTAACCGGGAATATGGCTGCAAGGTGCAAATTGGCGGCGACGACCAATGGTCTAATATACTAAGCGGCGCAGACCTGATACGCCGAGTAGACCGCAAACAGGCCTATGCAATGACCATCCCACTACTGGTAAACTCTGACGGCAGAAAAATGGGCAAAACCGAGGCCGGCGCTGTATGGCTAGACCCAAACCGCACAAGCCCCTACGAGTTTTACCAATACTGGCGCAATACCCAGGATACAGATGTAAAAAACTACTTGGCCAAGCTAACGCTACTACCAATGGAAGAAGTAGAGCGCATAGGAAGTGCAAAGGGCAGCGCAATCAACGAATCCAAGAAAGTACTAGCATACGAAATAACCAAGCTAATCCACGGCCAAGCCGCCGCAGACGAAGCGGCAAAATCCGCCGAGGCCCTGTTTAGCGGTGGCGGGGACAATAGCGCAATGCCCACGACTATCGTATCCCAGGAGGAGCTTGCAGCAGGGATTTTAATCCTGGATATCCTAACCCTGACAAAGCTGTGCCCCTCTAAGTCGGAAGCCCGGCGGTTGGTACAGCAGGGTGGGGTGGCGGTTAATGGCGAGAAGGTGACTAGCATTGACCATAAGCTGCAACCTAGCGACCTACAGGATGGCAAAATCATTATCCGCAAGGGTAAGAAGGATTATCACGGGGTAAAGCAGGCTTAAAAAGGTTTGGCAAAAGTATCAAAAGTGGCTGCCTTGTTAAAAGTGAGCAGACCCACTATCGTCATCTCGGGTTCAGTTTACGTTTAAAAATAAAGAAAACCGCAATACCAGCAGCAATAATAAAGATAGAAGTCCCTGCATGTAAATATATGAAGGTTCCGCGCCCTCCGGTAAGGGGCAGGTTAAAGTCAAGCCTATTGCCCACCCACCAGTATCCATTGTTATAAATAATAGGGGGGTTGCCGCCATGATATGTGGTGCTTATAACTAAATTGCCGGGGGTAGGCTCTGTTACATCAATCAGCCAATAGCCAAAGGGTGTCATGAAGCCACTGGGTGCAACCACTTCAACCAGGCGATATTGCCTTTGTGGCGTGATTACACCCGGTATTGTTACAACACCGCTTGAGTTGGATAGTAATTGCCCACCCACCGGCACCCATGGGTCGCCTGGGTTGAGACGACTGTATAACTGGAATACCGCGTTTTCTAAAGGGTTGCCTTGCCAAGGCTCGTGTACATTGTCGGTTTTGATAAACGAAAACGGTACACCATATAAGCGGAAATTGATATCGTAGTTGTTAATTGGATGATTAAATATACTCCGGGACCCGCCGGGGACACCAGTACCCAAGGCGTTTAAGGGCGGGAGCCATGGGGCAGAGGCCGTGTTATTTGTAAATACCGTGGTGTTTGCGATAGTCAGGTTGCTGTACGGCGCGGGTATGCCTAGCAGATTAAGCCAGCGCATATACTCATATATTTCCGTAAAGATAGCACCGCCCATCTCGTATGCGTGATTGCCCGTGAATGTAACATTTGCGGTTGTAAGGGTTGCCGCAGCCGTGACATATACACCGCCGCCGCTACCATTATAGGGGCCTCCGTCTGGAACATATGCACCGCCTACAGTGCTTGCTGTGTTATGTGAAATTGTGCCGCCGGTAGCAACAACATTACCGGCGGCTATAAATATGCCTCCACCTTGGCGAGACGCTGTATTGCCGGTAATAACGCTGTTATTATGCATACTAAATACGCTGGTGGC
>Ga0123355_10006655_pt1 | contig 17173 bp, 12 predicted proteins | sample TergutEmb28metaG_3_FD_89872 | JGI IMG/M metagenome (GOLD analysis project Ga0123355, IMG submission 89872) | Embiratermes neotenicus P1 segment gut microbial communities from Petit-Saut dam, French Guiana - Emb289 P1 | ecosystem: Host-associated > Arthropoda: Insects > Digestive system > Gut ...
CGAGCTCTCCACATAGTGCGATCTAGAGCTTCCTCCTTCAAATGAGAGTATCCTCTCCTTTCCTTAAGGTCATCCAGTAGCTTCCTACGTTTTCTTCCTCGTCTTCCTGTCACTTCTATACCTTTTTTAATCTTTCCTTCAATAACCCGTTGTAGAAGGCAGTTTCTACGCAGAATGTGACCGATCCAGTTAGCCTTCCGTTTCCTTATTTCATGTAGGATATTCCTCTGCTCCTTGACTCTAAGTAATACTTCTTCATTTCTCACATGATCGGCCCAACTGTTCTTTTCCATCCTTCTCCAGCACCACATCTCAAAACTTTCCAGATGTTTCTGATCTACTGCCCGAAGCGTCCAAGTTTCAGCACCATATAAAGCTGTGCTCCAAATTCACAAGCTTCTTTCTCAATTCCAAGTCCAATGTGCTGGTAAAAAGAGCCCTCTTCTTGTTAAATCCAGCTTTAGCCACAGCAGTTCTACATTTAATTTCACAAGTACATCTTCCATCATTTGTTAAAATGCTACCCAAATATTTAAATGATTCCACATTCTCTAGTTGTTTTTGGTCTATCATAATTTTTACTGGAAATTGTTGTCTTGAAATTCTCATTAATTTTGTTTTTTTCACATTCATTTCCATTCCATAGCATCCTCCAATTTCAATCAGTTTATCAATCATTCTCTGTAGCACATTTTCTTCCTTAGCCAATAACACAAAGTCATATGAATATTTCACAGTGTGAATGATTTCCCCGCTTATTAAAAGTCTCCAAACCCTTCCAGAGCTTCCTTGGTGAGGCATTCGCTGTACAAGTTGAACAAAACTGGTGACAAACAGCATCCTTGTCTAACTCCTCTTCCATTCTTCACACTTCTTGTCTTCCCATGGTCCAGTCATACTCCAACATTCTGGGCCATGTACAAGTTGCTAATCAATCTTCTTTCACGCCAGTCAATACCAGTTCCCTTTAGGACCTGCATTAATTTGGTCCAGTTGACTCTGTCAAACGCCTGCTTCCAGTCTATGGAGCAAAAACATAGATCCTCGTAAACAATTATATGAATCGAAATACTATTAAATTTAAAGTTTAGAGTAACGTTATTAGAAAATGGTTTTTGGTTCAAATCCGACATAAAATGCAAGGGTACAAAAATTCTATCTTAATTCATAAAACATTAAATTTTCATATTTGTATTGTTACGCCCTTCACAATTTCAATGCTAAGACTAACCTGAATTATACTTACAAATCCGGTTCGTACCGCGCAGTAAACAAACTCTTTATGGGTTTTAAAACAAATAAGTAAAGGTGCTTTGTTGTTAGGTTCAGAGAGGCACACAACACTTAAATGCACTTTGTGAACGGATTACAGTGTTTTCGGTTTAAAACCACGGATATATTGTCTGAGCACTGTGATAAGACAATCAGTTCCTGCTGAAATTCTCTATACAGGTATACGCCGCATAACGTCTTTTCGGTCAACGACGGGCCGCATATACAACGTTAGTCCCATAAGATTATACAGGGTGAGTCTCTCGCTAGAGACCCCAATATATTGTCTATGTATACAGTCGAACAGCGCGGGTTTCTCGTTCGTAAATACTGGCAAACAAGTTCATTTAAAGCATGCCAGATGACACTTCGAACGGAATTTGTTGAAAGACGTGCACCATCGAAGTGTTGCATCCAGAAATTGGTTAAAAAGTTAGAGACAAGGGGAAGCCGATCTAACACCTGCCGACTTCTCTCTTTGGGGCCTATTGAAGGGCAAAGTGTACAAAAATACACCCCACAAAATCGAACAACTCAAATACGCTATACGTCAAGAGATTCAAGCCGTCAACTTCGACACTTTGGGAAAAGTATTCCAGAATTTGGAGAAACGCATTCAAGTGTTCTTGGATGTGAATGGGGACCAGTTTCAGCATAGATTATGCGCAGGTCCTGTTTTGCATCGTTCCCGGTATGTGTATATAAATTTTCAAGTCATTATTTCAATAACACAATTTTTATAGACAATAGTTTGGGACCTCTAGCGATAGACTCGCCCTATGTTATTATAATATATACCATTGTGTTAAAATTGTCTACAGTATTCAGTACAGTAACATGCTGTACAGTTTTGTAGTTTAAGATCAATGGGCTATACCATATAGACTAGGTGTGTAGTAGGCTAAACTAGCTAGGTTTGTGTAAGTACACGTTCGCACAACCACAAAATCGCCTAACGACGCATTTCTCATACCGTAACGCCGTCGTTAAGCGAAGCATAACTGCATGTCAGCGCTTAAGGGCCACTCCTAAAGTCCTAGATTAAATCAAACTCCGAACACCAGCTGCTGTAACTTATGAGTCACGTCTACAGTTTTTTGTATGTCTGATATACGCCAGCTGGGAGATCATTAGTACAGAGTAGGCAGCTACTTTTCATGTCATAACTGTCAGTTCCATTTCCGACAACCTGAAACTTAGAGTTATGTGTTATAAGAACTGAAATCGAGAAGGATACAGTCTGTCCCTTGGCGGTGTCATCGACTCCGGCGGGTGGCAACTACCTATTTATGCGTTCTAGATCTTTCCTACGCGAAAGTTTTATGGGATGCGATATAGTCAGGTTCCGTCTGGGCCTTGTATCCCATAATGGTGTCAAAGTACATTACTGTTCAAGCAAGCTCATTTCGTTTGTTGAAATATTCACAACGGAACCCTATCCTATATGAGTCAACAAAGACGACGGGAGTTGATAGCGACTAATTGGGAGCGTAGCAATTACTTTCAAACTAATCTGCTGCCTCCACCACTCAATATTTATGTCCCAAAGGAGTCAGACTCAGTTCAAATATTTGGGAAAATTATTTTGCTCACATTCGTACCGTGCATCTTGACATTATCAGAGTTTCGTTTCTTCACCAAATGATGCACTAGTGAGATGTCTTAAAAACAATATTAAAATTTACAGTTAAAATTCACATTAAAATAGCTGCTTTAATGTAAATTTTAATGTAAATTTCAATATTTAATATTTATAATTAAAATTTGTATTAAAACTTATATTAAAACAGCCGCTTTAATGTAAATTTTACTGAAATTTACATTAAAATTTACATTGAAACAGTTGTTTTAATGTAAATTTTACTGAAATTTACATTAAAATTTAAATCGAAACAGCTGTTTTAATGTAAATTTCAATATTTAATATTCATTATTAAAATTTACATTAAGATTTACATTAAAACGACTGTTTTAATGTAAATTTTAATGTAAATTTCAATATTTAATATTCATTATTAAGATTTAATTAAAATTTATATTATAACAGCTGTTTTAATGTACAATTTAATGTAAATTTCAGTATTTAATATTAATTATTAAAATTTACATTAACATTTATATTAAAACAGTTGTTTTAATGCAAATTCTAATAATAAATATTAAACATTGAAATTTACATTAAAATTTACATTAAAACAGCCGTTTCAATATAAAGTTTAATGTAAATTTCAATATTTAATACACATTAGTAAAATTTACATTACAACAGCTGTTTTAATGTAAATTTTAATGTAAAATTCAATATTTAATATTTATTATTAATATTTGAATTAAAATTTGCATTGAAAGAACTGTTTTAATGTAAATTTTAATACTGTTTTTAAGACAACTCATTAGTGCATCAGTTGGTGAATAAAAAAAATTCGATAATTTCGGAACAACTTAATCAAAACAAAATTCTAGTCAGGAAGAAATTAAGAGCGGATTGAAATCAGGTAATGCTTGCTCTCATTCGGGGCAGAATCTTGCAGTTTGCTATCCAAAAATGTAAAGATGTAGATATACAGAATTATAATTTTGGCTTTTGTTTTGTATGAGAGTGAAACTTGGTCGCCGGCATTGAGGGAGGAACCTAGACTGAGGACGTTTGAGAATAGGGTGTTGAGGAAAATACTTGTGCCTAAGAGGGACGAGGTTGCAGTGGAGTGGAGGAAGCTGCATAATGAGGAGCTGAATGATCTGTACTTCTCGCCTAATATAATTCGGTTGATTAAATCGAGAAGAATGAGATGGGCTGGCATGTACAGCGCATGGGGGAGAGTAGAGGTGTATAAAGGGTTTTGATGGGGAAATCTGAAGGAAACTGATCACTTAGAAGACCTAGATGTAGATGGAAGGATAATATTAAAATAGATCTTCAGGAGGTGAGATGTAGGGACATAGCCTAGATCCAACTGACTCAGGATAGGGACAGTTGGCGGGTACTTTTGAATTCAGTAAAGAACTTTCGGGTTGCATAAAATGCAGGGAATTTCTTGACTAGCTGAGAGACGGTTAGCTTCTCAAGAAGGACTCTGCTCCATGGAGTAAGCAAATAAATACTTTGGGAGTCAGACTTCCCACCAAACGTTGACACTATTTTTGCCACATTACATAATTCATATCATTCTTGCGCCGGACGGGTGCCAGAACCTAACGTCTTACGGCATCTGGTGCACGGAGTTCGGACACATAGGAGCTCACGCAAATGCGTTTCGTAAGGTGAGGCCTAAAATGTTATAAACATTATGCCAGCCCTTGCTCACATGCGAAAGAGCGCATCATTCTTGATAACCAGGTACAGAGTGTCAGGTAACATAGAGGTCCACAGTTCATACTGGAACTGTTGTTCCACAGTTCTGAGGTGCACAGTTCACCCCGCAACTGTTGTTCAGCAGGTCTGAGGGGCACACTTCACAATGGATCTCTTGTTCCACAGTTCTGTTGTGCACAGTTCACACCGGAACTACTATTCCAGAGTTATGAGGTGCACAGTTCACACCGGAACTGTTGTTCCACAGATCTGAGGTGCACAGTTCACAAGGGGTGTCTTGTTCCACAGTTCTGAGGTGTACAGTTCCCACCGGAACTGTTGTTCCACAATTCTGAAGTGCACTTTTCACACCCGGAACTGTTATTCCGCAGTTCTGAGGTGATCAGTTCACACCGGAACTGTTGTTCAGCAGTTCCTAGGTGCACATTTCACACCCGGAACTGTTGTTTCGCAGTTCTAAGGTGTACAGTTCACACCAGAACGGTTATTCCACAGTTCTGAAGTGCATATTTCACACCCAGAACTGTTGTTCCGTAGTTCTGAGGTGTACAGTTCACACCGGAACTGTTGTTCCACAGTTCTGAAGTGCACATTTCACAGTCGGAACTGTTGTTCCCCAGTTCTGAGGTCACAGTTCACACCGGAACTGTTGTTCCACGGTTCTGAAATGCACATTTCACACGCGGAACTGTTGTTCCGCAGTTCTGAGATGTACAGTTGACACCGGAACTGTTGTTCCACAGTTCTGAGGTGCACAGTTCACAACGGAACGGTTGTTCAGCAGTTCTGAGGTACACAATTCACAACGGAAAAGTTGTTCCGCAGTTCTGAGGTGTACAGTTCACACCGGAACTGCTGTTTCGCAGTTCTGAGGTGCATAGTTCACACCTAAACTGTTGTTCAGCAGTTCTGAGGTGCACAGTTCATAACGGAACTCCTGTTTCACAGTTCTGAGGTGCACAATTCATAGCGGAACTCTTGTTCCACTGTTCTGAGGTGCACAGTTCACATCGGAACACGTGTTTCAGAGTTCTGAGTTGCACAGTTCACACCGGAACTTCTGTTCGACGGTTCTTGGGTGCACAGTTCATACCGGAACTGTTGTTCCCCAGCTCTGAGATGTACAGTTCACACCGGAACTGTTGTTCAGCAGTTCTGAGGTGCACAGTTGACACCGGAACTGTTGCTCAGCAGTTCTGAGGCGCACTGTTAACACCGGAACTCCTGTTCCACAGTTCTGAAATGCACATTTCACAACCGAAACTGCTGTTCCGTAGTTATGAGTTTCACAGTTCACACGGGAACTTTTGTTCCGCAGTTCTGAGGTTCACAGTTCACACCGGAACTGTTGTTCCACATTTCTGAAGTGCACATTTCAAACCCAGAACTACTTTTCCGCAATTCTGAAGTGCACAGTTCACACGGGAATTGTTGTGGGTGCACAGTTCACAACGGATTTTGGTTCCGCAGTTTTGAGGTGCACAGTTCACACCGGAACTCCTGTTCCACAGTTCTGAAATGCACATTTCACATCCGGAACTGCTGTTCCGCATTTATGAGGTTCACAGTTCACACCGGAACGTTTGTTCCGCAGTTCTGAGGTGTAAAGTTCACACCGAAACTGTAGTTCCACAGTTCTGAATTTGCTACATGTCACCATTCGTGCGCGTATAATTTGGAGGTAAATATTAAATTATTTTAAAATAAAATTATGGACTTTTGCCTTCAGTATTTAATCAACTTAATTTTTGAAATTTTAGCCCAGAAATTCGAAGACGAGTGAATCACTAGCCACCTTCTTGTTGGCAGATGTGAGGGATATCCCTTTTCACAATTTTCAATCACATCATTGCGGTCTAGAATGCTAAGTTTAACATTGATTTTAAGTTTTAACTTCTACCAAACTTTTTAACTGCACAGTTTAACCCAAGGCTGCCCAGTATACCAGGTTTCGAAGAAAATATATGTGGCCCTAGGTCAAATAAAATTTAACTAACATAATACGTTTATGGAATACAATGTGGCAAATTCACTAAACATAGAAAAGTTTTACGAATTATAGCCTGCTACTTTTACGACATCACAAAGAAAACCAACAGGTCTTTGTGTTCTACGGAGTTCATCAAAGGCTACTAGCTTAAAATTCAATACTAATTTTAGCATAACTACTTGTTTGTATATGAGGGCTTTCTAGAGAATTCCATTCATCGCTTCCGATATACGTACACAAAAGTGGAGCCCTTAGGCAAGTCCTTAAGTAATTATGTGGCTCTTCGTTGGATTGATGTTGGCCAGCCCTAGGTTGTCTATAGTTACTGCAAAGATGTCGGTTCACTAAATTTAACAACTTCAAGTTACCTCTTGATTGATCCTGAATACCACATTCCGAAACTCATAGAGACACAATTTGGGTTTATTTAATGGTTCACGTCAATGTTGTGTTTTAATCATGATTAATAAACACTGCTGCAGCTTACCTAGTTCGTGTTCCTTCCTCAGGAAGTAACGCCCAACACACCCTATGCTACACCAGTGTTATAATCACCATGATATCTCGTGGATACACGGACTGTCTGTCTACCAGTCTAGTTTGAGATGAAACGGATTAACTGTAACACCGGTGAGTGGCAATTCTCTAGCGCCTGATGACAGTTACTCATCCCCCACAAATGGTTGCTGTAACTCACATGAAGAGACAAGTTGGCATTTTCGAGTATTAAGTATTGACATATCACAAGTCAGAACATACTAATACAATGTTCAAATTCCTGATTTGCTCTTCAGGAGGGTCCAACTCTGTAGGAAATATTTGAGACAAAGGAAATGTAGCGAACAAAGAAAAACTCAGATCCGCTAACCAGACCTGTGCACTTTGTTTAATGAAATGTTGAAAATGACAATTGGCAGGAGAACAGAAATTCTGCACAAGGTTCAACCTCTTAAAGCCTACCGGTTACCTGATGCACCAACAGTTTAACATTCAACAACTGTACGCTTTGCTCACACTGTATTTATGTGTTTTGTATTTATCTGAGAACAAACAGCGATTGTGCCCCTTAGGGCATAAACTGATTGCCTTTTATAACCGAGATGAAAAGTGTTTACAGCGCGGTACGGACTGGGTCTTTAAATAAAGCGGTCTGCGCTTCGTCTTTAAAGGGTTGATGCAGAAGTTCACAAGAATTCCCTTAACCTTTTAAAGCCTACTGGTTACGTGACGCACCAACAGTTCAACATTCAACAAATGTACGCTCTGCCCACACTGTATTTATGTGTCTTGTGTTTATCTCAGAACAAACAGCGACTTGTGCCACTTACAGCATAAACTGATTGGTTTTTATAACCGAGATGAAAAGTGTTTACAGCGCGGTACGGACTGGGGCTTCAAATAAAGCAGTTTGCGATTCGTCTTTAAACCAAATTAAACAATTCTGGATTATTTGACATTTTCAGCTTCTAACGGAAATGAGTACCAGGAACATATCCTAGGAGTAAAAGCGGCCGGTGCGTAGGGGTCACAACCTTAACACCATCCTGCGCCGTTGTCATGTAATCTGGGAACCTTAATTTCCTCGAACCCTCTGGGCCAATCCTGGCCTGTAACGGGCTTGCTTTACCTTTAAGTACATTTGTTTTGACGTCGTGCTGACTGTGCATCTCAGTATACTTATCTCAGTAATTAACCAACTTGATGCACAAAATTTTTGATTTTCAATATATTTATTTCATGCCTCTACATGTTTCGAGCACATGTGCTCATCATCAGGAGGTCAAAATTGCATTACACAGCCTCTAGTATCATCACACTGAAACAAGAGTGGTCTAAAATTACTAAAATACAATTCTATAAATATGAGCAAATAGTATTAAAATTTATGTGTGAAATTTTCAGGTAATCACAGTAACCACACCCGAAAAATTCACAAATAAATTTTACTACTATTTGCTCACATTTATAAAATTGTATTTTAGTAAATTTAGACCACTCATTTGTTTCAGTGTGATGATAACAGAGGCTGTGTAATGCAATTTTGACCTCCTGATGATGAGAATATGTGCTCGAAATATGTAGAGGCATGAAATAAACTTATTGTAAAACAAAACTTTTGTGCATCAGGTTGGTTAATTACTGAGATAAGTACATTTTTAATGTTTGTGGTTTTATATCGCTTCCTTACAATAAGGTGCAATCTCTGTTTCGGAAGTGGCATTGTGAAAAATATTCTGACCGCAAACGTAATTTAGTGAGCTACTTCACGATTGTTGTTTAATAACGAAACATGTAACAGCAACACCGGAAATACAAAGGTGTGTGGCTATGCGAGACCGGAAGCGTGTTTGTATATATTTCAAAGACACGTAACGGTTTTATTCATCCGTTTACTATTATTTTTGTGTTAATTATTATAATTAAATTGCGGTCAGGTATACATTTATTTCGGGTGCAGGGAAGTACATGTACACAGGAGCTGAATGATGGGACACACCACTTGAAATCCAGAATTAGAAATGATAGAATTTTAGGTAAGTAGATAATTGGTGAAATTTATGGGTTAGTTACAAATTATTACTAACTGAAGTTGGTCTAATTCGTAACCATGTACAGAGATATCTCGGCTAACAAGTGACCTTTCTAACGAATTTTTCGGCTAACGAAGATTTTTTCGATGTTTTCAGAATCGGCTAACAAATATGGATTCGGCTAACGAAGGTTTTAGTGGATGCGCGCGCTAACATAAAGCAGCAAACATGAAAGGTCGGGCCATTCCAGGAGCTTATCTTTTCCGTCTGTATGTGTGTGACAAAGAAATGAGCTGACCACAAGAGGCCAGCTACTGCCACCGGGTGACAACCCAACTGCAGTTAATAAATATTATTATAAAGAGGAGACTTATCTTGAATAAATTTTGAAAATTTGGAAGAAGAATTGTAAAAACGTTGTGTACATATTTTCAGTTTAATAGTATAAAGTGTACTGTGTAATATATTTTCAGTATAATAGTGTAAAGATAGTCAGGTTATCATTCTACTTTCCATTCTCCTTCATCCAATTGTGTAGCTGTTCATCTCAGCCTTTGGTGAGTTTTTGCCCTTTTATAGTGTGTCTTTTACTATTTTATAAAACTTATCTTTAAATAGTGGGCAGCATCCAGAACGAATTAAGCGATTTTCTGTAGAAACCTACGGGAAATCACGTTTCGGCTAACGAAGATTTCGGCTAACAAATTTGATTCCGGAACGAATTATCTTCGTTAGCCGAGGTATCACTGTACTTGTGCCTCTTACTGAACATAAAGTACTGTTGAAAAACTTTTTCCTTAAAATTTTCCATCCGTCTTTACCTCCTTCCTTTTTTTTAAAAAAAAGGCCACAAGGTTACGCGCCATTGGTCTTTTTTCACCACAGTGCATTACACACACATTCCCATATATCTTCAAGGGTCTATTTTCCAACAGGGAATAAAGTTCAAGTGATTTATATGAATAATTTGCATTTCGCAAAAAAGAATTTACGATGGATTATACAAGATATAGCACAGTGCGCCACAACTCCATGTCTTTCGCCGACTTTATCTTCTGCTTTGTCTCAATCAGCAGTTAATTTTCAGTTCTTATAGTAAAACCAACTAGATACACTAATCGGAAGGTCGCTTGTTCGATCCCAACTGGTGTCAGAGGATTTTATTTTTGACATAAATTCTTTCGAACCGCACTATGGGCCTGTAGTCGACTCAGCCTTTGACAGAAATGAGTACCAGGATTATTTCCTGGGGGTAAAGGCGGCCGGTGCATAAGGCTGATGACCTACCACCATCCTGCGCCCTTGTCACCAAATCTGGGAACCTTAACTTCGTGGAACCTTCTGGGCCCCTCCGGACCTGTAATGGGACTGATTTACCTTTACCTTTTAGAGGCACTATTATCTAGAATTTAATTTTTGAAGAAAACTCCACATGTTTCGGAAAGTTCTTCTGTCCATTATCCGGAGTTTTTCACTGTACACACAGCAATGGTACGTATTATACATGTTTGCTGACAGCTTGCAAGCAGGATCAGGACGGAACTGCAGTTCCGTCCTGATCCTGCTTGCAAGCTGTGAGCAAAACTGTATGACATATACCTTTGCTGTGTGTACAGTGAAAAACTGCTGATGATGGACAGAGGAACTGTCCGAAACATGTAGAGTTTTATTCCAAAAGTAAATTTGAGAATTTAGCACATCTAGTTGTTTTTATTATAAGAATTTTTAGCGATGCACGGTCAGGTGAACGTCAAATTAATTTTCAGTGTTAGATATTAGTTTTTAGGTATCTTGTGGAACTCAGTGGATGTGAGAAAACGCACTGACAAGAGACTGTTCCTATACAACACTGACTAACTAATAATACAGAACACAGTTCCTGTTCAGTAGCTGATAGGTGTTTAGCTATTCGAGCAACTTCTCAAATATTACTCAACCCGAATATTGCTTTCAATAGCTATTCCTGACGGTCCGTGACCTGAGCCACATGAACTAACTTCATTTCATATATTATGTGTTGGAATTCCATTTTAATATTATCCTTCCATCTACGCATGTGTCGTCTATGTGGCGCCTTTTCTTCAAACTTTCGTACCAAAATATTTCATATATTTCATTTTTTAAAATGCGTGCTACATAACCAGCCAACTCATCGTTTTTAATTGTGAACATAATAAACATGGAGAGCAGAACAATCATCACCCTTCTCATTAAGCGGTTCTGTCCACTGTCTTGTTAGTTTCCACCCCCTCAGGCCCAGATGTTGTCTATAACACCCCTTTCTCGAACACCCTCAGCTTTACCTTAATGGTGACATATCAAGTGTCAAACGCATAAAAACAACTGGAAAAAAATTTAGTTTTGTGTAATTTAATACTTCCTTTGTACGCCAGTTACAACACAGAGAAAGACGAGCATGCACTTCTCAGAGCAATCAAGTTCGTACGTGATAAGTTCTTGTGATCACAGTAACTGTAATATTACTTGAAATTGTGACGTCAGCGTAGGTGAACTAACGTAGATTTATACATATACTATGTCTGTATTTTTTATCATAATTTTAATTCTATATTGGTATGCGTATCACGCCACAGAAAACGAGTTTATTTGGTCTAAATTTGTTTCCACATGCACCTTAACGAAACAATTGCATTATATGTCACGTGGCACGCTGCGAGTGAACAAAGAGGCAGAGTTCATGATTAACAGAAATTCGTTCTTAATTTCAACTTGGAATTTTTACATTTTTTAAAACTATATTTCAACTAGAATTGAATTAATTTTATCCAGATTACTTCTGTTTTTTAAATTTGTTATTGAGATGATCAGAGACAGGCCACAATCGACTGTGTTATTTGTAGGTCAATACAGTTAAAAATTACGATGGATATATTGTAGTAAAACTTCCTTCAAATACAGGGAATTTCTAGCACAGGAATGAGTTCTGTGAAGTTGGAGCATCGTTGGTCTTCAAGTAGCGTTGTCGCAAGCTCTAGGGCGGTGTTTCTCAACCGCCGGGCCCTTGGCTTAAATTATACTGGGCCGCGAGAGTTTCTGCATTTTGTCATATTAGTTTTCTAATATCAGAATGCAGAACGAATTCACAGTGTGAGGATTGATAATAGTACCTTCGAAAAGGTGGAACAGTTTAAATATTTGGGAACAAATTTAACAAATCAAAATTCGATTGTGGAAGAAATTAAGAGCAGATTGAGGTCAGGAATTGCTTGTTATCATTCGGTGCAGAATCTTTTGTCTTTCAGGTTGCGATCCAAAAATTTAAAGATCAAGATATATAGAGCTATAATTTTGCCTGTTGTTTCGTATGGGTGTGAAACTTGTTTGCTGATATTGAGGGAGAAAAGGAAGCAGAGGGTGTTTGAGAACTTGGTGTTGAGGAGAATATTTGGACCTAGGAGGGACGAGGTAACGGGGGAATGGAGGAGACTGCATAACGAGGAGCTAAACGATTTGTAAACCTCACCCAATATTGTGCGGGTGATAAAATATAGAAGAATGAAATGGGTTGGCATGTGGCGCGTGTGGGTGAGGAGAGAGGGTGTATAGGGTCTTGGTGGGGAAACCGGAGGGAAGGAGACCACTGGCGAGACCTAGGCCTATGCCTAGGTCTCGCCAGTGGTCTCCAGGAGGTGGGATGTGGGTATATGGACTGAATTGGGCTGGCCTAGGATAGAGATAGGTGGCGGACGCTTTTGAGTGCGGTAATGAACCTTCGGTTTCCGTGAAATGCGGGGAATTTTTTGACTAGCTGCAAACCAGTTAGCTTCTCAAGAAGGACTCTGCACCATGGAGTAAGTAAGTAAGTAAGTAATTTTTCTAAGCAATTTTCATGTTTTATAGTGGAAATATTCTGAGGAGAAGAATATCCGTAAATGTGTCGAAAACCTCATACCCACGTGATATCCTGAGGGAATTAAAATATGCTACAAGATTTAATTAGTCCAGTGATTGATAACTAATTTAAATATAATTTTATATTTGTCAACATGCCACACCTTATACATAAGTGTACTAGTTCTCTTTATAATTATACCATAATTAATTATTACAACTTATGTTAGTTTAATGTATGAACGTAAAAAAGTTGGAAATATATTTACGAGTAAATTTGTTGGGACCGGGTCCTCGTCTTATGAAAAAAACTTTACCGGGCCGCGGTCTCGCAAAGGTTGAGACACACTGTTCTAGGGCACGCCATCCCGCGTTAAAAGGAACTCACTGTATTCCTCATAAATACGAGTATATTAATTTTATACGGCGTTTATGAATTTGGCGCCATAAATTTAAATATAATTATCGATTAATAATAATTTGTTAATGGTCTCAATTTTCAGGAAATTCTGTATGCAGAAAAAAATGGCTGCCTGTCTATTCTAAATAACCTATCGCAGTTAAAATTGATGTTTTTATAGTTGTCGGATCGGTCGATTTCACTTTCATTCGGAAATGAACAAATGACACACTTAAGCTCTGCAATGTATTCTTCTCAGGAACGTAAATCTTAAACTGTTTTTCCCTAGCCGCACTTACTGCGAAGTTTGGACAAGGCTTACGAATACGGCCACGCGGATCAGTTACACACGTTGACAGAAAAATCTATAATAACTTTCACATCACCTTGGTTAAGTGCCGCCCCCCCCCCACCCACCCTCCCCCCGTCAATCTGCTAAAGTGTTTGGTTTATGTGTTTGACACACTAGTGCGCGTACACGTTCAAATAACGATCACAAAATAACGTCATACGTACAAATACTGCTGTTCGCTCAACGTTGTCTGCTGCATTTCTAGAATAGTATCAGATTCAGTTTAAGGAAATTACTAGTTAATCTTTACAAATTCTATTTCAAGTAATTGACATAAAATTTTGTTTTCCTTTCCCTCAGGCGAATGCCTGGAGCACCGTAGTACAGAGTGTTCAACTTAAAAGTGGACCGTATTTAGTGTTTACTAAGATTTAGAACATGTTAAATTACACAACTAATCTGAATTTACAGTAAGTGTGGAAATGATGTCAATTTATTTCAATGTACTTATAAATACACGTTCTTCCACTGTTAACCGCATTATGAAAGCGTAAAAATTGACGTTGTTCAAACACCAGCACTCACTGTCGAATGATTCAACTGATACAGATGGCCAAGACCGTTTCTCCCCTCTCCTGCAACAGTCTTGCCAACTCCTGCACATGTAGTAGTATAATGTCATACCAGCAGAACCATTATAAATAGCATTTGACGTGATATTTTCACGGCTTAGTTAACGGTCCACTTTTAATTTGAACACCGTAGTAGATAGTAAAAAACCTCTTTCCAAATCCTTAAACCACCTTACTCTAAACGATTATCGTGTTATGTCATTAAATTCTGTTGCAAAAGAGTTAACCTAAACAGTAGAAACAAGATCTTAAACAACCCTCAATAAACGCTCCTAACTATCTAATTTCTAACAAACCCCTAAAATATAACTTGGGTTGTGACCGACATAATTAACTTAACAGGATTAACAGCACAGTAATTATACTAGGGGGTTCTTCAAATGACACCAGAGGGACAGACATCCTTGTAATAAAATGTAACGCTGCGCCGAGAATTTCTGTTACTTCAGTTCGGAACAAAGCTCTGACCTTAACCCACATCCTGCTAACGTAGAGAAGATGGTGATCTCCTCACAATTCCAACAAATGGCAGATGGGAATTAACTGGGTGTTTAGATGAGTTAATCCCCCTTTTAACGCCGCCTGCATCAAATAAAGTGGCCCAAAGAGAACTTCTTTTTGTGTCATTTTGTAAGACGCCCCAAGACAAACATATGGATCAAAACTTCTTTAAAGTGTATTATTATGTAGAATAAGATATTTGGAGAAGATGGTGAGCTCCTCACAATTGCAGCAAATGGCAGATGGGATTTAACTTGGCGTTTAAAGGGTCAATCCCCCTTTTTAACGCCGCCTGCATCAAATAAAGTGAACCACAGAGAACTTCTTTTTGTGTAATTTTGTAAGACGCCCCAAAGACACACATATTGATCGAAACTTCTTCGAAGTGTATTATTATGTAGAATAAGATATTTGGAGAAGGTTTTGGGTTTCTAATAATTCCAGCAAATGGCAGATGGGATTTAACTTGGCGTTTAAAGGGTTAATCCTCCTTTTTAACGCCGCCTGCGTCAAATAAAATGGCCCAAAAAGAACTTCTTTTTGTGTCATTTTGTAAGACGCCCCCAAGACGAACATTTGGATCAAAACTTCTTCAATGTGTATTATTATGTAGAATAAGATATTTTCAGGATGCGTGTAATGTTCTTGAATTTCTGTTTGAATATTTTATTTTTGTTCCCTTCTTTACTGCTGTAAAACACGTAAGAATATGAGTGATGATGTCCTTATGGGAGGATATTCACTGGATTCTTGCCAAACCCCGTTTATAAATCTGCTTGTCTCCTGTTCAGTGCACTGAATTATTGGCTCGAATTCTCTTCTTCAGGCAATTTGGTATAGTCGGTTAGTCCTTACAATTTGCGTTACGGAGAGTTTCTGTTACCTACGAAGGAGAGACATTATGCTGAGTAATCGCAATGGCATCTACAATGTGAAAAAACCGGACACTAACTTACAATCCCCCCCTCAACTAACTCACTGGCTACTTCACTAGGCTCCATACTCAGACTACACACTGACACCATGGTGCAGAATCCTTCTTAAGAAGCTAACTGGTTTGCAGCTAGTCAAGAAATTCCCCGCATTTCACGGTACCCGAAGGTTCATTACCACACTCAAAAGCGTCCGCCACCTATCTCTATCCTAGGCCAACCCAATCCAGTCCATATACCCACATCCCAACTCCTGGAGACCCGTCCTAATATTATCCACCCATCTAGGCCTAAGTGACCACAGTGGTCCCTTTCCCTCCGGTTTCCCCACCAAAAACCTATAAACCCCACTCACCCATAAGCGTCACATGCTCAGCCCATCTCATTTTTCTCGATTTTATCACCCTCACAATATTGGGCGAGGAGTACAAATCATTTAGCTCCTCGTTATTCAATCTCCTCCATTCACCCGTTACCTCGTTGCTCCTAGGTCCAAATATTCTCCTCAACATCCTGTTCTCAAACACCTTCAGCATCCTTTCCTACCTCATTGTCAGCGACCAAGTTTCACACCCATACAAAACAACCGACAAAATTATAGTTCTATATATCTTAATCTTTAAATTTTTGGATAGCAACCTAGAAGACAAAAGATTCTGCACCGAATGGTAGAAAGCATTTCCTAACCTCAATCTGCTCTTAATTTATTCCGGAATACAATTTTGATGTGTTAAAGTTGTTCCCAGGTATTTAAAATCCTCCACCATCTCGAAGGTGCTATTATCAGTCCTCACACTGTGATTTCGTCCTGCATTCTGATCTCGAGACATGATCATACACTTAGGTTTAACCGCACTTATTTCCAGTCCAGTCTCCCTAGTAGCAGTTACTAAAGCTTCTGCATTTTCCTTTAGCGTATGTATGCTTCCTGCCGGACTATATACTTACTTACTCCATGGGGCACAGTCCTTTTTGAGAAGCTAACTGATTCTGCAGCTAGTCAAGAAATTCCCCGTACTTTATGGAACCCGAAAGTTCATCACCGTATTCACAAGTGCCCGCCATCTGTCCCTATCCTGAGCCAAATCCATCCAGCTTCCACCCCCTCCCACTTCCCGAAGATCCATCTTAATATTATCCTCCTATCTGCGTCTGGGTCTCCCCAATAGGCTCTTTCCATCAGGTTTCACCACTAGAGCCCTATGCACACCTCTCCCCTCCCCATACGCGCTACATGTCCCGTCCATCTCATTCTTCTCGAATTTAACACCCGTACAATATTGGGTAAGGAGTAAAGATCCCTAAGCTCTTCGTTATGAAATTTTCTCCATTCCTCTGTTACCTCGTCCCTCTTAGACCCATACACTCTTCTCAACACCCTGTTCTCAAACACCCCCAGCCTACGTTCCTCCCTCAATATCAGCGACCAAATTTCAAACCCATATAGGACAACGGGCA
>Ga0123355_10006656_pt1 | contig 17171 bp, 15 predicted proteins | sample TergutEmb28metaG_3_FD_89872 | JGI IMG/M metagenome (GOLD analysis project Ga0123355, IMG submission 89872) | Embiratermes neotenicus P1 segment gut microbial communities from Petit-Saut dam, French Guiana - Emb289 P1 | ecosystem: Host-associated > Arthropoda: Insects > Digestive system > Gut ...
GACTAAACCGTTTTCGGAGCCTGAAATTTTCAACTTCCCAGGGGGTATTGGTGACGTTGAAGTTATCAACGTTGAACACGAAGAAGTTGTGCTTGTTCCAAGAGTTATAGATTGTAATAGAGTTACATTTAAGTTTGGAGTACCAAGAGAACTTCGTACACTTCTACTAAACCTAGAAACTGTAGGCATGGACGATGCACATAAGAAAATTAAAGTAGGCGATGCAGAGATAAGCCCTAGAGATTTCCTTGTAAAAGTTGTTCCTTCTCCTGTTGATTCAACTAAGAACATGACAGGTAAAGGCTGTGCAGGTACGTGGGTAACAGGTAAAAAAGATGGTCTAAGAAGATCAGTATACATATATCAAGTTTCAGACAACCAAGATTGCATCAAAAAATATACTACAAATTCAGTAGTATCACAGACTGCGGTTGGACCTGTTATAATGTTAGAACTTGCGGCAAAAGGTATTTGGGATCTAAAAGGCGTTCACGGACCTGAGAGCTTTAGCCCAGACCCGTTTATGGAAAGAATGGCAAAATACGACTTCCCTGCAGGCATGAGAGAAATGGACTCAGAATACGCAGATAGACTAAATGAAAAAAATATACTAGACATGATTAAGTAACGAATCCATGTGAAAAGCAAAAGTGTTGTGGTGTTTCAAAAAACATCGCAACACTTTTTTAATGCAAAAAAATATTTAAGCCATTGGGGTTTTTGAAAACATCACCGGATTTTTGTTTTGATTTGTAAAATTTCCCTCAAATCAATTGACATTTAAGAAGATGTAATATATGATATAAAAAATACTTTGACAATCGAACTATTTAATTTTTGAACAAATTGATTGACGAACTTGATAAAGAGATTGCGTAGAAAATTTCGCAGAACACGAAGCGAGAGCCGAATTAAGAGACGTGTATACAGAAATACACAAGTCGAAGATGAGGCGAGCAGCGACAAAGTTCTGCGGAAAATTAACAAGCAAGAGGAGGATAATTTTGGGAGTTGGAATAATAGGCATAGGCAAAAAACTTGCTGATAATATCGTAATGAATGAAGAAATTTGTGAATTGATGGATACATCAAACGAATGGATTATAGAAAGAACAGGTATCACCGAAAGGCGAATTGCAACAACACAGAAGTCTTTAGACCTTGCAGTTGATGCAACAAAAGAGGCGTTAGAAGGCATTGATTATGATTCGATTGACCTTGTAATAGTTGCAACATGTACACCTGACATGCTCGTTCCGTCGATGGGGTCTCTTGTGAAAATGGAACTAGGATTAAAAAATGCAATAGTCTTTGACTTAAACAGTGCTTGTAGCGGATTTGTGTTTACGCTTTGGACAGCAGAATCACTTATGAACGCTTCGCAAGAAAAAATGGGCAGAAAAATCAACAGAGCATTAGTAATAGGAAGCGAAAGGATTACGAGAATCGCAGACTGGACAGATAGAGGTAGCTGTATTCTCTTTGGAGACGGAGCCGGCACAGTTTTGCTTGAAAGACGCGAAGGTCAGACAGGCATAATCACAACTTTCCTAAAAAATTACGACGATGTAAATCAAGCACTTTGGTGTGGTCTAGATTACGAGCCAAACCCTTTTTCAAAAGAAGAAATAAGTCCGCCGAGGACACTTCAGATGAAGGGAACACAAGTATTTAAATTTGCAGTTACAGCAGTAAATGAAGTAATGGAAGAAGTTCTAAAATGTGCGGATATGGATGCAAGCGAAGTTGATTTTTATGTGCCTCACCAAGCCAATATGAGGATTATAAAGTCGGCAGCAGCAAGGTTTAAACAGCCTCTTGAAAAATTCCAGATAAGCATAAATCAAACAGGAAATGTTTCTGCTGCAAGTATACCGATGGCACTTTATGACGCAATGCAAGAAGGCAAAGTCAAATCAGGCGACACTATAATGTTCGTGGGCTTTGGCGGAGGACTGAGTGCAGGTGCGTCGCTCGTCAAATTGTGGTAAATGAGGTTATAAGTTATGAAGATAGGATTACTATTTGCCGGACAAGGAGCACAATACCCAGAAATGGGGAAAAGTCTTTATGAAAATTCTGATGTGGCGAAAAAAGTTTTTGACACTGCTGGAGAACAAATCAAAGAATGGTGTTTTGAAAGTACAAAAGAAATGCTAAGACTTACACATGTTACACAGCCAAGTGTTTATGTTGTTACGATGGCGGCATATCAGGCATTAAAAGAAGCAATAGATGAATGTGACAAATCCTTTTGGGATGAAGTAGAGATTATCGGAGCTGCGGGATTTAGCTTAGGTGAATACTCGGCACTTACTGCTGTCGGAATTATCGATAGCATGGAAAAAGGACTTGAGATAGTTAAACAGCGTGGAAAGCTGATGTACGAGGCAGGGCTTGATGCTGACGGAAACCAATTGGGAGGCATGAGTGCAGCCTTTGGAAGAAGAGAAGAGATTTTGAGATGCGTTTCGGAGGCAAGAGAAGATGGAATTTTGGAAGGTGTAAACTTTAATTCAAAAGTACAGACTGTCGTTGCAGGGAGCAAAGATGCACTTTTACGCTTTAAAGAAATCGCAACATCAAACAAGATAAAGGTAATACCACTAAGCGTAAGCACGGCGTTTCACAGCTCTATGATGAAGCCTGCGATAGAGCCGCTGAAGCAAATTTTATTAAATTCGGAATTAAAAAAACCAAGTTTGAAGGTTTACAGCAACGTCACAGGAGAAGACTTGTTTGAAGGAAAAGACATTTTGGATGCAGAGGTGACAAGGCACGTTGCAGAAGCGATGGCAAAGCAAGCGAGCAGTCCAGTCTACTGGCAGGAAACGATGGAAAACATGGCTAAAGATGGTGCGGAAATTTTCATAGAAATAGGCCCAGGCACGACACTTAGCGGGCTTGCAAAAAAGACAGTATCAGATATAACAACGTTAAATGTAGAAGATTACGAAAGTCTTCAAAAAACAGTTAGGGAATTAATTAATAAAAGAAAAGTTTAACTGATAAATAGAGATATTTCACAGAAGAAAAGGAGAACATAAAAATATGCTTGCAGGAAAAAACGCCATAATTACAGGTGGTGTAAGAGGAATTGGAAAAGCAGTTGCAGAGGAATTTTGCAAAAATGGAGCAAACGTAATGCTCTGCTACAGAAGTAATGCATCTGCAGCAGAAAAAACAGCGAAAGAACTTTCTGCGTTTGGAACGAAAGTTGAGCTAATGCAAGGTGACGTAATAGATGCCGAATTTGCAAAAGAAGTCGTGAAAAAAACAAAAGAATTGTTTGGAAGCGTTGATATACTTGTCAACAACGCAGGAATCACAAACGATAAGCTACTTATGAGAATGAGTGATGACGATTTTAGAAGTGTAATCGACACAAACTTAAACGGTGCATTTTACTTCCTAAGGGAAGCTTCACAGATTATGATAAAGCAAAGATATGGCAGAATTATAAATATGTCATCAATAGTAGGCGTAAAAGGAAATCCAGGGCAAATCAACTATTGTGCTTCAAAAGCAGGAGTTATAGGCATGACACTATCAGCGGCAAAAGAGCTAGGTCGTAGAGGCGTTACAGTAAATGCAATAGCACCAGGATTTATAGATACAGATATGACAAACGTTTTGACAGAAGAACAAAAGTCAGCAACGCTAGCAGCAATAAGTTTAGGGCGAATGGGAAATCCAGAAGATATAGCAAACGCGACGCTGTTTTTAGCATCGGATAAAGCGAGTTATATTACAGGACAAATTATATGTGTCGATGGTGGCATGATTTTATAGCGACTTGTTGTTTTCTTCCATATTGGAACCGTGAAGTCAAATTCCGTGTCCTCACGAACAATTAGAGTTCGCTCCGGTACAAAATTTGCCTTTAGAACCCAATCTGAAAGAAAATTCCGTCGTCGTATAAATTACAATTTGCAAGAATTTTTAACAATATAATAATTAAAATTAGTTGCGAGGTGTTATATAACACCCCGCAATACAATTCATTAGAATACTAGTATAAGGAGATAAATATAGCATGGAAAAGAGAGTAGTTGTAACTGGAATGGGAGCTGTTACACCAATAGGAAACACGGTAGATGAATATTGGGCAAGCGTAAAAACTGGTAAAAATGGCATTGCAGAGATAACACATTTTGATAACACACAGCAAAAGGTTAGGCTGGGTGCTGAAGTTAAGGGTTTTGAGTACGAAGACAAACGTGCAGCAAAGAGAATGGATAGGAGTTCTCAGCTTGGCGTGACTGCTGCTGTCGAAGCGATGAATGACAGCGGTCTTGTAAGTGGTGAAAACATAGACGAATACAGAGTTGCCGTTTTTGCAGCAACAGGCATAGGCGGGGTCATGACATTAGAAAACGAAGTTAGAAAAGCAGAAGAAAAAGGAATATCAAGAGCGTCTGCTCTTTTAGTTCCTATGGTTATACCTAATATTTTGGCAGGAAATACAGCGATTGCACTAAATGCAAAAGGTAGCTGCATGGGACATGTTACAGCTTGTGCAGCAAGCACCAACGGTATAGGCGAGGCGTTTAGAATGATAAAGCACGGTTATGCAGATGCAGTAGTAGCAGGCGGTGCAGAGTCAGCTTTTGCTCCTGTTTGCTTCTCAGGCTTTGTAAATATGACAGCGTTATCAACAAGAACTGACCCAAATAGATGCTCAACTCCTTTTGACAAAGAGAGAGATGGATTTGTAATGGGCGAAGGTGCAGGATTTTTTATTCTCGAAGAATTAGAACATGCAAAAGCTAGAAATGCAAAGATATATTGCGAGGTTGTCGGATATGGCACTACATGTGATGCGTATCATTTGACATCACCATCTCCAGACGGCGTCGGTGCAGCAAAAGCAATGGAAATGGCAATAAATGAAGCAGGTATTACACCAGAACAAATAGATTACATAAACGCACACGGAACAGGCACGCCATACAACGATTTGTTTGAGACGAGAGCTATAAAAAGAGTGTTTGGAGAAAGCACTAAAGTGCCGATAAGCTCAACGAAAAGCATGATTGGACATCTTTTGGGTGGAGCAGGGGCAGTAGAGGCGATTGTATGTGCAAAAGCTATAAATGACAGCTTTATTCCGCCGACTATAAATTTGAGAGTTCCAGATGAGGAACTAGACCTTGATTATGTACCAAATGAAGGCAGAAATAAAGAACTTACATATGTAATGTCAAATTCATTAGGTTTTGGCGGACATAATGGCAGTTTAGTATTGAAAAAATATAAATAATCAGCTAAAATTAAACCATTGTAAGATACGAGGAGACAATTTGATGTTAATGAATAAAGAGCAAATAAAAGAAATAATTCCACACAGAGAACCTTTTCTGCTCGTTGATGAAGTTCTTGAGCTTGTCCAAGGCGAGCGTATAGTAGCTTTGAAACATGTGGACGAATCCGAATATTACTTTGAAGGACATTTTCCACAAGAAAAAGTTATGCCAGGAGTGCTTCAAATCGAGTCACTTGCTCAAGCAGGGGCAATAGCAATTTTGTCAATGCCACAGCACAAGGGCAAGATAGCATACTTTGGCGGTATAAAAGAAGCAAAGTTCAGACAAAAGGTTGTACCCGGAGACTGCCTAAGACTTGAAGTTACGTTAGGCCGCATGAGAAGCAGTGCCGGCGTGGGAACTGCAGTGGCATATGTCAATGATAAAGTGGCATGCAAGTGTGAAATCACATTTGCAATAGGTTAGAGCTTGTATTAATAGCAATGGAGAGAAACAGTGAATGACGTTAGAAGATTAAATAATATTTTGGCTACACTTTTTAGCAATGTACTAAAAGTCGAAGAGTCTGTCATGAAAAAGTCAAAAGCAAAAGACTTGTCTGTGACAGAAATCCATACGCTTGTTGCGATAGGCAAAGGCGAAGCAAAAACGATGACGCAAGTCGCAGATGCTTTAAAGGTAAATGTCAGTACGCTAACAGCAGCTATAAATAAACTTGTGGCGAAAGATTATGTAAATAGATTTCGCATACAGGAAGATAGGCGAATAGTTATGGTTGAGCTTACAGAAGCGGGAGCCCGTGCAGTAAGAGAGCATGAAGCGTATCATTTTGTAATGCTTAGAGATGTACTTGCACAGCTCGCACCTGCAGAGAAAGAGCGATTTTTAGAATCACTCGAAGGAGCAAATGAATTTCTTCTCAGGAGAATTATAAAAAACAAAAGTAAAGAAGCTTCGATTTGAGGCTTCTTTTTAAGTTTTACAGAGTTGCTTTTTTTTAACTTTTCGAGTAAACTAGTTTATAAATCTATAAATTAAAGGACGGAAACATATTAAATGAAAGTAATAAAGTTGAACTCGCGACAATTACAAGCAAGAAGAACGAAAGAACGTATTTTCCGTTGCTCTATTGAACTCGTCAATCAATACGGTTTTGAAAATGTTACAATCGAGGAGATTAGCCAAAAGGCAAAAGTTTCTGTCGGTACATTTTATCATTATTATAAATCCAAGAGAGAAATATACGTTGAAATGTTTAAAATGATTGATGTGTATTTTGAAGAAACTGTAGAAAAAGAACTAAAAGGTTGTTTTTTTGACAAGCTCGATACATTTTTTTACCATTATGCAAAATACAATGTTGAGAGAGGATTAACAGCAGCCTCTTATTTATATGGACTGCAAAATGAATTTTTCCTCGATGGAAATAGGCATATGCTTAAGCTTTTAAGTGCTTTAATTGAAGAAGGCATTGCAAATGGTCAAGTCAGAGATGATTTGAGCGTGGCAGACATCTTTGCTTTCCTTATGACAGTCGCACGTGGAGTTATCCATGATTGGATTTTAAATAGAGGGGAATTTTGCCTTAACGAAAGAATGGGGCAGTATATAAAACTTATTAGACCGTCACTGGAATCGAACAAGTAAGTGTAATTTAAAACTTAAAAATGTAAAAGAAATGAAACCGTGCCTCAAAAACCAAAGAGGGCGGTTTTTCAACGTTTTCGAGAAAAAACAACAAAAAAACAAAGCAATTACAGGCAAAATATATTGACAAAGTTTGACTGAATGACTATAATGAAACCACAAAAGTTTGACCGAATGACTATAATGAAACTATAGTTAAACTGTATGTAATCCAATTTAAGAATACATGCACTTCAATTTAAGGAGGAGAAAAAATGAAAAAAACTTTAACAATTATTTTGGTACTTATGTTGGCATTTGCACTAGGAGCTTGTAATGGCGGAGGAACTACTCCACCACCTCCACCACCTGCAAATGGTGATGACAACGGTGTTGTGGATGATGGGCAAGTATTTGTCATCACAGCGGCTCATGCGTCTCCGGAAGGCGTAGCTATGCATTTGTGGTTAGAAGCTTTTAGAGATGAAATTCAAGCTCGTTCTAATAGTAGAATTGAAATGAACATTTTCCCAGCAGGTCAGCTTGGTGGCGACCGTGAATTACTTGAAGGTATCCAAGCTGGGCAAATTACTTTATTTGCATCAAGTGTAGCACCACAGGTAATGTTCGTTCCTGACCTTACTGTAACAGACATGCTATTTGTTCATGACAATGTACACAATGCTCGTGCAGTATTCCAAGATCAAGAGTTGTTCGATCTTTTCGCAGAGCGTTATGCAGAAGCTGGATTCAAATTGCTTTCGTTTACAGACCATGCTTTCAGAATTTTGACTGCAAACATTCCTATCAATTCTCCTGCAGACTTGCAGGGATTCACAGTTCGTACAAGTGCAAACAGATTCCACGTTGCTGCTTGGGAGCTTCTTGGAGCTAACCCAACTCCACTAGGAATCGGCGAAGTTTACATCGCACTTCAGCAAGGTGTTGTTGATGGACAAGAAAACCCAATCGATACTATATTCACATTTGGATTCCAAGAGCAACAACATTATTTCATGGAACTTTATCACTATTTCCATCTAACTCCATATCTAATGGATCCTGTTTTCTACAACAATCTTCCAGCTGATCTTCAAGCAGCAGTATGGGAGTCAGTTGCAGTTGCAACACAACAAATCCTAGATTCTTATGATGCAATGGCACTAGGCCTAAGAAATCAATTACTGGCAGATGGTAAAGAATTTATCACTTTCAGTCCTGCAGAGCAAGCAGCATTCGTTGAACTTGCTATGCCATCATGGGATTATGCTAGAGAAGAAGTATCACCGGAAATTTGGGATACATTCTGGGCGGCTATTGACAGAGTTAGAAACTAAGTAAAAACGGGGTATGACTCAAATAAATATCTAAAGATAGGGGGGATCTTCCCCCTTATCTTATCACTCTATCATAAGGAAGGAAATTACCATGAAAATATGTCGCTGGATTTATAACAATTTCGAAGAAGTGTTCATGTTTATCAGCTTGAGTATGATTACCATATGTATGTTTGCTCAAGTAGTCAGTCGGTATGTGTTCCTATCATCTCTTGTCTGGACTGAAGAACTTTCCAGATACTTTTTTATACTTCTCGCTTTCTCAGGGTTAAGTTTTGGTATGCGTTACAGTGCCCATCTTCGTATAGATATACTTGACACAGTATTTCCAATACTAAAGAAACCCTTTGAATACCTATCGGATTTATGTTTTGTTATAATTTGTTTTATTATGTTGCTTCCGGCTTTTGCAGGAGTAAACTCTATACGACTTAGCGGGCAAGTAAGCCCTGCCCTTGAAATACCTATGTGGTGGGTGTATCTGCCTTTTGCTGTCGGAATAGTATTATGCCTCATACGTGCTGTGGAAAAATACGTTAAAAAATTTATAGCATTCAACGCAAGTAAACGCGGGGAAGTAGAGGGGGCGTAGTTATGTTTGGAACTTTTTTACCTATTATTTTTGCAATATTTCTTGTCTTGCTGGCAGTCGGAATACCTATCTCTGCTTCGTTTCTTATTGCGTCATTAGCAGCAGCATTTATAATTCCGGGATTTCCAGCAGATGTGAATTTTATTTTCCGAAATATGGTTGCAGTACTGGATTCAACCCCATTTCTCGCTATTCCGCTCTTTGTTTTATCAGGGAACATAATGGCAAAGGGAGGGATATCCGGAAAGCTGTTTGACCTTTTTGCATATTCGCTCGGCGATAAGACCGGCGGTATGCCTGCAGCTGTTATTGTCACTACTTTTTTCTATGGTTCATTTGTTGGATCAGCTCCGGCAACAGTTGCCGCAGTTGGTGCGATGACTATACCTATGCTTGTAAGTCTTGGCTATGACAAAACTTTCGTTGTTTCAATGGTAACAGTTGCTAGTAGTTTGGCTATTATACTACCACCAAGTGTTCCGTTTATCGTATTCGGAATATCTTCTGGAGTATCGATTGCGGCTCTGTTTATCGCTGGCATTATGCCTGCAATAGTAGTTGCGGTTGTTATGATAATATATGTAGTTTTATTCTTCAAAATACGAGGTGGCGAGGACAAAGAAAAGCTAAAGGCCAACACAATAAAGCTACATGAAAAAGGCTTTGCAAGAGTTTTCAGAGATAGCGTATTTGCACTTCTTTCACCATTTATAATCTTAGGTGGAATTTACGGAGGTGTTGTTACGCCAACTGAAGCGGCAAACATTTCAGTTGTTTATGCTTTGTTAATCAGCGTGTTCGTATATAGAACACTTAAAATAAGAGACATTCCGAGTATTATACTGGGATCTGCAAAAACAATGTCAACGCTACTTCTAATCGTAGCTTCAGCAACCGTCTTTGGGCGTATACTAACACTTATGCAAGCGCCGCAACAGATTTCGCAAGCTCTTTTAGACATGGCACACGGTTCGGACTTTGCACTTATCATGATGATTTTGTTATTCCTCGTCGTGTTTGGCTTGTTTATGGAGCCACTAGCAGTAATTTTGATTACTACGCCGATTTTCTTCCCGATTATATTGGGAATGGGCATGAGCCCTGTACACTTTGGCGTAATCATGATATTTGCTTCGGCAATCGGATTTGTTACACCACCTGTGGGAATGAGTCTATTTATCGCAAGCTCAATTACAGGACTTCCTTTGTTAAAAATAGCAAAACAAACAGTTCCGTTCTTGATACTACTTGCTATCGTTATGATGATTGTTGTATTTGTTCCGCAGTTAAGTCTTATGCTTGTAAATTAAGGAGGAAGATTTATGTTAAAGGGAGGCTACGCCGGTAAAGTACTGCGCGTTAATTTATCTAAAAAAACATTTACAGAAGAAATATTAAGTGAGCAAATGGCAAAAGATTATATTGGTGGAGCAGGATTTGGGATCGCCTATTTGCTAAATGAAGTTCCTGCAGATATAGATCCTTTAAGCGAAGCGAACAAATTGATTTTTTCAGTAGGTCCGCTTACAGGAACACCGACACCATGTGCCAGCAGAATGTCTGTAGTTGCGAAGTCACCGCTTACAGGTGCAGTAGGAATGTGTTCAGCAGGAGGTTATTTCCCAGCAGAGATGAAATTTCTAGGTTATGACTCAATCATAATCGAGGGAAAAGCTGACGAATTGACATATCTTTTCATCAAAGATGGAAAAGTAAGTTTCCGCTCTGCAGAAAGACTACGCGGAACAACTACTGTTGACTGCCAACAAATAATTAAAGACGACCACAAAGATCAAAATATTCGTATCACATGTATAGGCCCTGCCGGCGAAAAAATGTCGAAAATGTCTAACATCATTAACGAAAAAAGAGCAGCAGGAAGAAAAGGTCTTGGAGCAGTTATGGGTTCTAAAAACCTTAAAGCAATCGCAATCAGAGGGGAAACAGAACCAAAGATTCATGATCAAGCAGCGTATGAAAAAGCAAGAAAAAGACTTCTTGACGGTATCAAGGACAGCCCTGTTTCTTATCCGCTGTTTTCAAAGCATGGAACGCCGCTTGTCTTCGGAAATCTGTGGCAGCTTGGAATGTTCCCTGCAAAGAACTTTTCGGCAACAGGCGAATGGAGCGGCATAGATAAGATAGGTATTGAAGCGATGGCAAAACAACGTATCGGTAACTATCATTGCTATTACTGCCCTGTAGGTTGTTCGCAAATGAAAATTGCAAAATCAGGCCCTTATGCAGGTGCAATGTCAGAAGTAGAATACGAGTCTATATACAGCTTCGGTGGTGCGACAGGCGTTGATAATCTAGACGCGATAATCATGTCAGACAAAATGTGTGACGATTATGGTCTTGATACGATATCTGTAGGTGTTACAATCGGCTTTGCGATGGAACTCTACGAAAAAGGGATAATTACAAAAGAAGATACTGACGGAGAAGAACTTAACTTTGGTAATTATAAAGCGATGGTTGATTTAATTCATAAAATCGCATTCCGCGAAGGTTTCGGAGAAGTCTTAGCAGACGGTACTGACGTTGCAGCAAAGCGAATTGGAAAAGGTGCAGAAAAGTATGCGATGACAGTTAAAGGTCTTGAACTTCCAGGGTATGACCCTAGAGGAGCAAAAGCTCACGGTTTCTGTTATGCTACGTCATACACCGGTGCTGATCACAACAGAGGTTATGCATTCCAAGAAATTTTTGGAGTACCTATACCGTATGAAGTTGACAGATTTGCTATTGAAGGCAAAGGAAAACTTACAAAGTTTAACCAAGACACAAGAAATGTAACGTGCGATAGTGCACCAATGTGTTCTTTTCTTAGCGATCAAGCATGTGCAGGCTTCTTAGTAGAAAACACACAAGACCTTGTTAATGCAGTTTGTGGATTTGATTTTACTACAGAGGAAGTGTTACAAGTTGGCGAGAGAATAACTAATGCGGCGAAAGTTTTCAACACATTGGCAGGATTTAAGCGTACGGACGATACTTACCCAAGTAGAATTATGGAAGAAGCAATAAAAGAGGGCGAATCAAAAGGCCAAGTAGTACCTCAAGCCGACTTAGATCAAATGCTTGATGAATATTACGAGGATAGAGGTTGGGGCAAAGACAGTGTTCCGACAGAAGAAAAGCTTTCTGAGCTTGGAATGGATTTTGCCATCGATATGCTTAAAAAAGCAGGGAAAATGTAATGGTTAAAGTCAAAGTCAAATCCGTTTTGAATATGGCTAAAATATTAGGTGCTAACGAGCTATTTATAGAACTGCAGGATGGTGCAAGCGTTGCTGATGCTATAAACTTCTTGCGTGAAAAATACGGTACCGAATTTATTGAAGCCATCGAATTTAAAAAGCATTGCGAATCAAACAACATGGAGTGGAAAGTAAGGCTTTTGCATAACGGAATCAATATCAAAGATTCAGAACTGACAAAAACAGTTTGTTCTGATGGCGATATAATTTGTTTGTTAACTCCACTGGCAGGAGGTTAAACCTAACTGATAGTGGAAAAAAATATTAAGTCAAGGAGGGGCGAAAATGTCCATCAAGGAAAGTTTGATCTCAGCTTTGGGGAATATCAAAGTAAGTGACGATCCGGATGTTTTAGAACAGTATTCTGGTAAGCGTAATTTTGGAGTACATATTCCACCAGTTGCAGTAGTACAGATTGAAAACGCTGAACAAGCACAGGCTCTTATCAAATGGGCAAATGAAACTAAAACACCTATAACGCCGGTAAGTTCAAAAGACGTACATGTACGTGGAAGTAGTTCACCGAGCGTTGCAGGTTCTGTTATAGCAGATTTAAGTGGAATGAAAAAAATCATAAGTGTAAACAGACAGCACCGAATGGCTGTTGTCGAGGCTGGCGTTACATATGGAGAGCTATCAGAAGCGTTAGCAAAAGAAGGTATGTCCGTATCAATGCCACTTAAAGCAAGAGCAGGTAAATCAGTTGTTACTAGTTTGCTCGACATAGAACCACGCATGAACCCTGCTCATCAATGGTCATTCAATGATCCGCTTAGGTGTGTTGAGGTAGTATGGGGTGACGGAAACCACATGTTCACAGGAGAAGCTGCAGGAGGTCCTCTCGATCTTGAAAAGCAGCAAAATGCCGAAAAGTGGCAAGTTAGTGGTGCCGGACCGTGGATGTTTGACTTTTACAGAGTTCTAACAGGCTCTCAAGGAACAATGGGAATTGTTACGTGGGCGGCTCTTAAATGTCAAGTTATTGCTTCTGTCCGAAAAGTGTTTTTCGCAACTGCAGATACTCAGGGCGAACTTGAGGAGTTTGTTGCTTCTGTTTTGCTTTACCGCTTTGCAGATGAATTATTTATCATGAATAACACACAAGCGGCTATGCTTCTTGGCAAAGACGCCGCAGAGGTAAAGAAGCTAAAAAGTGAGCTTCCAAAGTGGATTGCACTAGTAGGCGTGTGTGGTAGAGATATGTTACCTGAAAAAAGAGTTGAAGTTAGGTCAAAAGACATCGGAAAAATGGCCAAAGAGCATGGAGTAAAATTTGCAGAAGAACTTGCAGGAATGAACGGAGTTAGTGTGCTTGATAAAATCCAAGCGGCTGATGAAAAGCATAGCTGGAAAGACAAGATGGGAAGTTCTCGAGATATTTTCTTCTTGACGACTATTGGTAAAATTCCAGAATTTGTAGAATGTGCAGAAAAGATTGCAGCTGAAACTGGATTTGCAAAAGATGATGTGTGTGTTTATGTTCAGCCAATGCATATGGGGACATCGTGGCATTGTGAGTTTACGTTGCCATTTGACTCAAGCTGCCCTGTTCAAACAGAAAACGCATTAAGATTCTATGAAAAAGCTAGTAAAGAAATGGCAAAACTAGACGCGTACTACTCAAGACCATATGGATTGTGGTCAGAATTGCAGCTTAGTAAAGACGCACAGTCATACGAAGTTCTTAAAAAGCTTCGATCAATATTTGACCCAAGTGGGATTATGAATCCCGGAAAAATAACATTGTAGGGAGGGGCGAAAAAGATGAAATTTGAAGAATATAGGCCGATGATGGAACGGTGTAGCAACTGCCTTGGTTGTAAATGGATTCCATTTGACAAAATAAAAAGCCTGAGGTTCGGTGAAAACTGCCCCAGTAACAAATATTTTGAATTCCATACATTTTCAGCAAGAGGAAAATTTCAACTTGGACAAGTGTTAATGGACGGAAAAGCTGATTTTACAGAGGGTGCTAGAGAAGCAATTATGTATTGTAATTCTTGTGGACTTTGTGATGTATCATGCAAAATTACTCGTTACAACCTTGAGCCAATGTCATTTCTCATCGCATTAAAAGAGTATGCTGTTGAAAAGGGCAAGCAATATCCGATTCAAGATCAGATTGCAGCACATTTCAAAAAAGAAAAGACAATGATTAGAGAAGAAAGCAAGGCTGATAGATTAAATTGGGCAAAAGGGCTTAAGTTAAAAGACCTGTCGTCAGAAAAAGCAGACACGATGTTTTATGTAGGCTGTAAATACAGCTATGACAAAGAGCTTTCTGAGTATGCAAGAAAATGTGCGGAAGTTCTTTTGGACGCAGGAGTAGACATGGGTGTCTTAGGTGCAACTGAAATGTGTTGTGGCGGTCGTATGAGACAGATGGGGTATGTAGAAGATTTTAAAGAAGCTGCGGATGTGAATATTAAAGCAATAAAAGCCGCAGGTGTGAAAAGAATCGTAACACCTTGTTCGGATTGTTATTCTGCATTCAAGCGTCAATATGCAGAGCTTGGTCTTGACGTTGAAGTAGTTCATACAGTCGAAGTTTTAGATCAGCTTGTAGCAGAAGGCAAAATTAAATTTACAAAAAAGGTGCCAATGAAAGTTACTTATCATGACCCATGTAATCTTGGAAGATTAGGCGAACCGTATGTTGCATGGGAAGGCAAAGAAAAGAAAATTTTAAATCAAGTTCATACATGGGAGCCAAGAAGACCGAGATATAACGGAATATATGGCGTGTACGAAGCACCAAGAAATATATTAAACAGTATTCCGGGTGTTGAGCTTGTCGAGATGGAAAGAATACGCGAATATACATGGTGTTGTGGTTCAGGTGGTGTTTGCGGCGAAATTAACGAAGAGTTTGCTTCATGGACATCAAATGAAAGAGTACAAGAAGCAGAGGCAACGCAGGCAGAGGCAATAATAACTTCTTGCCCATGGTGTAAGGCGATGTTATCTGATGCAGTTAAAGCAAGTGGTAGCAAGATGAAAGTTTACGACGTAACTGAGCTTGCTTGTATGTCGCTGTAAGAAATTAATGAAAGGGTGATACAAATGGCATTTTCTAAGGAAATTTATGAAAAGATAGAAGCTATAGTGGGAAAACGCAATGTTTCTCAAGATCCGGCAGTATTACAGTGTTATAGATGTATAACGCCACAATCATCTGCACATTATGGGCCTTATGACCTTTGGACGCCAACTCCGCAAGCGGTAGTTCTTCCGGCAAGCGTAGAAGAAGTCAGCGAAGTTATAAAGCTTTGTAATGAATACGATATACATTTCAAAGCGTCTACAACGTTTTGGTCAGCGATGGGATATATCAGTACCGATTATTCTATACAGTTTGATATGAAACGTATGTGTTCAGTTGAAATAGATGTAAAAAATCGTTTAGCAATTTGCGAACCGTATGCAATCACAGGAGCAGTTCAAGCCGAAGCAATGAAGCATGGACTTAACTGTAACGTTGCAGGTGTAGGTGCTAGTAGTTCTATGCTTGCAGGAACTGCAGGCTGGTTTGGATTTGGACCGACTTCAGTATTTATGGGAGCGTCTGGCGAAAACATGCTTGCGGCAGAATGGGTTACACCTGCAGGGGATATTATTCGCTCAGGCTCACTCGGAGCAGGTGCAGGCTGGTTTTGCGGTGAGGGACCAGGGCCTAGTACAAGAGCGATATTAAGAGGGTTTTTAGGCAATGCCGGAACTACTGGCGTATGTACTAAGGTTGCAGTAAGACTACACCCATGGCCAGGGCCGGATCATATACCGACGAGAGGCACAGCACCAGCATATAAAGTTGATGGACTTGATAATTTTAAGTGCTATACTTTGTGCTATCCTGACTGGGCAAGCTATGCTGAGGGCGTTAGGCTGTTTCATGAAAACGATGTAATATATCTGGGACACAGACAATTTAACTTGTTTGGTAGAGATATGAAAACAGCAATGCTTGAAGTTTTGACTGATCCTGAAAAGCAGTTTTGCGATATCCCTGCGCTTATGGCAGATGAAAGACTGAAAAAAATAAATGACGAAATGAAAATCGAACATCAAATTATGATTGCAGGCTTCAGTGAGGACGATTTGGAGTACAAAGAAGCAGCGGTCGAAGAGATAATGCGTAGAACAGGTGCAAAGAAATCAGAGTATATGATGGACAAGGAAATGGATGACTGGGTGAGGCTTTACCTGCTAAGACTTGGTCATAAGAACCTAAATTACACATTATGCGGAGCTTATGAAGGTAGCTTTGGTATGTCACCAAACGTATTTGTTGCCACAAAGCATGTAGAAGAAGCAGCTATGCTTAAGAAAAAGTGGGAGCAAGACAGAACCGGAATTGCAGCTGTTGGAGGCGACTCAGTTATGGGAAGTATTTCTCTGATTGGCGGAGGCGGTATGACAGGCTGGGAATTTTTCGTTCACTTCGACGCATATGATAAGAGCTCTATAAATGATGTAAAAGATCATATAGACGCTACTCAAGAATGGATGTTTGAAAAAGGACTTGGAGTTGACTTTGGACGTGTTAATGCAGGTGCAAGAAGGGCTGACCAGTATGACTATACTCAAGACGAGCAAGACGAGATGTTCTCAAAACTTGCTCAGCCACTAGTTGCAGAATACCAATGGAAAGTCAGAAATGCATTTAATCCGAACAATTTGACGGGTACTTATTACAGTGCTAAGACTCCATCTGAATCTAAATAAATATAAAAGGCATACAATGTTCACTTCTGTAATCGGGCTCGGATATGTAACAATAATCGTCAAGCGATTATTGTACTATCATAAGTTCCGAGGCGATTACATCAGCAAACATTGTATGTGATATATGATTGATAATTGATAAATAAGGAGGGATATGTTATGCCGATTATGACTTTTGATACATGGCCAAAACGAGTGCATTGTAAGAACAATGCTGTAAAAGATGTGCCGGAACTAATTAAAGAACTTGGTAAGAAAAGTGCAGTAATTATCACAGGACCAAACGTAGTTAAGACTGAAATGGTAAAGGATCTTATCGAGGATATAAAGAAAAATGGCATTGATGTAAACGTATTCTCAA
>Ga0123355_10006657_pt1 | contig 17170 bp, 15 predicted proteins | sample TergutEmb28metaG_3_FD_89872 | JGI IMG/M metagenome (GOLD analysis project Ga0123355, IMG submission 89872) | Embiratermes neotenicus P1 segment gut microbial communities from Petit-Saut dam, French Guiana - Emb289 P1 | ecosystem: Host-associated > Arthropoda: Insects > Digestive system > Gut ...
ATATGGCTTGCTCGGCTTTATGACAGCCCTGCCGACCACGCCACGCTTCACAGAATATGATGCCGTCTATCTGCCGAAGAACCACTTTATCCGTGCCGAATCTATGCCGATGATGGAATATATTGACCAATTCTTTCCCTTTGAAAAACTGGATTTTCTGTTGGGCAAAGGCGGCGAGTTTTCTTGGAACTTTGATACAACAAAGCATGACAAAGATATGATCGCCCTCGCCATGACCTTTGATAATTGCCCGATGGCGCAAAACATGAGCTTTCAGCGGGAATATGCCGAACGCTACGACTGGCTGGCAATGCAATTCAAAGATTGGGCTTTTACCTTTGTTGCAAGCTATCTTTATTATCACGACAAAGAAACTGTTGCAGAAGAAAATCTTGTCGGCTATAAGTTAGGCGTGGCGGCATTTGGTGGGGTTGCACCGACTTATCATATTGAGCTACTGGAAAAGCCAACCATCGTTTGGGACTTCCATTCGCTATCTCTCGGTATCCAGATGATGTTCAGTTTTATGCTGACAGATGAAAAAAGTCCGCTCCGCCTGTGTAAACAATGCGAAACGGTGTTCTTGGGTAATCGGGCGGATGCGAAATTTTGTAGCACGAAATGTAAAAATCAGTATGGCGTGGATAAGCATAGAAGGAAAGGAATAACGCCCTAAGTTTTAGACTTAGGGCGTTGAGGGGGTTAATTCAATTAACCCCCTTGAGCAGTGATACTATGCGAGAACTAGCTCATTCAAAATGATTTCCTCTGCGGCTTGTCTGATGTTATTCATCAGTCCGACCCACTGCATTTGATCGGAAACTTTGAGGGATTCCGTTACGCCCTGCCGCATTGCCATTTGTGCAACTAGGCTTTCCATCCGCTCGGTGGCGGTTTGCTCAATCTCTGCCAGATGTTGATTGAGTGTGCAGGTTGTTTTGAGATTCGTGTACAGAATCTTGCGATGCTGTTGCAGATAGCGGCGGCGTTGCCGTCCATATTTGCCGATAGGTCTCGTTTCTTCGGCTGGTAGCGTTAAATTGGGGATCAGATAGTCCCCCTCGGTGCGGTACGTCAATTCCATGTGCTGACCTCCCATTTGTGGTGATGTTTGTTGTACCTTGCGACGGTGTTTTATCACCAGCCTTTCCGCAAAGCATTGGTATCACCGCAAATGAGCCGCCCGCCTTGCTATAATAGTAGCGGCTTATCATTGCCACCCTTTATAGCATAATTCAAACGGTTACAGGGCTTTGTCCTTTCCCCGCGTGTTTTATTTCAGGTTAGTTATGGGTTCTTAGAGACGCCAAAATTCCAAGTATGAGCGGTTCCAATAAACTGAAACCGGTTTTGTGGTCGAAATACACAAAAACAAAATGATTTATTGAGCAATTCGACAAAAATACGAAGCATGATACGAAAGTATTTGCATTTCGAGTCTGATGTGGTAATATAAAAATCTAACGACTATGAAAACGGTTTCATAATTGTCGTACTTATTCTGGAAACAAATCAGATCACACAAGAATTAAAGTCTATAAAACCGGTTCCAAAAGCAGGCGGAGGGAAATGTATGTCACAGAGCAACATCTATGATATAGCAAAAGCTGCCGGGGTGTCACCGGCGACGGTTTCCAGGGTTTTAAATGACAACAGGCATGTAAAGCAGTCTACCAAGGAAAAAGTTCTGGCGGTTATTGAAAAAACGGGGTATCGGCCGAATGCCCTCGCCAGGAACTTGAGCACCGGAGAGGCGAGCACAATCGTATTTGTGGTGCCGGATATTGACAACCACTTCTTTATCAAAATACTGCAGGGGATCACCGATGTCGCCATGGATTGCGGCTACAACGTATGTATGTATGACACGGGTGAAGATGCAGAACGGGAGAAGAAGGTGCTTTCGTCCTTGTCGGCAGAGCTGATCAAAGGGCTTATCGTTATTCCCGTGCTAGAAGAAAATCTTGACACAAAGGAACAGCTTACGCTCTTTGAAAAACGCGGTGTCCCTGTCGTGCTGCTTGACCGTGATATTAGCGGCTCTGAGTTTGACGGTGTGTTTTCCGATGATATCAATGACAGCCTCCAGGCGGTGGAATGTTTGATTGCCGAAGGGCATCGCAATATTGCGACCATCACCGGCCCGCTGACGACGCGCCCCGGACGTGAACGGTATGAGGGTTATAAGAGGGCCTTGGAAAAATTTGATATACCACGCAACCCTGATTATGTCGTGAACGGCAGCTTCCAACTCCAAGAGGCGTATGAGGCTATGGAAAAATTGATGCAGGTCACACCTCGGCCGACAGCCATCTTCACCACCAGCAACATGACTACCCTCGGCTGTTTGCGATACATGAAAGATCACGGTATACGCATGTGCCACGACATATCTATCGTTGGTTTTGATGATGTCCACTTGCTACTGGATGTCGACATGATGCAAACAGTGATGAGCAGATCGGAGTACATGCTCGGAAGCGAGGCCATGCGCCTGTTGAACCTGCGTTTTGCCGAGGGGATATTACCGGAGATTGAACGTGGCATCGTGCGGCGGCATACGGTGAAAACCCAGCTTGTCAAACGCGGCTCAGAAAAGTTTCATTCATTTGAGAAAAGTGAGGCATAAGCAGATGTTACAACAAAATCCACATCGGATCTGGTATGAGGACAAGGCGACTGTCGCCAAGTTTTTGATGGGCGGGATTGGGACGGGAAACTTCTCTATCGGCTCACGGGGACAACTCTGTGATTGGGAACTTTGGGGGAACCCCGCAAAGGGGACACGGCTTTCATATACCTTTTTCGCCATCCGCACAGAGGATGAGGCCGGTGGCAAACAGGTTCGTGTGCTGGAATCTCGTCAACAGCCGCCCTATGAGCGCGCCAACGGCTACGAACCCGTGTTATCGGCAGGCGTACCCGCCTTCGAGACGGCACGCATAGCGGGGGAAGTTAGCGCAGCACAGGTAGAGTTGCGCGACAGCACGATGCCAGTGGAGGTGGACCTGTATGCCTTCGCACCCTTCATCCCGCTCAACGCGGACGATTCCGGCATCCCTGGCGCGATTTTGCGCTACAAGATCACAAACACGAGCAAGCAAAGGCTGCAAGTATCTGTAGCCGGTTCCCTGGGGAACGCGGTGGGTCATACAGGGGTCGGCTCGTTCTCCACCATGCACAATGACGGTGTGCCGGAAAATGAATATCGGGAAGCGGAAGGGCTCAAAGGCATCTATATGACGAACCCCACCCTCCCGGCAGACAGCCTCAACGCGGGGAGCATGGCCCTGACGACCACCGCCGCTGGGCAGGTCACGGCAAAACCCTACTGGCTCAAGAGCTCGTTTTGGGACGGGGCACATGAGTTTTGGAACGATTTTGAGCGCGACGGGGAATTATCACCGGTTTCACCAGAGGACTATAACGTCATCAAGCCGGAGTACGCCTCCTCCCACCTGAGCATCGGCGCAATTTGCAACAAATTTGAGCTCTCGCCAGGGCAGTCAAAAGAAATTGAGTTTTTGATTAGCTGGTACTTTCCAAATCGGCCGCATCAGTGGCCGGGATTCATTTTCAAAGATCCTGCCGATGGTCGAATCACAAAAAACTACTACGCCGCACGGTTCAAAGACGCCTGGGATGTCGGCCGCTATCTGGTCGGCAACATGGCCCGGCTAGAGCGCGAATCCGCCGCTTTCCGCGACGCCCTCTATCAAACCACCCTGCCGCCGGTGATGTTAGAGGCCATGGCCGCCAATATCACTGTGTTGCGGAGCACCACCTGTTTTCGCATCGAAGACGGCACCTTCCTCGGCTGGGAGGGCAGCTTTGACCAGACGGGCAGTTGTGAGGGCAACTGCAGCCATGTCTGGTGTTATCAGCAGACACTCGCATTCTTATTCCCCGCGTTAGAGCGGGACATGCGCCGCGTCCAATTTCTCATGGAGACTGCCCCAGATGGAGAGATGAGCTACCGCAGTAACACGGTGTTCGGCTATCCGCGCTTTACTGCCATACCGCCCGCGGCGGACGGCCAGATGGCGACCATCGTACAGCTATACCGCGACTGGAAGCTCTCAGGCGACGACACCTTCCTCAAAGCTATGTGGCCGCAAGCCGTCCTGGCCTTGGAGTACGCGTTCACCAAGTGGGATCAAGACGGTGACTTTGTATTCGAGGCGGAGCAGCATAACACCTTTGATATCGAATTCTACGGTATGGACGCCTATATCAATACCCTGTTCTACGCCGCCCTCAAAGCGGCAGAGGAAATGGCCGCGTATCTGGGTGAAACTGACCGGGCTCTGCGTTACAAAAACACCCGTGAGGCGGGCGCTAAGAAGATGGACGCCGAACTATTTAACGGTGAATACTACATACAAAAAGCCTTAGACGATACGCCCCATCGCTACCAGTTTGGTGAAGGTTGTCTGGCAAACCAACTCTTCGGGCAGACCTTGGCGCACATCGCGGGGCTGGGGTATCTCTTACCGGAAGCACATGTCAAACAGACCATCCAATCCATCTTCCGGTACAACTTCAAGCCAGAGATGACGAAACACATCAACGTCCAGCGTTCCTATGCCCTGGGCGACGACGCCGGGCTCATCTGCTGCGCTTGGCCCCACGGCGGGAAGCCCGATATCCCCTTTATCTACAGTGATGAGGTGTGGAGCGGATTTGAGTACCAGACGGCGACACATCTGATCTACGAGGGGTTCTTCGACGAGGCTTTGACTCTCGTCGAGGCGGTGCGCGGGCGGCACGATGGCATCAAGCGCAACCCCTGGAATGAGGTCGAGTGCGGAAGCCATTACGTGCGCGCGATGGCGAGCTGGGGGCTGTTAATTGCGGCCTCAGGTTTTGGGTACGACCTCACGAAAGATGAACTATCCTTTGCGCCGAAAATTTCACAGGATGCCTTCAACTGTTTCTTCAGCACAGATAAATGCTGGGGCATATACAAACAGCAGATTGACGCGGTGAGCGGCGAGTTAAAACGCTCTATTGAAGTGCTGTACGGTGACGGAGAGGGTCTCCGTCTGCAATAAGGTCAGTTACATGTGTTCCCTGCATGATATGAGCTGAAATACAAAACTTTAGACAAGAAAGGAATAAGAGAAGATGAGAAAGATCGTAGCGATTTTGTTAGTATTGGTTATGGTGATTGGTCTTGTGGCCTGCGCCGCTGACCCGCCGCCACCGACTCCAACACCCGCACCGACGCCCACGCCGGAGCAGGTCACCAATGATGTCGTAAACGGCTTGGAAGACGAAAACGGTGAAATCAACCTCTCCTTCGTCGGCATCATCATGCCGGATATGCGCCACCAATTCTTTGTAGACATTGTAGCAGAACTTACTGAGGTATTAGAGGCAGAGGGTATTCGTGTTGACGCCTCCTCCTCTGACGGTAACGCCGCGCTCCAGTTGGAGTTTGCGGAAAACTATCGGCAAATGGGTGTTGACGGACTCATCGTATTCCCGCCCAGCGGAGCCGAGGGACTCGGCGAGGTACTGCAAAGCCTCAGAGACGAAGGCGTCCGTGTTGTTTCATTCATCAACCGCCTTCCCGCAGGATATGACGTACAAGTTTTGACTGACGACTTTGAGCAGGGCTTGCTGTCTGCGCGTGCGGCGGCAGAGTGGATTGACGCCACCTTCCCAGACGCAGCACCCGGCAGCATCGAGGTTGGCCTACTTACAATCCGGGTCAGCCCAGAGGCCAACGCACAGAGCGATGGCTTGGCCGCGATCACAGAATACACCGACAAAGTCACAATCGTGGCCGAAATTGAGTCAACCTTTGCAGATGGCGAGGCGGTGGTCATGGCAAACACCGAAACCCTGCTCACCAGCCACCCGAATATCAGCGTCATTTTGACCTATAACCACGGTTCAGCGGTGGACGAAGTCGTGATGCGTACCCCCGGCGTCGACTTAGAGAACTTTGCCATTTTTGCAATCGCGCTGGATGATCCGATCAGTCAGCGTGTCGCGCTGTCACGTACCAACGAAAGCGTCGTGCGCGGTGTCGCCACGGCCGGTCGCCTAGGCCGTTTCTACCATGTCGCTGAGGCGATGCTTGGCCGCATAGAGGCCGACGCAAATGGCATCTACTGGAACGACCTCATCATGGTCGACGCAAACAACGTCGATCAAGTGAGAAGAGACGCGGGCTGGGATTAAATAGTAACACAGCGGATATAACCCAGGGCAGAGGTGTGTGTACGCACCTCTGCCCATGTAAAAGGGGAGGCTTGAGAATGGGCAAGCTGTTAGAACTCAGAACGATCACAAAACAGTATCCGGGCGTCGTGGCGCTCGACAAGGTTTCCATGTCCTTTGAAGCGGGACAGATTCATGCCCTCATGGGCGAAAATGGGGCGGGAAAATCAACGCTGATCAAAATTGTGAGCGGTGCAATCCGACCCAGCGAGGGGTCAATCCACTTCGCTGGCAATGAGTACCGTTTCATGACCCCGGCGATTTCTACCCAGGCGGGCATCGGGGTGATCTACCAGGAATTTAACTTAGTACCTTCGCTCTCAATTGCTGAGAACATCTTTTTAGGGCAGAAAATCGGCGGGCGCGCCTTTTCTGATTTCAAGGAGATGAAGCGGCGCTCAAAAGAGCTGTTGCAGGACTTGGGGGTTGAGCTCGACGTCAATCTCATGGTGGGCGGACTCTCTGTGGCAAAACAGCAGATTGTCGAGATCGCAAAAGCCGTGGGGCAGGACGCAAAGCTCCTGATCATGGACGAGCCCAGTGCCGCCATCGCACAAACGGAAGTGGACAATATGCTGCGCATCGTGCGGCGGCTCAAAGAAAAAGGCGTGACAGTCATCTATATCACACACCGCATGAGTGAGCTTTTTGGATTTGTGGATACCGTAACCGTCCTACGTGACGGGAAATTCATAGCCGCAAAGCCCATTGAAGAAGTGTCGCGCAAAAGTCTGATTACCATGATGGTTGGCCGCGAGCTAAACGAGACCTTCCCGGAACGTACCGTCGTCCCCGGCGAGGTGGTGCTTGAGGCAAAAGATCTCTGCGGCAACGGTGACTTTGACATTAACTTCGCCCTCCGCAAGGGAGAGATATTGGGGTTTGCCGGACTGGTGGGCGCCGGGCGGACAGAACTTGCCAAAGTGCTGTACGGTGTTGCCCCCATAGAGAGCGGCGCGCTTTATATCAGCGGTAAGCAGGAAAAAATCAAAAACCCCCGCAAGGCGATCTCGAAGGGTATTGGCCTAATCCCCGAAGATCGGAAAAACGAGGGCGGGTTTTTGAAGTATTCCATCTTGTGGAATGTCTCCATCATGAGTATGCCGCGCCTTTCTAAATTCTCCTTCATCTCACGCAAGCGAGAATTGGAGTTAAGTGAGCGCTATATTGATCTGCTCGACATCCGAACGCCGTCGAACTATCAACTCATGCAAAACCTGTCGGGCGGCAATCAGCAGAAGGTTATACTGGCAAAAGTCTTAGCGGCCCAGACGGATATTATCATCTTCGACGAGCCCACCCGCGGGATAGACGTCGGCGCGAAACAGGAGATTTACCGGCTGATGAACGAGCTGGCCGAACAAGGTGTATCCATCATCATGATCTCCTCTGAAATGGAAGAGCTGATGGGGATGAGCGATAGAATCATGGTAATGTGTGAAGGTAAGATCACAGGCTTAGTGGAAAAAGGCGACTTTGACCAGAGCCGTATTTTAGAACTTGCCTCCGGACTGTAGTTTTAGAAAGAGGGATGTTACATGAACACAAGATTACAATCAGCTAAAGATGTGGTACAGCGCAATGTGCCTTGGGTCATCTTGATCATACAATGTATCGCTTTTGGCATCATCGCAGACAACTTCTTCACCGTGCGAAACCTGGTGAATCTCCTAAATCAAAACGCTTTTGTTATCGTGGCCGCCCTCGGTGTGTCGCTGATTATGATGTCCGGCTCCTTTGATATTTCTATCGGGATGCAGATGTCACTGATCGGTGTCGTATCCGGCTGGCTGCTCACCCTAACGACGATCCCCATCCCCGTGATATTTTTGATCGCAATTTTACTGGGTATGGCGCTGAATATGATCAACACCATCGTCGCCCACAAGCTCAACCTATCCCAATTCATTGTGTCGGTAGCCGCCATGAACGTATTTATGGGCGTGTCGTTTACCATCTCCGGCGGCCGTGTCAGCGATAGACTGCCCGAGGCCGTTCGATTCTTAGGCGCGGGGATGGTCGGTCAAGTGCCGGTTCCCGTCATCGTGGCAGGGGTGTTTTTCGTCATCATGAGTATCTTCCTGACCAGAACCTATTGGGGGCGGTATATCTACGCCCTCGGCGGTAATACAGAGGCGGCTCGGCTGGCCGGAATCAACGTACTGGGTGTACGGATGATGATAGCCGGCATCTGCGGCTTCTTCGTCGCCCTGTCTTCCCTGATGCTGATTGGCCGACTGGGTACGGCACAGTCCACATTGGGGCCCGGTACGGAGTTTCTCGTCATCACCGGCGTACTGGTGGGCGGTATCTCCCTGCGCGGTGGCGAGGGGAAACTGCACGGTGTGCTTGCGGGTATCTTCATCATGGCAATCTTCGGCAACGGTATGCAGATGGCGGGTATGGGCATCTACGCACAGCACATCGTCCGAGGCGGGATTATGATTGCGGCAATCGCCTTTGACTTTTTCCAGTACAGACGCAGACAGAGAGTACAGGGTATGCGGAAAAAGACCTCGTGATTGGCGACTAAGGCGGTTTCGCTCACAACAGTATGCTTATGTTTTTATCCGTCCTCCCCTGCCGATGCAAGTCTCTTATTCGGGTTCAAAACACACCCGAATAAGGGACTTGCTTTTGTTTGGCCTAGCCCTTGCCTTGTGGAAAGCGCTTTTCTATAATTAATTCAGAATTTTTATTAGATGCGTTACGATTGTAGGATATAAGCAAGGTAGCGATTTTATATTTTGCATGGCTGTTTCTGTTGCCGTGTCCCGCAAGTTATGAAAGGAAGATGTTTTTATATGAGCGTGAAATCCACTTGCGAGAGACAATCTATGAAGAATCAAAAATGGACTTTTTTCAAGACTGCTCTTATCACGTATTTGGCGATCTCAAAAATACTCAACTGGATTGATACGGCTTCCGATGTGATGCAAGGTGGCCCAGGGAATGCGGGGTTTGCAATATTTGCTAGATTAGTAGTCAGAGAGTTGCCCCTTATACTTGCTGTAATAGGCTTTGTATTTATCCACAAATCAAAAGGTCGCCTGTGGATTAAACTGATAGTGGGCTATGTAGCCACAATTGCAATACTGTTCTCATACTTGTTCATAGCGCCGCTCTTTATCAACTTAGTTGTCGAAACTCCGTTATTTGACCTGTTCGTGTACTATTCAATGAGCTATGTCATCATAAACTTAGTTCTGATCGGAAAAGATTTGCTAAAGAAAAAGACAAAGAATGAGGAAGTTTCGATTATAAACGCAGAACTTAGGAAAGATAAGAGAAGATAAGTGAGTTTACGGCGTGGAAAATAAGAAAACTCCACACACGAGGATGAAACCTTCCCCTGTGTGCGCGTATAGACATTCCATGGCATAAAATTTGCACTTTTCCATAGGATGATTATCTGTAACCCACATGAACACAAAGTTTTTCTATGCCCCTTATTAGGGTTCGGGCCAGTAGGGTGTGTCCCTATCGTATTTGATACGGTAGGGGCGCTTTTTTTCACTCAAAACAAAAACGACACCCAAACCAAACTTTACAAAAACTTAACACGCATTTCACCTTTTCGTGATAGTAGCGCCGATCACAGATTGATACAATATGATTAACTTAGGGATAATACAGTGAAAGACAAAAGGAGAATCTACTGATATGAAAAAGAAAACAATGGGTCTACTTGCGCTGTTACTGGCGGCAGTTGTTCTGCTCACCGCTTGCGGGGGCGGCAACACAGGGAATGGAGACGGACTTTCCGGGCGCGTCTCTCTCAATGGCTCTACCTCGGTAGAGCGGGTGATCGCCGCGCTGATTGAGGCCTTCCGTGAAGCGCATCCGGGCGTGACTCTCACCTTCGATGCCACGGGCTCCGGCGCGGGTATCACCTCCGCCACGGAGGGCACAGCGGACATTGGGCTCTCAAGCCGCTATCTGCGCCATGATGAAGATGGCGTAGACCCCATCCTCTTTGCCATTGACGGCCTGGCGGTGATTGTCCACCCGGATAACCCTGTCACCGACCTCTCCACAGAGCAAATCACGGGGATTTACACCGGTGCCATCACAAATTGGAGGGAAGTCGGCGGGAATGACGCCCCCATTGCAGCCATCGGCCGGGAGGCCGGGTCAGGTAGCAGAGGTGCCTTTGACGACATCATGGGGATAAGCGACAATGTCAGGCACGATCAAGAGCTCACCTCCGGCGGCGCTGTGATTACTGCCGTGGCGACGAATCCCTTCGCCATCGGGTATTCTTCCCTCTCGGCTGTGGGTGACACGGTACGGATCGTCTCTGTCAACGGAGTGCCCTGCACAGAGGCTACGCTTTTAGACGGCTCGTACCCCGTCCGGCGACCATTCATTTTGATGACCCAGCACGGTACAACACCCTCTGAAGCGACACAGGCCTTCATTGACTTTGTAATGAGTCCGGCGGCGACAGAGATCATTGCAAACGCCGGAGCGGTTCAGGCGCGGTAGTAGGCATTTGAAACAACAGGTGTGGCATCCGGGTCTCTGTTTGGGGCCCGGATATCCGCAGGTTTTTGGAGGGGTGAACATGAAAACAAAAACCCTTGTCGAGAAAACCATGCAGGCTGTGTTTTTCATCTTTGGCATGGTGACGATTGTTGCGGTAATTACCATTTCCGCATTCTTGATTATAAACGGGCTTCCGGCCATTCGTGAGATTGGGCTATCCGAGTTTCTCTTCGGACAAGTCTGGCGTAGCACGGGGTCAGACCCGATGTTTGGCATTTTACCCTTTATCCTCACCTCGATCTATGGGATGCTTGGCGCGATTTTGATCGGTGTCCCCATTGGCTTGATGACTGCGGTTTTCCTGGCAAAAGTCGCACATCCGCGCCTTGCCGCCTTGACAAATACGGCGGTAGAGCTGTTAGCGGGGGTTCCGTCGGTTGTATATGGGTTTGTCGGGATGATCGTGCTCGTCCCCTTTGTTCAGCGCATATTTGGGCTGGCAAGCGGGGCGAATTTATTCTCGGCCATTCTGGTTCTCTCCGTGATGATTCTACCCAGTATCATCAACGTGAGCCGGACGGCCCTTGCGGCTGTGCCGCGGGAGTATGAAGAGGCGAGCCTGGCTCTCGGTGCGACGAAAATGGAGACCATCTTCAAAGTGAGTGTTCCGGCGGCGCGAAATGGGATCACGGCAGGGGTTGTCCTGGGCGTCGGACGTGCTATCGGAGAAGTAATGGCGGTTCTGATGGTGATGGGGAATGTCCCCAACATGCCGAGACTGTTTGAGTCGGCGCGGTCTCTCACGACAGCCATTGCGATGGAGCTCTCCTATGCCACAGGCTTTCAACGACAGGCCTTGTTTAGCATCGGGCTCGTGCTGTTTTGCTTTATCATGGTGATTAATCTGGCCTTGAACTTCGCGCTGAAACGGGGGAAACAGACATGAAAAAGCAGAAAGGCCTGTCCCCGAAGCGGCGGATATACAGCGTCCTTCTCATGGGCTTTATCGGGCTATGTGTCGCCCTAGCCGTGTCGCTGATTGCGATCTTGATCGGCTATATTCTCTACCGTGGATTAGGACATATTACCTGGGAACTGTTATCCACAGCCCGGAGTGCGCTCAGGGGGACGATTGGGATACTGCCGAATATCCTATTTACCCTTTATATCATCATTACGACCCTGATTATCGTGCTCCCCATCGGGATTGGGGCGGCGATCTACCTGAATGAGTACGCCGCAAATCGGCGCGTGGTGCGGATCATTGAGTTCGCCACGGAAACCTTGGCGGGGATCCCGTCTATTATCTATGGACTGGTGGGACTTCTCCTGTTCGTACAAGGTCTTGGATTGCGGACAAGTATACTGGCCGGTGCCCTCACCCTTTCGATTTTGAGCTTGCCCACCATCGTCCGCACGACACAGGAAGCCCTCCGGACGGTGCCCCATTCCTACCGGGAGGGGGCCTTTGCCCTGGGCGCTACAAGGTGGTATATGATCCGGACGATTATCCTGCCATCGAGCCTGGACGGGATCGTGACGGGGGTAATTCTATCTGTGGGCCGTATGGTGGGTGAGAGCGCGGCGCTAATCTTCACTGCCGGGACGAGCTATTTCTTAGTGGCAAACTACTTCCAAGCCCTCGGCTCAAGCGGCGGGACCCTCTCTGTGGCCCTCTGGCTCTACGCGACAGAACACGGAGAGTTTGATGTGAGCTTTGCCATTGCGTCTATCTTGATTATCATTGTACTTTTGCTTAACTTTGGTGTAAAATTAGTCAAGCGCAAGCTGAGAAGGATTTAGGTGGTTGAGATGCATATTATTTGCGCGAACAAATTAAGCTTATACTACGGTGATTTCCAGGCCCTCAAGGATATTGACCTAGATATCCCCGCACGGGAGATCACAGCCCTCATCGGTCCCTCGGGCTGCGGAAAGAGTACCTTCCTGCGCACACTCAACCGGATGAATGACTTAATCCAAGGCGTGAAAATCACGGGGGAAGTTACTTACCACGGGGAGAACATCTACGCAAATCAGGTGGATGTGACGGCCCTGCGGAAAAGCATCGGGATGGTGTTCCAGAAGCCGAACCCCTTTCCCATGAGTATTTTTGACAACGTGGCATACGGCCCGAAGCTCCACGACAGTTTGAGCAAGGCGGAGCTCAGCGACTTAGTTGAGGGTTCCCTCCGGGGAGCGGCACTTTGGGATGAGGTCAAGGATCGCCTGAAAAAGAGCGCCCTCAGCCTCTCCGGCGGTCAGCAGCAGCGGCTTTGTATTGCCCGGGCCCTCAGCGTCTCCCCGGATGTGCTGCTCATGGATGAGCCCACCTCGGCCTTAGATCCGGCCTCCACGATGAAAATTGAGGAGCTGATGGGGACGCTCAAACAGGACTACACCGTGGTCATCGTCACCCACAACATGCAACAGGCGGCACGGATATCGGATCGGACGGCCTTTTTCCTCACCGGCGATCTGGTGGAGGCGGGGAAGACCGACGAGATATTCTCCATGCCAAAGGATAAACGAACTGAGGATTATATCACCGGCAGATTCGGTTAAGAAAGGGGTGCTTCTCATGAACGCGAGACAACGGTTTGACGAAGAGCTACAAGCCCTATCCGAGGCCCTAATCCAGATGGGAGAGACCGCAAATACCGCCATTGACCGGGCCATCACTGCTCTCCTCACGGGAGATCGTGCCCTGGCCGCCCAGGTCATGGCCGACGACGACCAGATGGACGAGATGGAGCGAAATATCGAGCAGACCTGTCTGCGGCTGTTGCTCAAACAACAGCCGGTGGCGGGGGATTTGCGCAAGATCAGCACGGCGATCAAGATGATTACAGACATTGAGCGCATCGGGGACGCGGCCTCGGACATCGCGGAGATTTCCCTGCACCTGACGGGGCCCATGTTCCCTGAAATCAGGGATGACCTCAAAGCCATGGCCACGGCGGCCCGGGATATGGCCACTTCCGCAATCGAGGCTTACGTCAAAGAGGATTTGGAGCTTGCGAAGGAGACACGGGAGAAAGATGACATTGTCGACGACTACTTCCTCACAATCCGCGCCGTCCTGGGTGAGAAGATTCGGACGGATGTGGCCCTCATGGACGCGGCCTTGGACTATCTGATGATTATCAAATATTTAGAACGCATCGGCGACCACGCGGAAAATATCTGCGAGTGGGTGGAGTTTTATAAGACAGGCATCCGAAAAGCGGAGCGGATTTTTTGATGAATGAGCGCATAGTCGTCGTGGAAGATGATGAGAGCATCCGTCGCCTGGTGGAGGTGGCGCTCTCTAGTCACGGCTATGCCCCCGTGGGCTTTGGATCGGCCCAGGCGGCTATCTCGGCTATGGAGCAGGCACCCCCCGCCCTGGCCATCTTCGATATCATGATGGAGGGGATGGACGGCATCGCGGCGGTGGGGCAGATCCGGGCGACGGATTCGATCCGGCATGTGCCCATTATCCTGCTCACGGCACGGGACACAGAACTCGATAAGGTAATTGGCCTAGACGCGGGGGCGGATGATTACATCACCAAGCCCTTTAGCGTCTTAGAACTCTGCGCCCGGGTACGGGCCCAGCTCCGGCGCGCGGCGGAGCAGAGAGAACCGGAACAACTCTGGTCGGCGGGAGCTCTCACCCTCAACGGGGCGACGCGGGAAGCTGCGGTAGCGGGGGTTCCGCTGGAACTCACGTTTAAGGAGTTTGCGCTCTTGCAGAGCTTGATGGAGCACCCACATCGGGCCATCACCCGGGAGGAACTTCTCGGCAAAGTCTGGGGCGCGGATTACTACGGAGAGACGCGAACCCTGGATATACATATCGCCACCCTGCGGCAGAAGCTACGGGGGGCAAGGGCGGAGCGAGAGTACATTAAGACGGTGCGCGGCATCGGCTACCGATTCGTGGGAGGGGAGGACTCGTGAAAAAACGCCTGATGCGGGCGGCTCCCATTGCGCAATTAAAAGACGACCTCATGCACCTCAGTACGATGTGGCCGTCTCTAAATCCAGATGACTACCCCTATGAGGAACTGCGGGAGATCGCGCGGAAAATCAACGACCTGACTGTGGAGAGCCGAAACGCGGCACTCTTGCGGCGGGATTTTTTCGCCAACGCCAGCCATGAGCTGAAAACCCCGGTTACCGCCATCAAGGGCAGTGCCGAACTCCTCCGCGCCGATGTGCCCCTGGAAGAATCCCAGCAGCGGGAATTGCTACAGAGAATCGAGGCCGAGGCGGAGCGACTGCACAACCTGATCAACGATATCATCATGATTAACCGCTTAGAGAGCGGGGAACCTGCCGGGGAAAAGGAACCAGTGAACCTGGACGAAATCGTTCGTGCGTGTGTGGATGAGCTCAGGGGCAAAATTCAACAGAACCGGCTCAGGGTGGATCTGGATTTGGAAGCGGTGTCTCTGTTGGCCAACAGGAAAAACATCTATGAACTGCTGGGTAATCTCATCGTGAACGCGGTGAACTATACGCCGCCGGGCGGGCGCGTGGAGATGCATTTGCGCATGGGTGCGCAAGGGGTCATTTTCTCAATCCGCAACGACGGGGAGCCCATTCCCCCCGGGCACCAAGCTCGGATGTTTGAGCGATTTTACCGCCTGGACGCTGGGCGGAGCAAGTCGGTAGGGGGCACGGGACTAGGGCTTGCCATCGTGAAACATGCGGTAGAGAGCCACGGCGGAACGATCCGGCTTGAGAGCGATGAGCGGGTTGGGGTCTTGTTTACGGTGATGCTTCCTATTTAAAGAGGTCGAGGTCAAGGGCCGGGCGACCGGGGCGGTCGCCCCTACAATACAGCATTTAGGTTTTGTAGGGGTTATCGTCCCGAGCGCCCGGCCCTTGACCTGCCTTGCCATTGTGCTCTAAAAAATAGAGATGATCTCAACCCAACCCATGAAGTAAGCCACCAGCCCTAAGATCGCCAGGTGCAGGGGATAAAAGGCATAGAACAGCCATTTCATGCGTTTGCCGCGCTCGCCGTTAAAGTTCTTCAGCAGGAAGGCCGCCGCGACGCAACCGACTACAAATACCATGGATACGAGCATCAAGGTAGAATCATAGCCCGGCATTCCCATCATGTCCATTTGCATGTATGGGTTATTTGCGAGCCACATGGTACCTAAGAATCCCAAGAAGCTAAATACAAGCATAAAGGCCCCTGCCACAATGGCGGGTACAATCCTGCGCGTAGTCTCCTTCCGGATAATATGTGTGAGCAACACGACGATTACGCCGATAATTGCCCAATCGAAGAAGATAGGTATCGTGGTTAATAGGGCAATGACAACGAATACGACCCAGAAAAGCGGGCGGATTTTGATCTTGTCATACAGCAGGATAGAGACGATGCCCAGTATGATGGTGAACATGATATTCAGCCCGAAATAACCGAATGTCAGGACATGAAAGGGTATGGATATCGCCCCGAATAGCAACAGCCGCAAGATGTACTTTTTTAAGTTGGAGGTATGCCGATACCCCTCAACCACGAAATAGGCCATAATGGGGAAGGTAAGTCCGCCCGCCGCGTACATAGGCACAGCGAGCCACACAGGGACAATTTCCCACCAGGCGATGACAATATGGTTGAGCACCATGCCGATAATCGCAATCCACTTCAGTTTGAACGCGTCGAAACGAAACATCTTTAACCCCTCCAAATTTTTAGTATGTCAAAAAAACTGTAGCAGAGATTCTAGGAAAAATCAAGTGTTCTTAGTAGCAACTAAATGTACAATAGGGTGTTGTGACGCGCCGCTATTCCATTGTGCATCGTCATGAGGCGGCGCGCCAGGCGGTACTCTAATCATGTGCAACGCGGGCGGGCTAACCCCACCCCTATGGAAACTACCGCTCTTGTAGGGGCGAACTGTGTTCGCCCGCCCCGTTTCTGCTGAAACCGAAACACGGGACGCCCAAGGCATCGTTCTACAATGTATAACATCGTTGTAGGGGCGGCAATCTGCCGCCCGCGGATTGCCGAAAGGGGGCGGGCGAACACAGTTCGCCCCTACAAAGGACACGGGACACTCAGGGGCACGTTCCATACAGGTGAACACACCCTAGGTTATTCGCTTCTTATTTCAAAAAATCAAGGCCCTAGCGTGATCATAGCACCACGCTAGGGCCTCGGATTATTATTCTCTTACAAACTATCACCAAAGTCCTTGCGGAACTGTGCGGCCAGTTTCTCTGTCCAGTCGCCGATGGGGCGCAGACGGCCTAGGAAGAAGCGCAGTACCTTGGGCTCCTCTTCAAACTCTAAGCCGCCGATGAGGGCACGGTGCTCGTAGAGCCAGGCCAGGCGGTCAGCCGCGTATTTGATCTGGGAGAGGGTGAATACCCGCTTGGGCACAGCCAGGCGGACAAGTTCCATAGAGGCCAGTTGCTCTGAGCCGTCCTCGTTGCGTTGCTC
>Ga0123355_10006658_pt1 | contig 17169 bp, 7 predicted proteins | sample TergutEmb28metaG_3_FD_89872 | JGI IMG/M metagenome (GOLD analysis project Ga0123355, IMG submission 89872) | Embiratermes neotenicus P1 segment gut microbial communities from Petit-Saut dam, French Guiana - Emb289 P1 | ecosystem: Host-associated > Arthropoda: Insects > Digestive system > Gut ...
AACGCCGGGACAAGCTAAAAAAATTGGAGTTATAGGAAATTCAGCCTTGCACGATAGGCCGTTATGTGTTATACTCATTCGTGCAAGGTTGAGCCGCTTTTGGAGGTTTGACAAATTGCCGATTTATAAGGTTGACGGCGTGAAAAAAGACGGCTTGCAAAAATATCTGGTGCGTGTAAATTACACAGCAGATTGCGGAAAAGCGAAACAGCTAACCCGCACGGCCTACGGTTCGGACGAGGCCAAAGCCTTGGAACGCAAGTTAGACGAGCAGATCAAGAACAAAGAACTATGGTCTGCGAAAAAACTTACAGTCCAACAGTTGCACGATGAATATGTCAAAGTGAAACAACACGAACAACGCCAAACCTCACTGGACAAATTCGAGCGTAACATGAAAGATTTTATCTTGCCGACATTCAAAGACATTCGGATTGATAGAATCACCGTGCAGATGATGAAAGACTGGAAGTTAGCGGTAGAGGGGCGGACGTATCTGAAAAAGGGTACGCCTACAAAACTCGCTTTACGCACAAAAAAGTCTGCGTACACAAGTTTCCGGGCATTACTCAACTATGCAATCGAAATGGAGTATCTACCGCGCGGCGAAAATCCTGTAACTAAGGTTAAATGTTTCAAGGATACAGAGAGTTTGCCGTCAAAGATGGATTATTACACCGCCGAGGAGTTCAAGCTGTTTATTCAAGCGGCAAAAGAGATTGCGATAGAACGAGAGAAACAGACAGGCGATATATCCGAGTGGGAATATTATGTTTTCTTCAACATAGCCTTCTACATGGGGATTCGCAAGGGCGAGAATCACGCCCTCAAGTTTACGGACATTATCTGCAATGTCATGGAGATTACCCGTAGTATCACACAACGGCTCAAAGGCGGCGATAAAGAAACACCGCCAAAAAACAAGTCCTCGATCAGAGCCTTGCAAATGCCCTTGCCGCTGATTCAAGTGATAGACGAACACATAAGGCGGCTAAAGAAAGCGGGAATCTACAACGAGAACAACCGGATTTGCGGCGGTGTGAGAAGTTTGAGGAATAGCACCGTCCAACGCAGGAATGAGTTATATGCCAAAACTGCGGGACTAAAGCTGATCCGAATCCATGACTTCCGACACTCTCATGTTTCTGTCCTTGCCAACGAGCGAATCAACATTCAAGAAATCGCCCGGCGACTTGGACACTCTCGCATTGAAATGACATGGAACACTTACAGTCATTTATATCCGAGAGAGGAAGAACGAGCGGTTGACATTCTCAATGCGATTGCGGCGTAAAATGGTACACGTTTCTTGCACGTTCTGGTTGAAAAATAACACGACACAAGCAAAAATCAGTAAAGGCCAAGTGGTGACGATTGCTCAAAACCATTGAAAATAAAGGGATATGGGCAATTTGGAACAATACCAAAGGAGTCGGAAATGACACGGGTTTATTCTCGTCTCCCGCTCCAGCTCACTACCAGGGTGACACCGCTCCGTTTCCGCCGTTGGCGAAAACTGCGCTCCGTCACCCTGTCGTTCGCTTCCATTGGGCGCAAAGACCCACGCCCAATGGGGAAGGTCAAGGGCGTTTGGGGCGGCGGGGCGTTTGCCCCGCATTTATTTTTTCAAAGGAAACCAATCATATGTTGGATAAACTCAAATTAGTAGAAGAAAAATATCGGGAGCTTGAGGATAGGATGGCCAGTCCCGAGGTCTATAACGATCCGGTGGCGGTGGCGAAGATCTCCCGGGAGCAAAAAGAGCTTGCGCCGGTGGTGGAGGCGTATCGGGCCTATCAAAAACAGGCCGATGCCGCCGAGGAGGCCCAGGCGCTTCTGGCGGACAAGCTGGACGATCCGGAATTTAAGGAGATGGTACAGCAGGAGTTGGAATCAGCCAAATCCGAGATGGTTCGCTTGGAGGGAGAACTCCAGATTCTACTCTTGCCCCGTGACCCCAACGATTCCCGCAACGTCATTGTGGAGATTCGCGGCGGGGCCGGTGGCGAGGAGGCGGCTCTCTTTGCCCAGAGCTTATATCGGATGTACTCCATGTACGCCGAGAACCGCCGCTGGAAGGCGGAGATCGCCAATATCAACGAGACGGAGTTGGGCGGCATCAAAGAGGTCAGTTTCGTGATTCAAGGGGACGGGGCCTATTCCCGGCTCAAATACGAGAGCGGTGTCCACCGGGTCCAGCGGGTACCGGATACGGAGGCGTCGGGCCGGATCCACACCTCCACGGTGACGGTGGCGGTTTTACCGGAGATGGAGGAAGTGGATTTTGAAATCAACCCCGCCGATCTCCAGATCGACACCTTCCGGGCCTCTGGGGCCGGGGGACAGCACGTCAACAAGACGGAGAGCGCCATTCGGATCACCCATGTGCCAACGGGTACAGTGGTGGAGTGCCAGGACGAGCGCAGCCAGCATAAAAACCGGGATCGGGCTATGAAAATTCTCGTTTCCCGCCTCTACGAGGCAGAGCAGGCCAAACAACACGCCGCCTTGGCCGCCGAGCGGAAGAGCCAGGTGGGGACTGGAGATCGGAGTGAGCGGATCCGCACGTATAATTACCCCCAGGGCCGGGTGACGGATCACCGGATCGGGCTCACTTTGTATAAGATCGAGCAGATTCTAAACGGGGACATGGATGAGGTGCTGGATGCCCTCATCACGGCCGATCAGGCGGAGAAGATGCGCATGGTCGGGGAAGAGGCGTAGACGCATATGACAGTGATCGGCCTGACCGGCGGTAGCGGTGCTGGGAAAAGTACGGCGTTACATGTTCTCGCCGAGATGGGAGCCTGTATCATCGATTGTGATCAGGTGTACCATCAGTTGGTGGCGCTTGGAGGGCCCATGCTGGATCAGCTCGACACTCGATTTCCCGGTGTCGTGACAAATGGAACATTGGATCGGCGGGCGCTGGGGCAGATCGTCTTTCACGATCCCCAGGCGCTTCTGGATTTGAGTACGATTACCCACGGCTATGTCCGGGACGAAGTCCGGCGGCACATAGCGGATTGGGCGGCTGAGGGCGGCGAAGTGCTGGCCATCGACGCCGTGGCCCTCATTGAGAGCGGAATTGCAGATTGGTGTACCGCCGTAGTGGGAATCATCGCCCCGGCAGAGCAACGGGTGGAGCGAATTTGCAGGCGGGAGGGGATTGATCCAAGTGCCGCTAGGGTGCGGATCATGAGCCAGAAGCCGGATTCGTTTTTTCAGGCGCACTGTGATTATATCTTAGACAATCAATACCCCTGTGTAGAAGAATTTGCCCAGGCCTGCCGGGTGTTGTTTCAGAGGATTATATAAGCATGTATTATTTTTTATCCCTGCTCATGGGGGCGCTCATCTCCGTCATGATTCTCGTCAACGGCGGGTTGGCGGGGCAGCACGGTATGCACGCCGCCACGGTGATGGTACATATTGTGGGCTTGCCGCTCATTGCGCTTTTGGTTTGGATTCGGCGTGAGCGGCCTTTTTCCAATCGGCAGCACTGGGGGCTCTACTTAGGCGGTGCCGTCGGTGTGCTGAATGTCTTATTCGCCAATTTGGCTTTTGGGCGGATCAGTGTGTCCGCCATTTTGGCCCTGGGGCTGTTTGGTCAGAGCGTCTCCGGGCTGATTGTCGATCAGTACGGCTGGCTGGGGATGCCGAAACATCCCTTTCGCAAAGAGAAGATCATCGGTCTGTTGATCATTTTAGGCGGGATTGCGGTCATGCTGGACAATTTTGAACTGTTTGCCGTCCTGGCGGCCTTTGGCGGTGGGATCACGGTTGTGGTATCCCGCACGATTAACGCAAAGCTTGCGGAGCGGACAAGTGTGCAGATCAGCACATTTTATAACTATGTCGTAGGACTTCTTGTTGCCGTTCCCATTTTCCTGCTGCTCGGACGTGGGGAGCCGGGGCTTCTCAACTTTGCGAGTGTATCTATGTGGTACATCTATCTCGGCGGCGCCATTGGGATGATCGTGGTCTTGCTCACCAATATGACGGTTGCGAAGATATCGGCCTTTTATCTCTCTCTGTTTTTATTTGTCGGACAAGTCTTTGCCGGACTTCTCATTGATGCGCTGATTCTCGGCGTGTTCTCCCGGCAGATTCTTGTGGGCGGTGTACTTGTGGCGTTAGGGCTTGTGGTGAATCTGCTGTTGGATCGGCGAGCGGAGCGGATTTGAGCGGCAGATGAGAATATATGTACAGCGGACACCTGGGTATAGGTGTCCGCTGTTTTGCCGGTGGGGAATGAGCGGCTGCTTATTTTGCAAGGCTTTTCTGCGTTCTTTTATGCACAGAGACTGCAACCATAGCAACACCAACCATCACAACAAAAGTGACGATTGTTCCGAGCCAAGTTGGATTGAATGGAAATCCACTTAATGCCATATTCGTAAGTGTATGAGCAAGCACACTTAGGAACACACTGGCTTTTCCAGATATTCGGATAATTGCACCATAGAAAAAAGTCATGCCGAGAACACTGACAGCGTACATCCCCAGATCAAACTCAATAAATCCAATCAGAAGAAGCGGAATATGCCATGCAAACCAGATAAGCCCCGTAACGATAGAAGATACAACAAAACCATATTTCTTATCAAGTTCGGGTTGCAAAATATAGCGCCATCCGGCTTCTTCTAAGCCACCCATGAAAAACGACATCAGCAATCCAACGAAGTACATATAAAGTGGTGGCAATCCATCCATAGCCGAGCCTGCTACAATCGTATTTACTCCAACAAATAGCACAACGAGTAAAACTGCAAATAAATAGTGACTAACCTTTGCTCGAACGTAAAAGACATTTTTTAACCACTCTTTGAATCCTGACACCTCATTGTTGTTCTTCAACACGATATATGAAACATAGGTAGGCGATAAGCCGCCTAGCATAAGCACCGCAAATAGCCACGGATGATTATCAACGACAATCCCATAATGATAAAGTACAACCATCCCACCCCATGTAAGGAGTGTAATGCCGAGCGTTAAGAGTGTAAATTGTATTGTGATTTTTGTATTCATCCTTTTATGACAGCCCTTTCTTTGTCGCTTTCTCATTTAGGAAATCCGCAATGGTGCGCACAAGAATCTCTAGTCCTTGTTGTCGATTCTTTTTCCCATAGTCTTGCTCAGAAGAAGCCAGTTTCTGTAGAGCATCCATGAGATACGCAAGCGTACCCCAATCTTCCTCTGGTAGCCCGAAAAATTCCCCTGCTTGTGCAAGGTTATTTTGTATTTTATTTTGTTCTTTCCCCCGAATCTCTGTTGGAAGTTTTCGCATCAGATATTCCATATCCTCGGGAGTGAGATATAAGGCAAGGCTGTCGGGTGCGAGGTAAATATCAAATAGCGCTCGCTCAATATCCCCCCGAAAGTTTTCCTCGTCAAAGCGAAAGCGCATCGCCGTCTCAAATCCTTTACGCTCGGCAATCTTGATTGTCTCATACAGAAGTTCTTCTTTCGTTTGATAGTAAGAATAAAACGAGCCTTTTGCCATTCCGGCGACTTTTGTAATATCCGCAACCGTTACATGCCGCAGCCCTTTTCTTTTAATGAGTGCTACACTTGCTTGTTGTAAAGCCTGCTTCGTCAATCTTTTTTCTTCTTCACTAATTATTTTCGGCATATAATCTTCTCCATCACTATTATGACTATTTTTATTATATTTGGTCATAATAATATTTATAGTCGAATCTGTCAAGTGCCATAAAGAAGCATACTCAATACGAAATATCAGATTTCCACTATTTTCGTCAAACCAGAAATAATCCGCCCTCTCTCTGCCAAAACTAAGAGGAACAGAGAAAGGACGGGTTTTATTTTGGAGACGAAAAAAGAAGCCATCCCCCAGGCGGATGGGGTTTATCAAAAAGATCAGATTGAGGACATGGGCTCCGTGACCGTGGAGAACCTCAGAGGGACGATTCACTGTATTACGATTGTGGGTCAAATCGAGGGCCATCAGATTTTGGCGGAGAACATGAAGACCACCAAGTACGAGCACGTCATGCCCCAGCTTGCGGCCATTGAGGAGAGCCCGGAGATCGACGGGCTCTTGGTCTTGCTCAACACCGTGGGGGGCGATATTGAGGCGGGGTTGGGGATTGGGGAGCTGATCGCCAGTATGGAAAAACCCACGGTGTCTCTCGTGTTGGGCGGGGGACACTCCATCGGCGTGCCCTTGGCGGTGGCGGCGAAGCGGAGTATTATTGCGCCGTCGGCGACTATGACCATCCATCCCGTGCGTTTGACCGGCGTGGTCATCGGTGCGCCTCAGACGTATCACTACTTTGGACGGATCCAGGATCGGATTGTCCAATTTGTGACGAAAAACTCTCGGATCGAGGGGGAGAAATTTTTGGAGCTCATGCTCAACACAGGAGAACTGGCCGCCGACGTGGGGAGCGTTATCGACGGGGAAGAGGCGGTGGAATTAGGCCTGATCGACCAGTTGGGCGGGCTGTCCGACGCGCTGGCATATCTGCACGAGGAGATTACGCGACGGCGGGAATCTTAGAGATGTGCTGAATCATATCGCTCTCCGGCGGCAGGCTTTTAGCCTGTCGCATTTTGTGCTGTGATCAGCGTTTTATGGGCTGCTATCAGCTATAGCACAAGGAAAAGAAGAGATATTGCACAAAATAAATGAGATGAAGTATACTATTTCAACAAAAATACAGTGAACTATTGCAATCACTAGAAGAATGCTTTACAATTACTTAATAAGGGAAACTAAGTAATTTCGACACCTCTCGCTATAAAATTGTGAACCACCTGCAATTGCTACATAACGTCTAAAGATTGGCGAATCGGTAAAATACGGAATAAAGGAGTGATCGGCGCATCTCAAACACCAGTTCTGACCATTGTTTAACAAAAGTCGTACACAAACTTTTAAGCATGAAAAGGAGAAGGAAAAAGATGAAAAAGAAACGTTTTTTAGCCCTGCTACTGGCCGCAATTATGATACTGACACTGATTCCACCGTCGGTTGCCTTGGCAGATTTTAACCCGGGCAACTATGTCGCAAGACTGCAAGGTGCCGGCTCAGGTGGAGCCAACCAACTGATCCAATGGACCGCCTTTGCTGGGCCGGCAGCGCAGGATTTCCAGATCAGCCTTTGGGTCAAAGGCCAAGGTACCCTGTGGATACAGTTGGCCGACAACGGTACCCGCGTTGTACTGGACCGGCGGGCTACTGCTCCCGACGGCGCAATCGACTACGACGTGTGGACCCTAATTACAGCTACGACACCCCTACCCGCACGTACCCATGAGTTTGGTTCCACTTTAACCATCCAAGGGACAACCACCGGCGGCGATGTGCTGTATATAGACAATATCACGGCCACGTTGGGCGGCGCACCCTATGCCATCGCCAACGGAAACTTTGAGATCGGTAACTTTGGCACTGGCGGCGGAAGCTGGAATGCGGGCAGGAATTCGCCCAATATCAACCAAATCGGCGGCTGGACTATCGTACCGCCTCCGGTCGTAGGCCCAGCCTATACCGTGACGATGACAGGTACGGCGGCGGCCAACGCGGTCATCACACCCGCTGGCGCACGTCCAGCGGGCGACGCCATGACGTTGACCGTTACTCCGCCGACAGGACACTACATGGTACCTGGTTCCTTATCTGTAACAGGCGTACCGGGCCTCACCCAGACGGCGACGGGCGCGACCTTCCAGATGCCGGCGGGCGGCGGGGCGGTTGTAGTCAACGCCGAATTTAGACTGATCCCCACGTATACAGTAACCCTGGCGGGGACGGCGGCGGCCAACGCGACAATTACACCGACTGGTGCGCAACCGGTGGGAACGCCCATGACCCTGACTGTCACGCCGCCCGTATTCCATGAGATCGTGGCCAACTCTCTGTCGATCACAGGCGTTGCCGGTATCGACTTGACCGAAAGCGGCGCGACTTTCCTGATGCCGGCAGGCGGCGGTGCGATTACAGTCAACGCAGAGTTTGAGCCGACAGTGTTTCCACCTGTGACATCTGCGGAGTTCTCCGGTCGTGTGAGTGAATTTGTCGCCCGGGGCAGCGAGTGGACGCCTGGCGATGGCTACTTTGGTGTAAGACATTCCGTCGCGACTATCGGTTCCGGCGGTAGTTTGCTTACACTCCGTGTTACAGCCAGCGAAGATGTCCTTTATGCCGTCGTAGAGGGTGCAAACCGCGACACGCAAAATGTATTCTACATTAGCATTGACGGTGTGGACGGCTATACATTCATGGGCCGCGAGAACGTCAGTTTTGTAGTAGCCAACGGCTGGCTCTATCAAGTCGTCAGACCGATGAGCGCGTATCGCGCTGAGTATGCACAACCGGCAAGAGCGGTTAATGCCCAAGCCCAACCGGTTACTCCGGTCTGGACACTGATGCCGGAGTGGTTTGGTGCAGACTATGTTTATGTAGCGGGTGTCAGCACGCCAAATCCCGACAGAGATGCCATCCGCCTTGAGCGCGTCGGTATGGAATATTTCAGAACTTGGACCGGCATGAGACTCCGTCTCGACCAGATCGGAAATCCCGATCCCGCCGACATCCAAATTTCTTGGCGCGGCAAGAACACGGCGGCCGGCCCGGCGGGCCAAGTGCCCGTACATATCCCGGAGGCTGTGCTTAATGAAGGCATCCCGACAAGCGCACCCCTGCTGGCCGTTGGTGAGAACACCATTACGCGTCCCCGTCCGGAAGGCGTATACTTCCCGCTGGAAGATCACTCCACCATCTTCAACCCGTTGCGCGGCGGCGGCTCAAATCTGCAATCCGCAGAAGAGCCCAACTGCCACTGCCCCGACTCTGAAGACTGTATAGCGTTGGGGATTCACACCACAATGTGCCGCATAACCGGCGACCGCATTCCGTTCTCTGAGTCAGATGGCCCGCTGGACGGCCAGTTCTACGGTTACGCCTACCTCACATGGAGAGAGTTGGAGCCGGCGAGCGGATTCTTTAACTTCGAAGGCGCCAGAATGTACACCAAGGGCGACTATGCTGTTGTCGGTCCGAACATGGATCAATACCAGTGTGTCCGCGGCAACGTAATTTCCACTGCGCTCCAACACTTTGCGGATGTCGGCGCCCATGTCCAATTGCGTTTTGTTATGGACTATCCCTTTGGTTCCCCCTTCGGTTATTGGAGCGGCACGAACTATACGGGTGGATATTGGGACAACGATCCCCAAGGTCTAGGTAGAGACCATACTACTTTAGCCATGATCAATTTGCGCAACGAGGCCATTGCGGATATCCCGACTTGGCTGATTGAAAGAATGCGCGAAGAGCCGAATCGCCCGAATCCCGCCGTTTTTGAGAATGAGATTCTCGTCTCCGGCTGTAGAGACAATATCCCCAACCGTCCCGACTTTGACCCCGGGGATGGCCTATATCAAAGAATGCGGAGCTACGACTGCGGTGATCCGAACTGCACAGTAGTTGGAGTGGAAGTTGCAAATACTTCGCCCTTTGATGTTTTGTGCGCAGATAAAGCCTTCTATTTCTGGGCGCAAAGATGGCTGACCGGATACTTCCACTGCACTATCCCAAACCCGCACGGCGGTACTGATTTGAGAATCTGCGACGACGGCTGTGTTCCCTATCGCCGTCCTGTGGGCCTGACGGGCGGTCCGCGCCTCGCAGCTCACCGCACCCATAATTATCACCCCAGCTATTTCTGGGGCCCGGAAGGCACGTGGTACCTCACGCCTCCGCCTGACATTTCCGGCGGCGTCGGTATGGGGCCGAGATATGAGCACCATCTCTTGATCTATTACCATGAGCGCGCCATCAATGCGTTGGCGGCAGAGATTGCAGCCGAAGATTCCGTTTGGAACGCGGTTGCAAACGTGCAACTCGGTTCACTGGGCCGCTGGGGCGAGTTCCACAACTGGCCCGCCCAGGATACCGGCACTTTCCCAAATGTCCAGCTCGGATATCAGTATGTGCGTGCCGTAATCGACGCGTTTGCCTGCAACCCCAACATCGACATCGGCATGAGATACGCCAACCTGTTCCAAGGCAGATGGGATTTGGGTCTCTTCAATGACCAATCCGGTCACACAAACAACTTGCCCTATGCAAACGCCATGGCCGGCGTGAACTTGGCCGATACCGTCGACGGTTGGAGAGGCCACGGCGGTGGCACTGGCATCGCCGGTGGCGGCGCCAACATGGCAAACGTGACGGCCTTCACCGGTCTTAATGCCGGACAATACACGACCGCCCACCGGCATCCCACGCACTGGATGCACGGCTGGACCGGCGGCGAGTACGGTGACCAGTCCGTCCCCTCGAACTGGTTCTGGCAATACGTCCAATTTGACGTGTCGCTCCAAGGTGACCTGCACCGCGGTACCATGCACGATTACGGAACCGGCACAGGCTCTACCAGAGTTCACATCATGAACCTCTTGGAGTCCTTCCGCTGGACCCATGTCTCCAACTTGACACCGCGCGGGCCGAACGCAGGCCGCACAAACGCCCTCACAGGCGATATGCAGCGGGCGCACAAGAACAACGATGCAGCCTATGACAACATGGGCTATCGCTTCACCATCGAAGAAGTAGAGATCACAGACGGAGAACTGCTCCGCAATGAAGAAGTTGATGTGCGTATGGTCGTCAACAACCGCGGCGTGGCCCCATTCTATCGCGATTGGCCGTTGGTCGTCTCCTTTATCGACAGCGAGGGCAATCTCGCCCGTGACAGCGCAGGCAATCTCATCGATGTGACCATTGACGAGGTTGACATCTCAACATGGATGCCGCGTCACCGTCCGATCACCAACGCGCGCACCCCGATGACAAGCTATCGTTACACCGATAACGGCGCACGTGTCTACTACCGTTCATGGGAAGAACTCGGCATTGATAACCCGAGAATGACGATCCCCGCAAATGACGGGCGTACAGAAGTTGAATTCAGCTTTGTAGTACCCGATCTGCCGGACGGTGAGTTCACAATGGCAATTGCCATCCTCGACCCCGTTCTAGGGGATGACGAAAACCACTTTGGCATCCGCTTCCACAATCTGCCCCAACGTGAGGACAGACGTGTCGTATTTGAGCCTTTGGTAGTAGGGGTCGCTGAGCCCTTCGAGCCCGGCGATTATTCAGCCAGACTAATCGGTGACGGATCGGTACACCCTTGGCGGACGGATGGCTCGACTGAGAGATTCAATCCGAATCGTACAGTATCTATACCAAATAACTCTACCTGGACGCTTTCGTTCTGGGTTAGAGGCACTGCGACTGGGCTGACGGTTCTTGGTGAGTCTTGGGATGACTATCTCGTGCTCCTGCCTGCGCAAGATGTGAATGCTGCCACTTGGACACAGGTCACCCATACCTTTACCAATGTGTTCACATCCCCCGTGGTCGCAAATCGGACCGTTCACATCGTGACCAGCAACTCCCCCAGTAACCACCTCTACGTAGACGGGTTTGAGTTGGTAAATCACGCTAACCCCGGTGTCAATGTGCTGGCAACTCCGGCAGCGACACCGAATCACGGATTTGAGATGGGCAACTGGACCAACTGGTGGCAGGACGCTGCTTGGGCGGTGACTCGCTATGGAGCACCCACCTTCCCCGGCAGCAACTGGTCCATTGTACCCAACTATACTTTCGCCGAAGTAACAATTGATCCCGCGTCAACGGCGGTGACAGGCGGCGGGACAGCCGCAATCACACCGGCCGGTGTGCAACGGTCTGGGACACTCATGACTGTGACCGTTACACCACCTGCGTTCCACGAGATTGCGGCCGACTCCCTATCTGTAACAGGTGTGCCGGATGTCACCCTTGCGGCAACCGGTGCGACCTTCCCCATGCCGGCAGACGGCGGCGCGATTGTAGTCAACGCCACGTTCGCGGAGATTGATCTTACCGCTGAGCTCACTGCCCTCGTTGCCGAGATTGACGAGGACATCGCCGGCGGCGTGCTGATCGCGGGCGAGTGGACAGATGCGAGTTGGGCGGCCTTGCAAAGCGCGCTTACAGCGGCGCGTACCGCACTTGAGCCACCCGTAAACCCGACTGAGGTCAGGCTGGCATACACGGCGCTGCGACAGGCGCGGAGCGGCTTATCTTCCATCTTCCAATTTTCGTTTGAAGAGTTCACCGGCCGCATTGATAACTTTAACGTCTCCGAGTGGCCCGATGTGCCCCACGAGCATTACACAGGCACAGGCACAGGCGCAGACCTCACGCTCCGCGCAACTGCTTCCGACGATATGCTCTACCTCATGGTAGAGGGTGCTGACAGAGACACGCGGAATGTGTTCTACATCAGCATAGACGGCCAACCTGGCTTTAACCGTATCGGTCGTCCCGATGTGAATTACATTATTGCCGCTGGCCATCTCTTCCGGCCGACGGCCGACCAAGCGACCAGCACCACGCCGGAATTCCCCGGTGCCACTGCCAATGTGAGTCGCATCAGCATGGACTATCACACACATTGGACCGGAGTGCGTGTGCGTCTTGACCAGATCGGCAACCCCGATCCGGCGGATATCACCATTTCCTGGCAGGGATTTAGTACCCGGGCCAACCGCACGAACACAGGCTTCTCCAGCACGACACGCGCTGATCTGCCCGCAGACGCAAGCGCAATGATGGGTGTCGGCAACTTCTCGCGTCCGAACGTAGCGACCTACTACCCGGTGGAGAATTTCAATGTTATCACCAACAATCCGCTGATAGGCGGCACCAACAGGCTGGTACACCAATATGCCACTTGGAGAATGATACAGCCCGTGAGAGGCGAGCTCCACCTCGAGGGTCCAAACGCCGCGCGGCAGAACGGCATGTCCAGTGACTATAACATCCACGGTGCGGATCACATGCAACCACCCGCTACGCGACCCGGAACCGTATTGAACACGCAGATGACGACCGTCTCGAACAACAACCAACACATGTCCCTGCGTTTTACCATGGATATTCCCACAGGCACAGGCGGCACCGGGGACAACGCTGCCCTCATCGCTGCAGGCTTTACGCCGGTCACCCAAGCGGAATTTAACGAAATGTACCCCTTCGGTCCGAGCCGGACGGTTAATGCAGCCTTCAATCGGGCTATGCTCAACGCCCATAACCGCGGTGTTGCGGATATTCCCAGCTGGGCCATTGCGGCGATGCGCCAGCACTCCAACCTGCTGACCATGGCAAACGGAGAACCTGCCACATGTCCGCACAACGTCCCCTTCATGCCGGACTTTGACCCCAGCGTTCCGAATGCAATCATGCACATCCCCGGGGATAACCTGTATCAAAGAATGCGTGACCCCGCTGATCCACACGCAGGCTTCTTCCGTGGGTGGAGAGACCAGCCGTTAGGCGACTATGCAAACGAAATATACTTTGAAGGCATACGCGTCACTGACGGTCTCTTCCGCTGTACGATTCCGGATCCGTACGGCGGGCCTGATCTCCGCGTCTGCCCGAACGGCTGCATCCCCTACCGCCGCCCCGCAGGCGTGAGAATGCCCGGCGAGATCTGCCACAACGAGACCCACCTTCTGCACGAGCACATGGGCTGGGTTCCCAGCCACAACTGGGGCCCTGAAGGGATGTGGTACTTCTCCAGCCCCGCCATCTCCGGCGGCATCGGCCTCAATCCGAGATATGGACACCACATGCTGGTACATTACGTCGAGGAAGTAATGCAACTGATTGCCGCCGAGGTTGGTCGCCCGAACTCTCCGTGGAGCGCCATCGCACAGATCCAAGTCGGCATTCTCGGCCACTGGGGCGAGTTCCACACCTGGCCCACGGCGTCCGCCGGCACTTTCCCGGACTCGGCAACCGTCTATCCCTACGTCCGGGCCGCAGTGAACGCCTTCGCCTGCAACGAGAATGTGCAGGTCGGGATGCGCTACGCGAACTTTATCGCCACGAAGTACGACCTGGGCTTCTTCCATGACGAGGCCGGCCAAGCCTCTCACTTCTCGGTGTTCAACACCATCCACGGCCAGAGCCTGAATCATGATAACTTCTCTGACAACGGCTGGGGTCGAGGTCACAACACAGGCGTAACCTCGACAACAGACAACCTAAACTGTCACATGCGGAATATTCCGGAATTTACCGGTATGAACGCGCAGGAATACGCGAACGCCGCCCGCAACCCATCCTGGTGGATGACCGGCGGCTGGACCGGCGGCGAATGGGGTGACCGTTCCAGCAGCAGATGGAACAATGAAATCCAGACCGGACCCGTCGGCGACGATTTCATCTCCATCATGAATACCATCACTGCGTTCCGCTTCTCGCACCAATCCAGCCTCACGCCGCGCGGTGTGAACTTCACCACCGCTGTTCCCACCACTGCGGCCAATAAGAACACCCACGCGGCCACCGACAACATGGGCTACCGCTTCGTGGTCGAGGAAGTCCACGCAGACGGCGTCCTGCGCGCCGGCGAGACCGTCAATATCGACATGACCGTTGCCAACCGCGGGACGGCTCCCTTCCTCCGCAACTGGCCTTTGGAGGTCTCCTTCCTCCGTCCGAATGGCGAAGTCGCACACACAATGAACATTGATGAAGTGCAGATCAGCCAATGGCTTCCGCGTCACAATGCGATCAACAACGCGCGTCCGGCGGGTACGGGGTACCGCTACGTCGATAGTCCTGTTACAGGCGATCCGGTACGCATCACCTACCGTACAATGGAAGAGCTTGCCGATCTGCAAGAATGGCCGGCTGACCATCCGAACTTTATCCCCGCGCATGACGGCCGCAACTCGACCAGCTTCCAGCTTGCGATCCCCGCAACGCTGACAGACGGCGAGTACACCATCGCTATCGCCATCATTGATCCCATTAACACCGATGTTCGCGACGGCTACCGCGTAAATACCAACGAGCCTGGTATCAGCTTCCACAACGCGGGAACGCGCGCTGACAGACGTTTGCCTCTTACCGGCCTTGTCGTGGGTGCGGAGCCAAATGCACGTGTATGGACTGCGGCAGTTGTCGGAGAGGGTAGCGTGACACCCGCATCAGGCGTTGCCAATCCCGCTGATCTGATCACCATCACGGTAGACGACAGAGTAGGGCATGTATTCGCCGGTGCAACTGTTGCCGGTACAGGCATTGACCAAGCTGCTGTCAACGTCAACGTGGCCGCACGGACAATCACTTTCCCGATGCCGGCAGGTGCACCTGACGCACCACTCGCCGTGACTGTAACACCGACATGGACTGCCGACACGGCACGCCCGTGGACCGCAACAGTCGTAGGCGGCGGAAGTTTAATGGTAGCCAGCGGCACCGCTTATCCGGGCGCCAGAGTCGAGCTGGAGTTGGCTCCCAGAGGAGGCTTTACTCTCACAGGAATAGCCGTATCCGGCCCAGGCATCCTGCAGGGTACCGTTGCGAGCAGCTTGGACGCGCAGAGAATCAGCTTTGCCATGCCTGCGGGTGACAGCGCCCTTGCCGTGACGGTAACTGCGAATTGGTTCGAGTTCCCATACGCTCCCGGTACACTCGTCACCACAGCAGTCAATCCTGCGTCCACGGTGCTCACAAACGGCGGATCGGTTGTAATCACACCGGCTGGCCCGCAAGAACCGGGTACACGCATGACCGTGACCGTAGTAGCGCCGGATTGGCATGCGGGGCTACATGAGTGCTATGAATACGTGAGTAGCACCATCGAAATAACAGGCATTGCTGGCATCGAGCAAACAGCGACAGGCGCGACCTTCCTGATGCCTGTAAACGGTGGAGAGATCACAGCCGACGCGACCTTTGTGGCGCGCAACTACAGAGATCGGCTCGTAGCGCTCGTCAACCATATTCTCCCACAGGTGACCGGCGGTTATCTGAGACCGGAGATATTCACCCATGACAGCTGGCAAGCCCTGTGGGGCGTCGGGACAGGTGCGTATCATGTGGGCTACACAAGGATGTGGTTCTCCGCAGAGCGCAATGCCGCTGCCTACGACCCGAACGACACAAGAGAAACGCTCACGCACAGACTGGCATACCTCGCGCTACGTGCGGCGTACGAGGGGTTGGTACCCATTGAGCCGCCGATTACGCTGCCGCCTAACGTTCAAATTCCAGATGACTGGGAAGTTGAGAAGTGCGAAGAGACCGGCGACATCACAATCACCCCGCCAGACGATGACTATCCCATGATCACGATTCCCGGCGACGGCGGAGACTTCGTGGTGACGGTGCCCGGCGAGGACGATGAGGACACAACAGTCACGCTCCCGCCCGACGGCGGCGATATAGTAGTGGATGACGACGGTAATATTACCATCACAGTCCCCGGCGACGACGATGACGTGACGATCACAATCCCTGGCGACGGCAGCGACGTAGTTGTGACAGTGCCCGGTGACGATGATGAGGATACGACGATCACGCTCCCGCCCGGCAGCGGCGACATAGCGGTGGGCGACGACGGCGATATGACGATTACAATCCCCGGCGACGACGATGACGTGACGATCACAATCCCCGGCGACGGCAGCGACGTAGTCGTGACGGTCCCCGGTGACGACGACGAGGACACGACAATCACACTCCCGCCCGGCAGCGGCGACATAGCGGTGGGCGACGACGGCGATGTGACGATTACAGTCCCCGGCGAGGACGATGACGTGACCATCACAATCCCCGGCGACGGCAGCGACGTAGTCGTGACGGCGCCCGGTGACGATGACGAGGATACGACGATCACGCTCCCGCCCGGCAGCGGCGACATAGCAGTGGGCGACGACGGTGATATCACGATCACGGTGCCCGGCGACGACGATGACGTGACGATCACAATCCCCGGTGACGGCAGCGACGTAGTTGTGACAGTGCCCGGTGACGATGACGAAGACACGACGATCACACTCCCGCCCGGCAGCGGCGACATAGCGGTGGGCGACGACGGGGATGTGACGATCACAGTCCCCGGCGAGGACGATGACGTGACGATCACAATCCCCGGCGACGGCAGCGACGTAGTCGTGACAGTGCCCGGTGACGATGACGAAGACACGACGATCACGCTCCCGCCCGGCAGCGGCGACATAGCAGTGGGCGACGACGGTGATATCACGATCACGGTACCCGGTGACGACGGCGACAGCACGATTACGATCCCCGGCGACGGCGGCGACATTGTTGTAGAG
>Ga0123355_10006659_pt1 | contig 17168 bp, 7 predicted proteins | sample TergutEmb28metaG_3_FD_89872 | JGI IMG/M metagenome (GOLD analysis project Ga0123355, IMG submission 89872) | Embiratermes neotenicus P1 segment gut microbial communities from Petit-Saut dam, French Guiana - Emb289 P1 | ecosystem: Host-associated > Arthropoda: Insects > Digestive system > Gut ...
AGTCCGGTTGATCTGCGTGGGGGATCTGCCAAAGTAGCTGATGACTACACAAAGAAGAAACATGTCTTCAGAATCAAGTGAGTCATAACATCATAACAGTTTTTTTATTACAAGAGAAATTTCGGAATGTGTTAATGATAATTTGAGTGAGTAATGATCTTCAACGCCGTGGAATTGCTTCAAGTCCAGAGGAAAGGTCCATCAAGTCATTGGAATCTCCTTCTGTATTTTAGAATATCTAAGAAAGAACAACCAAAAGTAACTGACTTTATACCATAGAGCAAAGTCATTTTTGGTAAGCTCTTACTTGGCTGGACAAGAAGTTCAGTGCCATTTATGGAATGTGGGAAGTTCTATAATATTGCTTACAAGACCCCACCATTTGACTATACTGTGAGTTAGCTGAATCCATTCTATACACGATTTTAACATTATCCTCCCATTTTCACATGTGTCTCAGTGTTCTCTTCTTTTGAGATTTATCAGCAGAAATTTTGTATTTGTTTTTCAGGTTTAGGTCTTTACCACCTCTACCTTTATTTCATTCCTAATGTGGAATGTTTAAATTGTAAAGCCTCTTTCGTATGCTGTTTACCACCATTCTCATGATACTTCTATTCATTTTATGAACTTTCCTGTTTTGTGTATTGCAGGCTAGCAAATGGGGCTGAGTACCTCTTCCAGGCACGTGATGAAGTTGAGATGAATGAATGGGTTCGACGTATAAGTGTACAATGCGACCTCCATGGGTCAGCTGAGCCTTCACGTTCCCAGACACTCCCTGCTTCTGGTGAGCGCAAGGATGAACCAAAGCGTAGGAGCTTCTTCACACTGAAGAAAAAGTAAATATAGTTTTTTTACTCACTCCTCAGACTGTAGTTATATGTACGGTTGGAGAAAGTGTTAAGAATGTGAAGATAGAGAAAAGTAAGAACTATGCAGTGATATGTAAACATGACCAGTTTAAGACATGATGAGAATTACTTTCCCTGTAATATAATCTGTTCATATACCTTATATAACCTATTTTTATCTTTTAAAGACACATATGTTAGCCATAGTACTGGGATAGAAGGAAAGAGTGTTGTTTAGCTTAGATATATCACACTAGCTTTGCTTTGGCAGAGAAACATAAGGTATGTGGGTACAGTAAAACCCCAGTTGCCTTGGTGCTTGGGGTTTTTTTTGCAAGGTTTAAAGTGAGGAAAAGTTGTGTGCTTTACTATCACATATTCTGTAGTTTACTGCCTCACCACCAGGGGGCTTAAAGACATAATGATCCTAAAATGGAAGGGGGTTTAAAGATACTTGAAGATCATAAAGTGGAAGAGATCAGATCTTTAAATTCACAAAAACTGCATGCACAGACTGAAGTGGCTGTAGTTGCTGCAGCTTAATCAGATTTTATATTCAAGTCTTGTAATATCTGCAGAGTATGAACATGGGTTCGGTCATTCACCTTGGTGATGTAGTTTTTCAAGCCCTCTGAACAGAGACCAGCATCTCTGTAGTCTCAACATGCAAAGCACAGCATAAATTCACTGTCGCTCGGTTTCAAGCCCATGGTTTGGTTTGGGTTTGAAAACCACTCTTCCCTTTATTCTGTGATTTTTTAATGTGTTTTGCATGGTGGGTCGTCTTGGTTACTATATTTTCTGCAAATGCTTTATCCAAAAAATAGTTTCAGGTCTCATTTTTGTCCTTTGCTGTGCTATGAGATCAAAATCTGTCAGTGAAATCTTTTTTCCTGTGATTCTATACTTTATGGAATATCTTCCTATTAAAATTCTTGTGGCTTACACCACTGTCAACCTCTCATCATTGCATAATATTCTGTAGGCCTTTTTAGTATTGCTGTCTGCAGCTAATAAAACCCTTTTGTATAGCTTTTGTCAAAATTTTCTGCTACTAGAATCTGCAACTTTGGAAATAAGAGTATTGTTTTTGGGGGTCTTAAGACTGCCTTTTGTTAGTTGTATGTAAGTAATCATTCATGAAATTGTTACTCTATCTTGGTATATGAATAAACAGTATCAGCCCTGTGACACGTTATAAATACTTTGCTGATGGTAGCATAAAACAGAACTAGTTGACGTGTACGATGCAGAATTTCGCCCAACTCAGTTTGCATTGAATATACACGGGTATAAGGATGAATCATTGTAGTTTTTCACATACATTACATTGATTCCATTGAGTTATAAAAATAGAGGTGCCTCTGTGCTAAAGTGATAGTTGTGAGGCAAAGTTTTGTCATTAAAGTATGTCAGGATATGTAACCTTAAATAAAATGATCATTAAGCTGCAAAAGGTTTGTCTTACAAGTATCTGTAATGAAAATAAGTCATGCAAAGGACATACAAACTTACGCACATTGCTGATATTCTGAGTATATGAGATGGCTAATATGATATGGAAACCTGCAGTAATAGAAGCATTGAAGGGTTTAGTTTGGAATGAGTGCTAGTAGATTCTTTCCACCTCCCTTACCACACTAGCAGAGCGCCTGACTAAATGTATACCCATTGGAAACTTTCTGCTTACTTTTTTCCTTAAATTTTGGTGTCACTGCAACTTCACTCCTGCCCCTTTAATACAGTATCCACTTTGGAATCCACTCATAGAACATAATGAACAATCTGCGTTTTGTAATATAACTTGTTGCATCTTAAAGAAGGTGTTGGCAATGAACCCCAATAACTCTCAGGCATGATTGACACATGGTGAACATAGTATTACAAATTGTGTGAAATTTTTTTCTAGATATTGCCAGTACTGTGTACCGGATAATTTCTTTAAGGTCATCCTCAAAGCCCGATGTTATAAATGTTGTACACAAATGATAGTCACTTGGCATCAGACCAAGTGGTTTAACAGTCCACAAAGGAGGACTGAATTATTCAGTCCCCAAAAATGTTACATTAAGTGGCCGTTGAATTTATGGCTGTATGGAAAGTTGCTGGAAGAACCTGCATTTATTCTCCTAATGACGTAAATTTAAGAAAAGATGGTGTGATAATTTGTCCATTATATCCTTCTGAATTCATTGTATCTGCAAAGAAGATGTCTGATTATTCCTGTTTTGCTGCAAGTACACCTTTCTTCAACTTAATGTCATGTTACACCACCTCTTGTAGCATGTATTGGTCTGGGATTTTGTGCTCACCAGTATCTGCTATTTTGAGTAGTTATGTGGCTGTGTAAGTAACCTCATCTGTAAGATAAGGTGGCTTCACACTACACTACTTCACAAAAGCTATTACACAACTGTACTCTGACAACAGAAATTTTTGTGGACATATATTTATTCTGAGTGGAATTGAAATTGCTGGAAGCCAGCTTCTAAATTTATTGTAACACTTTTTATGTGGTTTATTTCTTGTATAGTTTTCCACAATAAAGACCCTCTGTGTTACACGGTACTTCATATTCACAAGCAGCTAAGTCTGTTGTGCACAGCTTCTGAACATGGACTGATCTTAAAACTTGCTGATAGGTGTGGCTAAGCCTAAAGAAGTGCTTCCGCAAATGCCCAGAAATCACACTACTGGGGGTGAGTGATATGTAGGTGGATAATACAGCTGATAGCATATGTGTCACTTTGCAAGGGACATGCTGTACCCCCCATTCTTGTTTAAACCTTGTGTTTTTGCGTTATGTTACACAAGACATTATCATATGTTTTCATTCTGAAGTTAATTGTGTTTCAAAATAGAATGTACCCAGATTCCAAGACACCCTGCAAATGTATGTAACTATATAAATTTTCAAATCATGATTATTTAGTGCTATAGTTTGCTAATTGGCCCCCTCTGTGGGATGTGTGACTGTCTCAAATGTTAGTGCTCAGCATATAAGTTGGAATGCAAATCTGTATATAACATCTCATATTACATACATGGAATTTGAGTCATTCCTTTTAATTCTTTATGTGTGCATTGCTACAGCTTATGTCAGAACCTGTCACATATGATCCTATTCAGAGAGCGCATTAACAAAAGTAACTGGCAAGGTAGCCTCTATTACCTGAAGAATTGTGTAAAGAAAATAGTTCATGTGTTTAGCATATTACCTCATATGGAAATGTAAAGACAAGTGCTTAAAAACTTTACAAGTATTGCCATTGAGAAGATTTGAATTTGTTCATATTCAGGAGGTAGTGGATTCAAATCTCTGCCCAAAGATCATGTAGCCTGCTGAGGATTTTCAAGGTTTTCTGTAGTTCTTAGAGACATATACTGAAACAGTGCCTTCAGATGGGCCACATTCTTTTCCTTTTGTGCCTGAGTTCATATTTTGTAGTTGTCCCACAATTTTGATGCTGTACTCTGTGCAGTTAAGAAAACTTTATTACATAACCCAAGAAACACTGATTTGAAATAATTTTATTCTGTTGAACTTAATGAGCAGTACAAAAAATAAAATGTTTTAAAAGTGATAAGGTGTAAAAGCTTAATATTTGTATTTGTATTTTTTTTTTTTAAGTTACGAAATCTGTATTTGTGAACAGTGATGCAAAATGTCTGTGCTTTAGAATGCTATTCTCAGTTCTTAATATAACCTTCTACCAAGATTTGATTTGTATTTGTATAGCATGCTTATGTGACTGCTTATATGACTGATTTCCTTATGATGTCCATTGTCCACTGCATTTCTCCTGCACAGCATTCTCACTAAAAGATCATTTTTGTTCTCACTGCAGTGCAGATACCAATTCATACCCTTTGCTGTAAGTCATAAAAACCAGAAGTGAAGGCAACTGATTTTCATTTGTCTACATGAAATACCACACTGTGAATAGGGGCATGTACCATGTGATAAATACAGCCTACACGGTACCTGGTTACTTGATATGCTGTATGGAGCTGTAGAACTTGTTCAGTTTGGTGTCTCAGAATTTGTTTCAATGAAATCTAGGTAGAGGGATTGAATGGTCAGAACAATGTACCATGAAGTAATAACCCCAAACTGTGACACAGTCAGGATACTCTCATGGGTTTTGTCCACTTTTTTATTTTTATTGAGGTTTTACTGTATTTCCAGACCTTGCAGGGGCAGGCTTCATTGAAATACAGTCTGGCATGAAATAAATGCCTCCTATTTTCATTATAGATAGTATGAACAGCATATTTTCTTGTAAGATGCGCTCTTCAATATTATGCTCTGGTATTCTGAGAGCAGGATGTGATTTTTAATTTTAGTATAAGAAGTGTTTGTAGTGGTTTAAGAAGTGGTATAGGTTTGCATTTGTTTCTTTGTTAGTATAGGTTCCATGGCAAGTAGGTGACATTTTCTTTATTTCAAATGTACACAAATCAGAAAAGAAGTTTTGTATTTGTAAATTAGGCATTGCCATGGCCAGTAATACAGTATAAGTGACACTGCATTTCGTGGTCAGTTGTAATTGTGATAGGTGGTGTATATGGACTGTGTATGGGGGCCGTGCAATATCACAGTTGTAACAAAATAAGTTCCGTACAGTATCTATTTTAATATGAAATCCACTTGTCTTGTGTGCTTCTCCTTGTGATTCCATGCAGGCTGTAAGGTATGGCCTCCAAGTGTATGGGAGTGTAAGAGCACTGATTGCCTTCAGTGTGTGCGTGTGCATTTGTCCACTTTTGTTTAATGAGGAGGAGACTAGTAAAGGTCATTGACATAAGTGAGAGGAAGAAACAATGAAATAAATTTGCCTACCTTTGAGTGCCTGTCCAGATGTAAGAAAAGGTGTGAAGGCTTGCTTTATAATTGATTTAAAAGAATAATGTCAGTTTAAGTGTTCACTTAACCCACACTTTCATTGATGTCCTATTGCCCATCTTTTTTCCAATCCACATATATGTAGATCTGATGTGACATCTGCATGTCTGCAGATAAAAACAAACCAGTTGTATTTTCTTCTGTTGTCTGGTTGATAATAAAAATGTTAAATTGAATTGCTAGCCTTCTATTCGTAACCCATGTAACTGTATATTTCAAGTTGCTGAAGCTGTAAAATGTTTTAAATTGGAGTTCATTTTATGAGGTATAATTTTACAAAGCAAAGTTATGTTAGGAAAGTTGAAAGATGTCATACACTATGTGGTAGTCTAAACTGAACCAGAACAGTGCCATAGAAATGCACACTTTTGCTAAGAATTTGTAACTTCATCACATGAACATTCTTTAGAGTTTTGGGAGAAAAACTCTGGAAGTATTCTATTGTGGTTAACTGCAGTTTTTCTGTACATGTATCTTTGTTATGACTTATCATACAGATTTTTATTAACTCCTCAGTAAGTGTGGTATAACCTACCAGTGATTTGACTAATACTGGGAAATAGAAGCATTTCTGCTGGAAGTGAGTTATTGCAGATTCGTCTGAGAGGTACGTTGTGGTGTTGCACGCTGGATGTTGGCACACACGTCTTCTCTAGTGCATGATCCTGTCTCTTTTTCTCTATTCATTATCATTGAATTCTGTCATAGTATAAAAATTTGTTTTACCTCATTTATGTGCAAGTTTTCCGTTACTGGTCATCTCCTCATGGATGCATTTATTGAAGTAGTGTAGTCTGCATCTTTTTATGTTTGTAGTTGTGAGGAAAAGCAAGTTCAGCATTTGTGGTTAAGATTACTTTATCCATAATTATGATTTACCATTAGATAGTGATGTAGCACGACGTGTTGTGATTGTGTTGTGAAGGAAGGCAGAGCAAAACAGATGTATGGAAAGATGTGTAAATTTCAGCTGATTTTAATTGCTGTATTCATAATTCCTTCTGCAAATAATTAAAATATGCATTAGTACATTGTTGGAGAGTATAACATTAAAGTTGCAGCTTGCAGAGGGCACCGTTGCATTATTTATGCTTAGAACTCAATAAAATTGTTTAAAATTTGCTGATTTTAGTATGTAACAGTGGTATACCTCTTCAGCGGACTGGCCTAATGATGAGTCAGATTGTTGTTTCTCATAGTTTGATCTTGTTAACAGGCAGTATTTTGAACTTCTTTGTATTTTGAAGAAGAGTGAGTGAATTTTGATATGCCACATCCTGCTCTATTATTCAGTAACTCAGTACATAAAGTTTGATAGTATTCTAAACACAACTAAATTCTGTGTTGTTTAATAGAATTTGGTTGTGTTTAGACTGTTATCAAACTTTTGTGTATTGAAGAGTGCATGAAATTTGTGACATCTAACTACAGCTGACTATTTTCATTATTATGTTCCATAGAGGGAGGAATGTGCTTTGCAGAAGTAAATGCATAGACATGCATAGAACCATTAAGTGGGGTAACTGTCAGTAAAGTGACTGGCTGGATAGTCAAGGTTCAGTTTCCGGAAGGTGTGGGAATTTCTGTCTTTACTGCATGAAGACTAGTTCTGGGTCCCACACACCTTCTGTTGGTGGGTCCTTGGGTTAAAATGGCTGGAACAGATGGAGACCACATGATGTAGTGCAGAGATTTACGATATATCTGATGGTATAGTACTTAAAGACAAGGTGAATTTTTTTTCACATGAGTAATTTTCTTAGCTCCTGTTTGAACAATTTTTCGTTTGAGGATTTGGTAAGGTAAAATTTTAACTACATTTTGATATTAGCAGACTGGTTTGCTGAATGAATATGAGAATATCTTGTTTTCATCTAAGTTCATTATTGACAAGTGTTTCTAATACAGTGACACTGGGATTTCACTTCTTTGAAGGGACAATTTCAAATGAGTATAAAATCAATGAAAATGGAACAAGGAAATGACAATTTATGTAGTTAATTGGAATTATATACCCTACATTAACACAATTGAAATTAATGTGGAAAAACTGAGGTACTGAAAATCTCAAGGCAGCCATCCCCAATGCAGATCATGATAGATTAAAAACAACCAGAGATTGTGGAATATTGCAGCCACAGGTGTAACATGATAACAAGTGATGCAAGATGTACATATGAAATTAAATCCAGGATTGCATGGTAGAAGCAGCATTCTAGTAACAGAAGACTATTTTCACCAGAAAACTGGGCTTACATTGCAGGGAAGAAATTAGTAAAGTGCTACATTTGGAGCATTGCTTTGTATGGTGCTGAAATGCTGAAACTTTAATGCTTTGAAAAGTTGATTGCAAATACTTGGAAAGTTTTGAATTGTGGTGCTGGAGAGGGGGATGGAGAAAATCAGTTGGACTGATTGTGTGAAAAATGAAAAAGTGTTACATACAGTCAAGGAGGAGAGGAATATCGTACATGTAATAAAATGAAGGAAGGGTAGCTGGATTGGTAACATTTTGCATAGAAACTGCCTTCTGAAACGTGTTACTGAAGAAAAGATAGAGGAGAGGACAGAAGCAACAGGAAGATGAGGAAGAAGATGTAAGTAGCTGTTGGATGACCTTAAGGAAAATAGAGGATCTGGTAAATGGAAAGAGGAAGCACTAGATCATACTCTGTGGAATACTCACTTTGGAAGAGGCTATGTACCTGTCATAAGACAAGACAGACTACAGAATGAAATGAATAGCGATACTTTGTTATGTTCAAAATGTAACATAGTTCACTTCTTCCACATAGCCATTGAAGTAAATTGGCTGCATCTTTGCCTTCTGCTGAACTCAGTACAACTTATTCTCAAATCTGCTAAGGGCAGTTGTCATGATGTCATCTACATCATACTTCATGCGTTATTTCCTCACATGCTTGGTGCTCTCCATTGCTGATAGAAATGTTGCTGGAAATGTATTTTTTCTACCATTTTTCCTCACCATCATTATTCTGCCTGTACTTCACATGTTACATCATTATAGTCACAGGATACATATTCTTGAAATGATGCACCTGCTCTTAGCTGACCCGTCATCTTTGGCTGTGCCAAGTTCTGTTGCATCTTCACCAGCTTTGGTTGTATTTCAGTTAAATCCACAGTTCTGAAAACATTTCACTACTGATGTGTGTGACACAGCCACAATTCTGCAGTGAACTGTAGTGCATCCAAAACATTTAACTTATGAGTTTTATCATGAAGCAACTTGTGATCAGTCCTAGAAATAGTTCTTATATAAGTTGCTTGCAGGAGTAATATTTGGATGACCTGATTATTCCCTGGTCAGATGGTTGTTAGAATGGTGATGCATCTTGGGCATGAGCAGCACACTAACTCTGTAGATCAGTGATCTTGAGAAACAGATTTCCTCAGTTAGTGATGAAATTCCTCATATTGTATGGAACCAGAAGGTTCATTATTGTGTTCACAGGTGACCACCACTTGTCCTTATCTTGATCCAGATCAATCCAGTACATGGGTTGCAACCTGTTTCTCACATACGCATTTGAATATTGCATCTATGTGTAGGTCTCCCAAGTGGTCACCTTGTTTCCTCACAAAAACTCTGTACACATCTTCATTCTCTTTCATGTGTGTGATGCCCTGCCTATCTCATTCTTCTTGATTTGCTTACTCAAATAATATTTGATGAGGAGCAGCACACTGGTCCACAAAAAATCTTTCTCTTTTGGGATCTCATTTGGCATCTACTGCCCTTAAATAGTCAATAAAATAGGTTGTGAAAGACATGCTTTTTCATTTTCTACACATATTATGGGCAACTTACTGACATATTTAAAGCAGCAAGGTTTTTCATTCTTCCCAGTATACAGTGGTGTTTATCAGTCCCTTTGGTACTGCAAGGTAGCAGAACCATTATCCTCTCCTTGTAGTTCTTCCAACCATTATAAGAATCTTCTTTTGAACTATGTATCGTGTTAGGTGGAAGTCTGAAGAATGGCCCAATCTTGTAAGGATTAAAAATGTTTCTTGATTTATAATCCTCAAAAATGTTGAGAAACTATTCCTTTTTCCATTCCTCCACTGTTAACGTGTCAACATTTCTGTACACATCCCAGTTTTTCTGCTTGAAACTACTGATATAGTAATTAGAGGCTTTGAAATCTTCTATACCCAATCTTTTGAGCCTTTTCTGTCCGTAATATGCCACTGATTACTGTCTTGCATGCTGTAGGTAGTATGAACCACATGGCCTGGACTCTCTCAAGTTCTTTGAATGGTAGATGTTTTAGGCTGTCGGACCAGAGAAGTTGCCACCTTATATCTTGACTCTTATTGATGTCCTTCCTGTTGTTAACCCGTAATGTTGAATATTGGAGTCTCAGTTCTGACTATGGCAGCCAGTGCATCTTGTGTTTCCTGATTAACATCCCCTTGGACCAGAGCGTCCCCCCACCCTCACTTTTTTTTCAACACAAGATTTTCTATTTTTGGTTCACCTTTCATGTTGAAAACTGAACCACATCCAGAAATTAAAATAAACTCTTTGCTAGTTTACATCCAGAAATTAAAATAAACTCTTTGCTAGTTTAATTTCCTTAGGGTCATGGAAGAACATTAACTCATTGATGTAATAAGAATGTGCAACTGGCACTAACTTACAGCTCATGTCAAAAGTCATTTGTCACTTCACAGGCCTAGCATCAGTATGAATCACTCCTTCACCTCGCTGGCATACCCATGAACTTTAGAATACCAAGCATATATGAAGACAAAAGAGGAAACAAGAAATTATACAAAGTCAGGTTTCAGTTCTGATTTGCATTTGAAAGTGTTTAAAATGACAGCAGCATGCCATTGTATGCTCAGTTTTAACTGATAATTTAGGAAAATGGTAGAAAACACTAATGTGCATTTCAGGAAAATATAACATTGTTGTTATGTCAGTTGCGGTGGGAGTAATAAAAATATGCATAGAATCAAGGGAAACTTATGTTCAGGGTATGTACAGTACATGTATCAGTGTGTTGTGTCCCAGAAATAAATGGATCTATTAAAAAAAACTAATGTTTCTTGTCTAAGCCATGTGTCAGATATGCATTATGAACCATGGTCTTTATGAGTTAAGTGCTGAGGACTTCCTTGCCATGGAGCTCTTGGATAAACTACGAGTAAAGTTAAAGTTGTCCTGTGATTAATTGGGCTCCACACAATGAAGGCATGTGCTGGAATGGTCATGTAGCTCCATTTATTATTCTTGGCTTTAGATAGAGTTGAATGGCCAGCGTCATATTCTGGCCACTTGATAAAGTGCCCCTGGAACATTAAATAATTGGCTTTATGGACTCCAGGTCCAGTTGGTTTGGAGAAGAGAAGGCTTTCTTGCATGTGCCAGGAACTGAACTCAAATTCCACAATTTTCCAGTCAGTGATAGCTGAGCCATCTGGGCAGATCTTAGAACACCCACTTATCATTGGACACTTTTTAATCTGTATGCTGAAACCAACAAGACCTGTGTATTAAACGTACCACATGACTTGTGCTCATCCTTCTGGTGTCAACCTGTAGCATGTTGTGCTGGGAAAAATAACATGCCTTTTTTGCTGAAAATGTAAGCCTTGGGGGATAAAGTCTGTGTTTGACAGTTTAGTGTTAAGAAATCTGAAGTGTTTTGCTGTTTGCAGGGTCTTGAAGAATATGTTTGACATTTTTTGTAATACACATGACGTTGTAAAGGAACAACTTTACTTTTTCCTTTGGTAAAGTAATTGAATTTAATATATGACTGTCGGTGAAGTATTCAGAGTAGACTTACATTGTGCATTTCACTGCTAGCTGGAAATTTCAGTTTCTGTATATCACTGTGTGCAAGTTTGGTCATGTTCCTATTGAATACTAACAACGGGCCAGATAATTAATGTGAACTCAGTTTTTTGGAGCCGAAGTATGAAATGTGCACAGCTGTATGAGAAGTCTTAATGCCATTTACTGCAGTTATTACAAGTTACATAAGGTAGATGAAGTGGCAGTTATAAGTAACTGTATGAAAGTGGAAGTCCATAGTTTGGCTGATGGTGCTTTGTGCAGAAATCACTGGATTGTTGGGCATTAAAATGGCTAATGGTGTGTGTTTCACTTTTAGTTGAGACATGTGCACAGCCATCATGCTAGTATTCATAAAATATTCATAATGTGAAGGCACAAGGTACAGACATTGAAGTGGCCTCTAGTAGTGTGTCTTTCTTGTAGAGTTATAAAGAAAATCTGTGTACCCAAAAAGTTGCTTTGATGATACAAGAGTTACAGACATGTAACTGTTTGTGAACTATAAAGATGTAAGGGAAATGATGTTCCCTCTTCACAGATGGCATCTAGGTAATGGATTAAGTATAATTTCTTCTGCTTTCAAGTTCGTATAAAGTAAAACACATTTCCATGCCTCTGTTGCACTCTGAATGTGGAACTGCATCAGTAGCACTACTAATTGTTCACCTGCTGTGCTCTTATGTTCTGTTGTTCCTCTGTTGCAGTTAAACACCATCTGGAAGAAAGAGCAAGCTGTACAGACCAATGTGAACCCAACCAGTCAAGTTGCGTTCCTTCTCCCTTGGTTGGTTTTGTCCTAGTTTTAAGTTTTTCTTTTACTACTATAAAAATTGAGTACAGATGTATATTTACAATCATTAATCTTAGAGTGGGCTGCAGTGTCACATGTCTGTCTGTCCGTACATGTGTACAGCAGAATTTGCAGCAGCAAAGTCTAGATACATTGTGCTGCTGTTCTAACTGATATCAGTACAGATATATCATAAGTTTCTTTACAAGTACAGATACTTTTGTGTGTATCAGATGCGATTTTCATGAGTATGAACGGAACTTGACAGCAATAACTGTTTGTATCCCTTGTATAGCCATAACACTGCACAGTTTCCATTTGTTGCCACAGGCAACTACTGCCATGAAGGATATTTTAGAGGGCTTAATATCTTTATATTGGGGAACATTATAATTTGTGTCCCTTGTTCAGTATAAACAGACTTGTTTTTAAGATTGCAATGACTTAATATAAAATAATTTGCATATTGAAGATAGACTTTTTTTTTTTTTTTTTGTTTTTTTTAATTTCTTTTATTTTTTTTTTTTTTATTTTTATTTTTAAAATTAATTTTTTTTTTTTTTTTTTGGTAGTTTAAATCCTCTGTATATTTGCTTATTTTATATTTGGGTTTGTAATTTGCATTGTGCAGGCCACTGTTTAATGCCTTGTTGAAATTGTTTTGTAATTTGTTTAATGATGACAGGAATTTAAGAACACAAGCTTAGCTGAATATCACAGTCTGCATACATTAACATGTGCATGTGGCCCAAATGCTGTTGCATTGCTTTCTTGTAAATGTTTCAGATAGTTGTTCATCTATTCTTTTTTAGAATCATTTGTCATGATTAATATTTCAGATTTCTGTATTTTTAAGGAACTTAAAACTGTAGCCAAATTTATCACTTGTTTATAAATACATAGTAGTGCTAGTCATGTTAAACAGCATTAGTTGAGTGCTAAAAATTCAAACAGTGAGGCAAAATATAGAATTGCTCTAATTCTCAAAAAAATACAGAAAAACACCAAATGATGAAAATACTTATCTCTACTGAGAAACATAGTAACTCTTTATATACATATATTAAAGGTATTTTTAATTTTACTTTGTCTCCTTTTGGCAAGTTTAATCGCAGTTTATTAATTATTGCCCACTTTTCTTTCATGGTAACTTCATTTTTATTGCTTGTGCCTGCTTCAGCCTTTCCTGAAACTGCCCACCAACTTCACGTCACTTGTGGTCTAGAGATTGTTGCAGATAAGATTATAGTGGGAATTGTATCTTGTGCTTTGAATAATAAAAGAAAATATATAAAGATGGATTTGTTATGAGGTTGTAGTTTGTTGAACGGAATGAGATAACAACTATGTGTTACTCACCTTGAAGAGCATTCTGCATTGTTTTGTGTTTGTTTATGGTTCCCCTCAGAATTTTTGTTACTTTCCTGTGTTAGGTGAGGACTATTATCCCACAGCTACTTCTGGTACTGTCTGTCAGCATTTTGTTATCTTTTTCTCATAAGCCCGATGAGTAATTTAAATGGAAAAGTTTCTGAGCTTTATAAAATAGCAAGATAAATATCGGAGAATTAATTCTGTACCATAGATCTGTACATGACAAGCCAGTGGTGATGAAATTCTCCACACTTTAATGAACCTAAAGTTGCATTGCCATATTGCCAGGAGCTTGTGCGTGATCAAATCCTGGTGCAGTTAAATATATTCTACATCTTTATCCCTTGTTTCTTTATGATCCACTTTTAATACAATGCTGCCATTGTTATTAGACCTAGCACATGGTTTCTTCCATTTCTGACTTTGTGGAATAGAGTCCTCTTTAAACAGCTCATAGTTGTTTTGAAGGTCATGAAATTCTATGCTGTTGACACTGTTCATAGGTTCGTTATTGTTCTCATAATAAGCAAATCAGTGGTGAAGTTTATTCTTAGGATTTTAACTAGGTGGTTTGCTACCACATGTTAATAACAGGCACCTGAACAAAATACATAGCATATGCTGGTATTCTTCATTTACTATGTAACTACTCAGAAGGAGGAAGTGAGTTGCGAGTATTGCCGTAGTTTTCAGAGGCATACTGAAGAGCACCGCTTGAATGTTTTTATTTTTGTTTACTGTCACAGAGATGTCGTTATTTTGTAAAGTAGACAAGTTTGCTTTTTAGTACCATTAAAGTGTGTAAAAGCTTTAAGAAATAGCATATTGAAAAAAATGGACACAAATTAAAAAAAAATGCCACTGAAACATACATTTTTAGTGAAAATTTAATATCATGATCGCCAGGGACTGGTGAAAAGAAAATTCTAGCTGAATCAATTCAACTGCAGCAGCCTGTCACTTTTTTACAGGAAGGGAGGGGAGGGTGGAGGGCCAGGGAATAGCAAACAAACATCAAATTTTGTTTGAACTCGGGGAAAACAGCTACAGAAACACATGAAATGCCTTACAGTGTTTATGGAAAAAAAGCCGTTTCTTGTGTGCATGTCTTGGAATGACTTAAATGATTCAGTGAGGGACATTAGTTCCACGAGGGTGATGCAAGTTGTGGGCGGCCTAGACTGCTTGAAATTCGACAGTGGTTGCAAAATTTCCTGAACTGGTGGTGAGATACATTGAGTGACCCCAAAACTGATAGAGGATCAACTACACTGGAGTGTCCACAACCCATTTGGTTATTTTAATTAAATATTTATTAGCAATCAGAAAGAATACAGTCTATAAGCTAATGTGATTATTATACAAGTGTGCTACAATACCATGTATTTCTATGACGTGGTAGGGTATTCATCCAGCGATGTCACCTCGGGTGCCTTGCAAGTCTAAAGGCTAGCATCTTTTTAGTGTCCTAGTGTTTATAGGTTGTAGTAGTGGCTGTAATAGTGGATTAGGTTGGGCTTCCAGTTTGTTGTGATGTTTATTGATTCTTTCATGGATGATGTTGAAGTTTATATGTTGAGTATGATTTGTTACATACCAAGGTGCATTTGCTGTGGCTCTGAGAATTTTGGATTGGGATCTCTACATGATGTCTATATTGGACTTGCTGGCACAACCCCACAGTTCTATTCCATAGCTTCATATAGGTTTGATTACCACTTTGTAGACAAGTTATTTTCTGTAGATATGAGTAGATGGGATTTTTTTCCTATCAACCAGTTGATCTCTTGCTTTTAAGTTGATTTGTTTTCTTTTTTTGGTGATGTGTTCTTTCCAATTTATCCTGCAATCAAAGTGTAGTCCTAGGTATTTTACTACTTCTGTTTGAGGTATGATAGTTTGGTTGATGTTTACTGCGGGGCAGTGGCCTTTCCGGAGGGTAAACTTTACATGCAATGACATGGATTCTTTAACCTTAATATTCCAGTTCTTTAGCCATTTTTCGATGATGTGTAAGTGCTCTTGAAGATTAAGTGAGGCTATCATAGGGTCGTAATGAGTTGCAAATATTGCTGTGTCATCTGCGAATGTGCCTAATGTAGTTTCCCTGGATGTTAGTGAGTCAGATGTGTATAGTACCAAGAGAAGAGGACCAAGAATGCTCCCTTGGGGTACACTGGAATGGATGTGGAACTGGCAAGAAGTTTCTCCATTGAATAAGACTCTAATATCAGATTTAATGAAAATGCATTCAGCAGTTTTTCCATCCGCATGTGCAGACAGACCGACAAACAGACATAAAGATGATGTGCACATTTTTAGACTTAACTGTTCTGAATGCAACACACAGCAGTGTTTAGGAATTAAACGTGAATTGTCATGGTCTTGAGGAAGCGTCATACACCTGCCTTATAGATTGGTATTTCATATGTATGTTTGAATACTTTAAAAGCCAGGATGGTGTACTCATAGTGATTGGGTTATGGTTTGGATGCCCAAGAAATTGTGGTTTAATATTTGTGGGAATAAGCGTCCATACTGACTCTTGAATGGCTTGCAACAATTCCAGACAGAAAGCTGCCAGCCAATCGAAAGATTGAAGGATAAGAAGAAGAAGACCAACTCTTGAATCTACCCAGCAGTTGGTAGTGGGGACTTTTCTCTGGGGTTGTGAAGATGACCACTCGCCCTTTCTAGTGCTGAGATTAAGACTGAGTGGAGCTGTACCTTTAGCCCCTCATATGCCTTCATGACATCCTAGGAACAACACGTCTGTAATTTTTAGTGCGAAATGAGACATTTCTGACATACTTTCTGTTAATGTAACATGTAGCTCACTGAATGCAAAAGTGGCACATCCCAAAAATTGCCATTTGGAGTTGTTACTACAAATGAGCTAAAAAATATTACAACTACATCTGACAATACCAGCACACTTGTTAATTTGTTAGTTGAAACACACCCCACTAGATGCCGGTATCGTCGGTTGTAGTTATATTTCTTTAGCCCAATCGTAGTATTCACTCCAATTGGGCAGTTTTTGGATTGTGTCATTATTGCATTCAGTGAGCTATGTGTCTCAGTCGAAAGTGTGAGAGTTGTCTTCATAACAAGCAAAAACTTTGTCACATTTACGGAAGGTATGTAGAAACTCTTTCATTGCACCCAAAAAGTTACGGTCATGTTGCCCCTGCCTACGCCTGTAAGTCCATACTTTTCATCATCACATTCCTGAAGGGTTAGGCGTGTTTCCTGTTCCTTGATCCTCAAGATGAAGTTGGTTCCTCTATCTCTTCCTTGGTCATCCTATGTTCCTTCGTCCTTTTGGTTTATATTGTAGTGCTTGTTTTGATAGTCTGTTTGTGTCCATCCTCTGTACATGTTGTAGCCACTTTTTCTGGTACTGTTTTA
>Ga0123355_10006660_pt1 | contig 17168 bp, 16 predicted proteins | sample TergutEmb28metaG_3_FD_89872 | JGI IMG/M metagenome (GOLD analysis project Ga0123355, IMG submission 89872) | Embiratermes neotenicus P1 segment gut microbial communities from Petit-Saut dam, French Guiana - Emb289 P1 | ecosystem: Host-associated > Arthropoda: Insects > Digestive system > Gut ...
GTGACCTGCTATTTTAAGACCACTAATGGAATCTCCCCCTAATTCAAAGAAATCATCTTCCTGCTCAATTTGATCATAGCCTAATGCTTCTGACCAAGCATGTTGCAAAAGCTCCTCAATATTAATTAAATCCTTCTTTTTATTCTCATAAAATACAGTTGGATTAGAATAATCATCCTTCTTCACAGCCGCTCCCCAGAATCGTTTACGATCAAACTCAGTAGGTGGTAAAGAGCATTTGAAAACAGTCATATCATTGAATAAAGAAGAAAAATCCACATTCTCTTTCTTCATATATCTTAAGGCTAATAGATCTAGCTCTTGGTGATCATACCCCCTATCCTCATGATCATCAGCATAATAAATTCTATAAGTTGATTCAGAAGGCGCTAATTTATTGTTCTTTTCCTTATAAAGCATGATTTTAAGATCATCTAATGATTGGTACAAATTTTCGACACTATCCGTGATTATAGCTACTCTAAAATCTTGGTGATTTCGACAGCAACTCATGGTATAAGAGATATCTTCAATCTGATATTCCCCTGTTTTTAAAAAATTCTGGAGGCGTTCTACTGTCTTGATCATTAACTCGTTATTTTTCGAAGAAATAGGAAATATCAATTCTTGAAAATCATTTTTTTGGCGTTCTAAAGAATAAGATTTCACGACTAAATGGGCATTAGTTCCCGTAAAGCTAAAAGAACTAATCCCCATAATGGTTTCTTTCGCGAAATCAGTCCATTTTAATTTGTCCTTTTGAACATATAAAGGTGAATTCAAAAAATTAATCAACTGATTAGGTTCCTTAAAATTTATTGTCGGTGAAATGACTCCATATTTTAAACTCATTAAAACTTTAATTAAAGCAGCAATACCGGAAAGACCAACTGTGTGCCCAATGTTACCTTTCACAGACCCAATCCCACAAAATTGTTTCTTGTCAGTGTAAGCTCTAAAAGCCTCTGTCAAAGCTTCTACTTCTAAAAGATCTCCCAGGATCATTCCTGTACCATGAGATTCTATATAAGTAATATCTTCAACAGATATTTGTGCTTTTTCCCATGCATGCGTAATAACTTCTTTTTGTGCCTCTTTGCTAAGCGCAGTCAAACTATCTGATTTTCCATCATTATTGAGTGCCATTCCCTTAATTACACCATAAATATGATCCTTATCTGTTATTGCGTTTGATAAAGGCTTAATATACACACAAGCAACACCTTCACTCCACATGGTTCCATTCGCATGATGATCGAAACTTCTAAAACAATAGTCTGCCGATTGGATAGAGCTATCAAGGCTATGTGGCGAAAAGAACAAGTTGATACCACCTACAAATGCAGCTTCACAATCACCATTTTTAATTGAATTAATCGCTGTATCAATGGCTACCATAGAAGAAGAGCAACCACTATCTAAAACCATTGCCAGCCCTTTTAAATTAAAAAGATGGGAAACACGACTTGCCAACATACCTGTCCACGCTCCAAGGACAGATGATAAATCATAAGCATCCAAAAAGTCTAGATAATTCGTAGCCAATCGGTGTGTACTATCATGACCGATAAATACACCGGTTTTCGTATTAAATAATTGCTCTTTATAATAGCCTGCATCTTCAATACAGTTTGTTATGGTCTCAAGGATTTTTCTATGATAAGGATCCATCTGTTCCGCCATTTTAGGAGAGATTTTAAAATACTCCGTATCAAAATGATCTATATTATCTAAAAATCCAGCTTTTCCTTTTTCTTCTTCAAATAATCGCCCATAATCTTCTTTCCTTTCTTTCGGAAACTCACCTATTGACTCTCTTTCTTTCATTAAATTTTCCCAAAACTGTACATGGTCCTTAGCATCGGGTAGTTCACATGAAATTCCAATAATTGCTATATCATCTTGACCAAATAAGCCTTTAATCCTAGATAAATATTTATTTAAATCATTTTTATTGACTCTATCTTTTTTATAGGCTGATAAAATTTCTTTCAACTGAGTGTTAATTTCTACATTCTTCAACCTTCTTCATCTCCTTATTGATAATCAGCTCACAGAAGTATAAAATGTTTCACTTCAAAGAGCTATAAAAATACTTAGAGAGGCATTGTATTTGTTTCAATCAATTGCCTTATAAATAATTCCATTAATAATCCATTATCAGTGATTGTATATTATTTTTAGCATCTTCCATTAATTTAATAGCAATCGTATCAACGTGCCTATTCCCCCAATTTTCTAATTCACTACCTTTTACATATTCATTAAAAGCACCAAGTGCTGGCCCTGCAAAGATCTGATAATCTTTAATGTTTTTATTCAAACCATTTAAAGCATTTTCATTAGAGTGATAAAAATACCATTTAAATATCAATGCCATTTTATTCTTTGGATTCTTTTCGGCATCTTCAATTGTTTTTGCATCATGATAGCTTTTTATTTCCTCATACACTTCATCAAAAGTTTTGCCAAAGTACTTCGTTTGAATCTGCTTTTTCGTCTTTTCATCTATTTCATCCAAAGTACTATAATTGCGATAAACCTCGTAAAGTTTGTTTGCACGTACTGGAAAAAGCGTTCCTTTTTTCAGAATTTGTACTTGTGCTCCTAATTCAAACATATCTCCTGCTGGTGCATATGCAGTATCTTGAATCTGCATATTTGCCAGTAGCTCTTTCACACTGTTACTAGTTTTAGCCTCAATTGTACATTGATTAATTGAACCAGTAACGACAAAATCAGCTCCCAAAACAAATGCAGCAATAATCGCTTCTGGTGTTCCGATTCCTCCTGCAGCGCCAACATGAATCGGCTCAAAATAATTATATTTTTCTACCAAACGAGATTTTAATCGCAGTATTGTCGGCCATAGTACAATGGGCATTGCGCCATCAGTATGCCCAGCTGAATCAGCCTCTGCAATAATTTCATTGGCAATTGGTACCTCTTTTGCTAACATAGCTTCTTCTTCTGTAATACTGCCTTTGGAAAGTAATTGCTCAATTAAATCTTTACGAATTGGATTTAAAAAATTCTCTACCACTTCAGGTCTGGATAGCTTTGCAAAAACTCTATTTTGTGAAATAACTCTCCCGTCTTGATTCCTTCTTAGTCCTTTTATTTTATACTTGGCTAATGCAGGTGTCATATTAATAAATGCTGATGCTTCAATATATTGAATCTTGTATTTCAATAGTAAATCAACTAGTCTTTCTTCCATATCAGGCTCATTAAAATTATAAATTAAATTAACACCAAATGCTTCTTTTTGGTTTAAGGATTCTTGAATTTCTATGATATTTTTTTCAACTTCCTCTACAGATAAACCACCACTCCCAAAGAAGCCAAGAATTCCTGATTTTCCTGCCTGTATAACCATTGATGCTGAGGAAATCCCTTTATACATTGAACCTACAAGATAGGGATATTGAATACCATAAGTTTCTTGAAATTTAAACGAACCTAATGGAAATGTTTTCTTCGATTTTATATTATCTTCATTTGGCATGTTAGCTACCTCCTACAGTGATCTTTTTACGAGCAAAACACTAATTATTCGAAAAGTAAATATCATTAGAGCTCTGTATAATAATTAGATAAATCTTCGCTCTCATATGCTATTTTTATAATCTCATTTATTCGTTTTTTTTGCTCTTGTTCGCTTATCTGCTTTGTATCTAGAATTAATTTTAATAGACTTAAAGCTTTCTCCTCTTCCTCTTTAGTAGGAGCTCTCTTTTCAAATAAAGCTTGATCATATATGTCCTGAATTTCATTATAAGAATCTACTACATTCTTTTGATATAATTCTTCATCTTCACAACTATTTTTAGTAGATACTGCTACACCTAAACATAATCCTACTAAGTTAGAGGTTTTCTGATTTTTTTCTTCTATGAGTTTAAGCTCTTCTAATAGATCAGAGGTACTTTCAGCATCTAAAGAAAATGCAGTAGGTTTAAAAACACTACTTACTATTGTGTTTCGTAAAATATTCTTTGGTCCAAATTCAATCCAAAGTTTAGTCCCTTTCTTCTCTAACATTTCTAACGACTTATTCCAATTAACTGGCTGTACAATTTGATCCAATAACAATTACGTATGTCATCTTCTTCATTATAAAATCTCATTTGATTGGCATTGACAACTGGTATTTTCCAACTATAAATCGATATTTTATCCAGTATATCCTTGAGATGTTCTACAGCTTCTTCCATGTAAATGCTATGAAACCCACCATCAACCTTTAAAGCTCTACATCGGGCTGTCCCTTTGATTTGTTTAGCAAAATCAATTAATGCTTCTTCCTTACCTGATAAAACAGTTTGCCTTGGCATATTATAGTTAGATATGAAAATGCCTTTTTCACTTGCACGATATTCTTGCAATATAGCTTCTAATGTTGCAACATCCATATTTACAACAGCGTACATGGTAGAAGGATTCTTTTTACAACAAGCTGACATAGCTTCTCCCCTTGCATGTACCAATTTTAATGCATCTTCATATGTAAATACTCCAGCAGCTGTAAGTGCGGTAATTTCTCCTAAACTATGGCCCGCTAAATAAGAAATGTTTGGATGATGAGCAGTGCAGAATTGCTCAAACATGGCATAACTTAATGTAAAAATAGCAGGTTGAGAAATTTCGGTTCTTTGTAGTTCTTCATCACTTCCATTGATGCACAAATCTATAAGATCAATATGAAGCAAGTCAGATGCTTGATCAAATCGTTGCTTTATTTTTTTATGCTCTAAAATCCATCTTTTTCCCATTCCTTTGTATTGTGATGCCTGCCCTGGAAATAGCGCTGTTATTTTATTCATTCTTTACTCTCCTCCCATAATAAATTTATTACTTTGCTAAATATCCCCCATCAATTCGAAAGTCTGCTCCAGTGATGTAACTTGCATCATCAGACGCTAAGAAAGTCACCACTTTTGCAACTTCCTCCGGCTTCCCCAATCTAGCAAGTGGGAGTAGCGATTCTATATAATTTTGTATTACCTCTTTATTCTGAGCTAAAAATGGAGTATCAATGAAGCCTGGAGAAATAGAATTTACACGTATGTTATATTTTGCATATTCTAGTGCTAACGTTTTAGTCATATTGATAATACCAGCCTTAGAAGCAGAATAAGCTAAATTTCTGATTTGCCCTGTATGAGCCATGATTGAAGCAGAATTTATAATGCTTCCACCTTTTGTTTTTTTGAATATTCCTAAAGTATGTTTTGATGTTAAAATGCTCCCAATAAGGTTAATATTGATAATATGCCTCACATTATCTATCTTTAGGTAGTCTGTTCTTTCTGCTATATTAAGCCCTGCACAGTTAAATAATATATCTAGCCTTCCAAATGTAAGTTCAATTTCTTTAACCATATTTTTCACATCTTCTTCTAAAGCAATATTTGTTTTTAAACAAATCGTATTATCTAATTCTTTAGCTAATTTATTTCCTAACTCCTCATTCAAATCGGCAATCAAGACACTAGCCCCTTCTTTTATCATTTCCCTAACCGTGGCTGCCCCTATTCCACTTGCTCCACCTGTAACAATAGCTACCTTCCCTTTTAATCTCATTCATTTTTTCTCCTTCGTTAGCTTTTGATGAAAAGACTTCAGTAAAGTTACTTGATTGTTCCTGAAATCTCTTCATGTATTTTTTTTGCATGCTTTACAAAATGTGATTTTTCCATTGAATCACCCGCCCAATCCAAGCAACTATAATCTCTACATACTTGTGGTCTAGTAGCATAAATTGTACACTTATGCAAACCTTCACTCACTTCTAAATATTGGCAAGTATCCAAATTAACTAGTAAATGTTGCTCTTTATTACTATCCTGTGTTACTTCAAAACCAATACCCCTTAAAAATTTTGAATAATCTTCATCTCCACGAACAGTAGACTTCATAGTGCAACATATTCCACACTTTAAGCATAATTCACTTGAAATCTCTTTTAACTTCAATATAATCAACTCCTAATTATGTGCACGTTCTTGTGCTTTAATATGATATCTTACATAAACTAGTACTCCATCAGGCTAAGAATTGTACTGATTTGCGAAGATTTCTATCTTGATGGAGCACTAGGTGAAATATAGAATTAGGATTGAAAAAATTCCATCATTTCTTGAATTTCCGAAGAAGTTTCCCCACAGATTTTTTTTACTATTGGCGCTCCGAGCTCTGCAAGCATCTGAAATAAAAGTGTGTCACATATTTCTTCTAGCCAAATAGAATTTTTAATACTTCTCCTCATTTCTAACATTGTCTGAATTGCTGTCTTTGAATCCATGTATTTGTGACTCCAATTGAGTTCAGCTCCTTTTAAATCATAGTGCTCTTTTTCATCATGTATCGGTGCGCGCGAATCATAGAACCATGTATTTAGGAAATAAAAATCAGGCTTGGTTTCTTCAATAAAGTGATAAGTTTCTTTTGCAGTCTCTTGTGTCTCTCCTGGAAACCCTATAAAAAAAGAGGCAAGTGTTGTGATACCATAATCTTTTAACAATTTTATTCCTTTTCTGTACTGCTCCACATTTACCTGCTTATTCATAGCCTTCAGTATTGTATCGCTGCCAGACTCAATTCCCAAGAGCACTCCAACACAGCCACTCTCGTTCATCAGCTTTACAGATTCTATATCTAATGTCTGACATCTGATCATTGCATACCATTTAAATGAGTATCTGTTTTTGACCATCATTCTGAGCATCTCTTTGAAACGATCTGTTGGGATATTAAAAGTATCATCAACAAATAGGATCAAATCCACTTCTCCTAACTCATGTATCTTGTTTAGTTCACATTCAATATGCACAACGTCTACATTATTGTATTTTCCAGCTAAGATTGGGAAAGTACAAAACTTACATTTATTAAAGCAAGATACTGAGGTTCGAATTGATACTGTATTCCCAGCTCTTCCTTTAAAGAGCTGCCAATTAATTTTTTTTTCTCGCAATATATACGTTTCTTTCTTTTTTTCAGTACGAGCAAATTGGCCTTCTTCATTTATATATAAATTAGGTATATTATGGACTGGCGAACCAGCTCTCAATCGAGAGATAATAGCAACCAATTTTTCCTCCCCATATGGACTGTCGACAATAAAATCTGCATTTAATGCATTTAAACTAGACTGCATTATCTCTGCGCCTCTTTCTTCTAATAGCCTAACATAGTTCATAATGTACGCGCCTCCAAGTATGATAGGTGGCTTATCATTTATTCCTCTAATCAGGGCTATCAATTCAATCAACTGCTTTGAACCTTCTTCAAATTCATAGGGTGCAAACGTAGTGGAAATACCAACACTCCCTATTTCATATGTCTGAAGTAGGTAAACCAATCGATCTGCTTCATCTTCCACTGAGTTGACAAATTCAAATGTATATCCCGACTCATCAAGTGAAGTTCCCAAATAGGTTATTGCTGCACTAAGTGGATTCGAAATATTCAGCATACGTGAATCTTTCCTCACCAACCTTTTATAAAAGATATCACTTTTATTCCATCCAGAATAGGCTATTAATAAACAATCAATCTGATGTTTCATATATTAACAACTCCCTCTTATAAGGTGAATCTATACTTCTGATATATTTATCTTTAAAATGTTCTCTTTAAAATTCTCATATAAGATTTAATATCCCAATCCTTTTCTTTATCCAATTTGAACATCTCAAAGAAAAACTCTGCTGTTTTTACAATAGCTTCTTTCGCAACTGACATTTTATCCTTCCTCGAGTCAAGACTCCAAATATTGATACCATAACGATAAAAACGATCTACTGTTTTCTCACTTAAAACATACTTCATCCAAAGAGGAGTTAAAAAGGAAAGGCCTAATCCATGAGTGATTTCATAGAAGGCTGAAAGTTCATGTTCCAATGAATGATACGTTTGATCAACTCCATTTAGTTGAGGGTTTAGATAGCTATTAATCATCCAACTGCTCACCCACATTAAGTTAGCTCGTGCCTCATAATTGTCTGATTTTTCTATAGCAAGAGGTGCATACTTAATAACCGTTTTTATTAGATCTTCCAACATATTTAAAGGTTTTTCCATTTCATTATCAATAAAATAAATCTCAAATAAGCGGGTTAAAATATCTACAGAACCACAAGCTGTTTGATTAGGATTAATGGTAAAATCATTACCCGGATCTAAAAGTAATTTTTTTGTCTCCATATTTGAGGCTACATCTACATCATTCATTTCAGAATTAGTCTTTGCTAAAGTTAAAATAGAAATAATAGGTATTCTCTTTCTAATAAATGGCTTTCTAGTAGATAAATGATGATCATCTTCTTTATAAAAAGTTGCTGCACTAATAAATTTCACAGAATCAATAATCGAACCGTCACCTACTACTAATATTGCATCAATTTGTTTTTCCTTACAAATTTCTACTCCTTCCCGAACAAAATCTAATTGGTGATTTGATTCAATTCCAGAAAGCTCAAATAATTCTAATCCACTTTTTTTCACTTTCCCGACTATCTGATTATAAATTCCTGTCTTTTTAGCATTATTATTATCAAAACAAAGTAGCACATGTTTTCCTAATTTTTGAAGCTCTACACCCAAATTGTTTGCCAACTGATTTTCATCAAAATACACTTTAGTCATTGGTATATCGTAGATAAATGCATTCATTATTTTTCCTCATTTCTTTTAAAGACAATATCAGATTTTTGCTAAAAACTGATATCAACTCTTTGATCTTATCATATTTCTATATCCGTTTATTCCTCCATCATCCTTACTCTTTCTTCTGCAAGTTCTATGGCTTCCTGTAATATTTCTCTTATTCGAATTAATTCATTTTCTGTTGCAATAAATGGCGGGAATATAGCGATAACATTAGGAGGATCCGTAAGAAAGGTTATTAATCCTTTTCTTTTAGCAATTTGAAATGTTAATGGAGCCAATTCAAATTCATCGGATAATTCAATTCCCCACATTAATCCCTTTCCTCTAATATCTTTAACAATTGAAATCTCTTTCAATTGCTCTAGTTGCTTTTTAAAAAAGGCTCCTTTTTGTTTAACCTTTTCTAAGATATTTTCTTTTTTCATAAATTTTAAAGTTGCAACGCCTGCTTTACAAGAGATGGGATGTCCAGCTGTCGTAAATCCATGATTTAACCTTATCATTTCATCATTAAAATCCCCATAAAAAGCCTCAAAAACTTCATCACTTACACCAACTACTCCTAGAGGAGAATATCCACTTGAAATACCTTTTGCCCCACAGAAAATATCTGGCTCAACCTTCCAATGATCAATTCCTAATCCAGTGCCAAGCCTTCCAAAACCAGTTGATATCTCATCTATAATTAATTTTATTCCATATTTATCACAAATTAATTTTATTTTTTCAAAATAATCATCCGGAGGAACAATCAATCCGCCTACTCCTAAAATAGGTTCTGCTAGGAAAGCTGCAATTGTATCTGCCCCTTCTTCTAAAATTATTTCTTCTAACTTATTGGCACAGACTAAGTTACACTCAGGATGCCTTTTGTTATAAGGGCAACGATAGCAATATGGAGGAGGAATTTTTACAAACCCTTCTAAAACTGGCTTATAAGGTTCATAGCGCTTAGGAGAAAGTCCTCCTGCACTCATTGCACCATATGTAGTACCATGAAAGCTTCTCATTAATGATATAATTTTTGTTCTCTTATCCTGTTTTTTATTTTTAAAATATTGGCGAACTATTTTGATTGCAGAATCTATCGCTTCAGATCCACTATTTGTATAGAAAAAATGTTTATATCTATTTTGAGTAATCTCACTAATCAACAATGCAAGCTCAATAGAGGGTTGGTTTGAATATCCACCAAATAAAGAAAAAAATTGTAACTGATTCATTTGTTCAATAATTTCCTTAGTAATTTCTTTGTTGGAGTGACCTAGACATACATTCCAGAGTGAAGAAACTCCATCAATATATGTTTTTCCAGAATCATCTTTAAGGTAAATACCTTCGCCCTCAGTCATTAAAATTGTTTTACTTTTATAATCTTTCATCTGAACATAAGGATGCCAAACCATCTCAACTGCTTCTTTCAAATTTTTACTCACTAAACTCAACTCCTTCAAAGGCTTAATCATAACTCATTAACTATTTTAATCATTTAACATACTTTTCCAAAAATTCTCTCTCTCCCTCATATATTCATCATAAGAAGCAAACTCTTTTTCTAAGCCTAATCGTACCTCTTCACTCAAAGCACCTTTCATAACAATCTCTTCGCCAACCTGATTAAGCAGTTGATAATAGGCATCGATAATTGGTCTTTTATCAGAATATTTCGGCAATGACAACCATAGTCCTTGCCCTCTATATATTTCTGCAATAACTTCTGTCGTTGTATTTCTAGCCAGACGTTTAAAGTAATGAGATATCACCTGAAATTGACTAGGTTCTGGGAAGGTTCCATTACTTACTATTACAAATTTAACTGTAGGATTATCATCTTCTTTATGCCGATATTCTCCTCCTACATCTCTCTCTAAATTAGGAGATAACATAGGTAGACATCGATCAATGAATGTTTTTAAAAGAGAAGAAACATTATCCGAATACAAGGGGGTTCCGTAAACAATAATATCTGCCTGAAGGTACTTCTCTATAATTAGTTTCATATCATCATCAATGATACATCCACCATCTTTATCTAGCCAACAAGCAAAACATCCCACACAATGCGCTATTTTTAGTTCTGATAAAAATACATTCTCGGTTTTGGCTCCTTTCGTTTCAGCACCTTTTAAAATTTCTTTTATCATTCTATGAGTGTTACTCCTCTGACCTCTCGGACTTCCATTAATTGCTAATATATTCATTTTAATCACCTCGGATCTATCGTATTGGTAGCTAATTTTAATCTATTTCCTTATAACAATGCTAGAAATATTGCCTCCAAATGCAAAAGAATTTGATAAAACATAATCTATCTCTTTACTTTTACCATCACTTTTTAACAAGCCAAATTGATCTTCTATTGTCTCGCTTGTGTTGATTGTTTCTAACTGGAACTGATTCGACATTGCTAACAAACAAAATCCTAATTCTATACTTCCTGCTGAACCTAAGCAATGCCCAGTTCGAGACTTAGTCGATGAAACAAATGTATTTACACCAGTCGCCTGATTACTAAATAATCGCTCAATAGCATTTAATTCCATAATATCATTAGCTTTTGTTCCTGTTCCATGAGCATTTATATAGTCAAGTTTATTCGGACTTATTTTAGCTTGTTTAATCGCAGCTTCCATCGCATAATTGGCACCTTCTCCATTAGGATTAGGACTAGTTATGTGATAAGCGTCATTAGCTAAACTACCCCCCACTATTTCACCATACCATTTTTTACCTCTTTTTTTTGCATGCTCAAGTTCTTCTAATACAAAGAAGGCGCTCCCTTCTCCAATGTTAATACCATCTCGGCTTACATCAAACGGCTTACTAATATCTCCACTTAGTGCTTGAAGTGAATTGAAGCCAAATAAAGATACCTTAGAAATACAATCTGATCCTCCAACCAATACAATATCAGCCTCATCATTACGAATTAAATCATATCCTAGAATTGCTCCTGCTGTTCCAGAGGCACAAGCTGAACTAGTCGTATAAATGCCACCTTTAATCTGATACTTTTGAGCAATCTTAGTTACTGATCGTTTCGTGTATAAATTCCACAAACCACGTTGCTTTTTATCAGCTATTCCTCTTAGCGTTTGTTCTATCCCATACTGTGATGTTGCAAATGAAACGGCAACCCTTTCATTTTTTTGCTCTATCTGCTTTACAGTCAAGCCAGCATCTTCTAAAGCTTCATTAATTGTCGCAAAAGCCATTCGCTCTATTTTATCTAGCGAATCAAATTGCGTTAATTCAATTTCTGGTATATCGCTTTTCCCCACTTTTACATTTGGTATTTCTTCACAAATTTGAAAATTCATCTTTTCTTTAATTAAATTGTCAATTATTTCTTGCTTATTACGACCCACGTTACAAAGCATTCCAATACCCGTAATTACTGCTCTTCTACCCTGTTTCATGTGACTTCAACCTCCCAATTGATCACGAGATACATATGTTATTTCAGCTTCTGCAACTCTTATCCCTTTAACAAAAGCTTTTGTTTTAACTTTAGTAAAATCTCCTATCTTATCTAGGAAAAATCCTTCAACAATGACCTCATCTCCTGGGATAACCTTTTTTATTAATTTGAATTTATCCACCTTTGATAAATAAGCACTCAATTTTTTCTGATCACTAGGCTTTAAAAGTAATCCGCCAACTTGGGCCATCGTTTCCAATAGTAAAACACCTGGAAATATTGGATCATTAGGAAAATGACCTTCTACCCAAAACTCATCTTCCTTAACTAATTTTTTTCCCTTTGAGTATTCTAAGTGCCTCATTTCTACAATTTCATCAACAAATAAAAACGGGGGCTTATGTAAAAGAATATCGTTTACGTTCATTCATTATCACCTCTACTAATCTTTTTTAAAAATTTTGGAAATATAGAAAAAACAATGCAATAATCATCAAACATTTTATAAAAAATATGAATCTGACGTTGATATGATAGGCTTAAACATGTACTTAAATAAAATTTTTCTTTCTTCCTCAATTTAAAAGCATCAAATCCCTTTGATAATCCAATATTAAATAATTTTCCAACACTTTCTTTAATGCACCAAACTAGTGTTGCCTTTTCTAACATAGAGAATGATTCTAATTCAGGATTTAAGCTATTTAATTCATCTTCAGAGGCAAATAGATGAATATGATCTGATGATATCCTTGTATACATTTCAATATCAATTCCAACCTTTTCCATTGACTTAATAAAAATAACTTTATGCCCTGAGTAAGAACCTGAAAAGTCAAATTCTTTTCCTTCTATATTTATTTTCATACGATTGTAATCAATCACATATCTTTGGCTACCGAGCCACTCTGTTATCAATTCATCTCTAAACATTCTTCGTTTTTTATTAAAATCATGCAAATTAATTGTTTGTTCCAAATAGCTGAAATCTTTAAAGATAAGATTATCCATCTTATTCAAATCATTTATTTTATTTAATTTCACTTCAATTAGTTTTTCGATGACAACCCCTCCTAAAACCGAAGCTAATTGGTAAGTCCACCATCAACTTCAATGGTAGTTCCTGTCATGTAGCTTGCTCCTTCTGATAGTAAAAATAAAACAACAGAAGCAATTTCATCTGGGTTTGCCACTCTTTTTAAAGGAATCTTCTCTAAATATTCACTATTACTATTGATATCAATACCGGAAATCATATCTGTTTCAACATATCCTGGTGCAATTGCATTCACTCTAATTCCTTTCCCTGCTACTTCTTTTGCTAAAGCCTTAGTCAAACCAATCAAACCCGCTTTAGCCGCACAATAATTGGTTTGACCCTCCACGCCAACCAATCCTGCAATTGAAGAAATATTTACGATAGCTCCGCTTTTCTTAGCCAACATCAGTGGTAAAACTTCTTTCGTTAATAAAAAAGTGCCAGTCAAATCCGTTGATAACACCTTATTCCAATCTGAGGTACTCATTAAGAGCATATAGCTATCCCTTATAATTCCAGCATTGTTAACCAAATAATCAATACCACCAAAGTCTGCTTCAATACGTTCAACAACAGTATAAATTTCTTCTTCATTCTCAAGATTCATTTTATACGGATGAACACTTACACCTTCAAAATTTAGACTATTGATCAATTCTATAGCTTGAGCTTCATTATGGTTATAAGTAAATGCAACATTCAAACCATACTGAGCCAACAGTTTAACAATACTTTTCCCAATTCCTCTATTGCCACCTGTAACCAATACTGTTTTTCCTTTTAATGTATCAAACATTTTTTTCAATTCCTTTCATCTATTCAAAATGAACTTATTTTTTTAATATAAAGATTGTATAGTTACCGCTTACATTGAAATTGCTCACAAGAACATATTTAATCTTTTTATTTAAATCTATATGAGGAATCTTTTGTTGCTTTAAAATCAATGCTCCTACTGTAAGATTAATTCCTAACGATGCTCCCAATGACTCACCTAGGATATATTTGGGATGCAGCACATCTACCTTTTCTCTAAGCACATCCCGAATGACATCGACCTCTATCTCTGTAAAATTTTTATGATTGCTTGCTGTAATGACTGCATCAATGCAATCAGCACTTAAGTTTGCCTTTATTAATACAGTATTGATCGCTTTTTTTATGTCATCTGATTCAGGCTTAAACTTCTCTTCAAAGCAGTAATGCTCTTTCAAGTTCATTTCGGCATAAGCGATAACCTCACAAAAAGAATCTGACCTTTTTTCCCGAGATAACAGCATTGTTGATACCCCTTCACTTACACAAATCCCTCTTTCATTAAACGTGTCGAATAATTCTTTGTTATACTCATCTAATCCACCAGCCACAATTGACTTAACCTTCCCATGACGAATTAATTGCATGGCATAACCTATATAGTTACTTCCCACCATCATGGTACTTGCCCCTTTTAATCCCAGTTCAATGCAAATGTGTCCTATGCACGCATTCATAACAGTGTTAGCAAATGTTACTGGGCTTGCTTCAACTGTATCAGAAAAACATTGAGCAAACTCTAATACTGTGTTAAGCGTGCCAAAATCACTATTATAAACAGTCCCCACCTCATATGGATCCTGTTCTGATTTTATTTTATTTAGATCTTTTAACATACTATATGTGCCATATAATGCTAGTATAGAGAATCTATCCATTCGTCTTATTTTTCTACTAGCAATAAAAGGAGGTATTTCAGGAATTTTAGCCCCTTTTATTACCTCCTTACCTTCTAGAAGGTACCACATTTCCTCCAACTCATTAACTCCAGGGATCACTATCCCTATTTCATTTATATAGACCGACTCCATCTCATCCCTACTTTCCATATAATTTAATATGTTTGATAAAATACTCTGGAATTTCCAAAAGCAATTCACCTTTACTAGTTGTAAAGACATGCTCTGTATGACCTGTTGAAAAAAGAGTATCTTCTAACACATTCATAATCGTATACTCAAACTTTATCATTGCTTTGAATTCACTAATTGTAGCTTTGGATAAAATAATATAATCTTGCTCCAATAGGATTGATTTTTTATACTCAGCACCTAGATTAATAATGGGTGCATATAGCGTTAACTGATTCTCTTTTGATATTTTTAATATTTTATTTAACCAATAAAATCTAGCTTCTTCAAACCAGTAAAAATACCTAGCATGGTGACCAATCCCATAGCGATCAATATCTGAAAATCTTGGCTTAAATTGATATTTAAAGGTTACCTCCAATTTAAACTCCTCCTCAACCATGAGCACATAATTTTGAATCTCATCTCAATAGCGATTATAATTTATAACTATTCACAATCAGATCATGGTTAGTTGTTAGTATTTCTAGTGATTGGCTGAAAGCTTCGTAGCACTATAACAATAAACCATTCCCTAAACACTGAATGGGACAACATTACCCCCTAATTATTTAGCCTCTAATTTCTCTCTAATAAATCCTACTATCGTATTAACACTTCCAAAAACATGCATGTCATCTCCTGTTATTCGAATATTGTAGTTTTGTCTAATACCTGCCACTATCTCTAAAGAGTCAACAGAATCTAACCCAAGCCCTTTCCCCTCTTCATCATTATTCGCAAATAAAGGGGCATCAAAATCAACATCTTCGACTGTTAAGTCATCAAATCCTAACCTCTCTAATAACATTTCACATACTTCTTTTCCTAAATTTTCCATAATTTACCTCCAGTTTTTAGTACACACTTTTGGAATGCCAAAGCTCTGATAAAAGTTTCAAGGATTCAGTTTCCACATTCCAATTAAGTGAATATCAAAATTTTCTACAAATAATTTTCAACAAAAATAACTCCAAATCACTGATGTATAGCTCTCACTCCTCTTATTTAATATCGCTAAATCTTTTTCTTTGAATTGATTTCTATATTTTCACATCCTCTACCATTTTCAAATATGTTTTTAATATTCATTCCAATTCCTCATAACACTTTTACTTTACCTCATTGGCTCATCAATCACACAAATTTACTATTCTCTAAAAAGATCCATATACAAATTGAATAGCATCATAGTTTGTAACATGCGCTATGTTCTATTCTAAATATCTTCTGACTTGACCATCTTACGTTAAGAGATAAATTTTTTATAACTTCAACTCAGTATACCACTAATTCAAATATAAAAGTGCAAAGTCATGCCAAGTAGGATACTTTTCACAGTCAAAATACTTTTTAATGCAAATCTGACAATAATGATAGGGTTTCCTGTGTCATTTGACGGGATTTTTTGTCGATTAATAGCATTTTATTCGTATAAAATCAATGGGAAGAATAAATGAAAACGCTAATCAGAAAACGTTATCATGTCGAATCATGACTTTTTAAAAGGAAATTTATACTTTTTTACGCAAACTAAAAAGCCAAAGAAGTATAAATCCTTAGCTTCTATTACTATGAAAATGAATATTCGTTTCGTTCATTATGGTGATTCCTTAAAACATGTAGAACTATTCAGCACTAAAGTTTAGCAACTTCAAGCATAACCTCTGCCTCAATTCCATTTGAAGCACCTGTCATCACAATATTTTTCCCTCTAACTCAAGTAGCTTTGCTTATTTCAAATCTTCCCACCCATCATTCTTGCATAAACGTTTTTGTAATAATCCTCTGAATCGGCGTGATTAGCAGCTTCACCTATAATTCGAAACTCAGTTTCTAATTGCTTTACAATCTGATCAAGTGTATTCTTACTTTCAGTAGGCAAAGAGGTGCTTTCAACACGAAGGATAAATAACCCAGCCAGCACTTTTGCGATATATATTGAAGTTGGATTTGATTCACTCGCTTTATCTTCAAAATACTTATTCAAATCAATATATTCAATATATTGATTTAAATCACAAGAACTTTGGATGGTTAGTTGCTCATTTATATTTGGATAACTCTTAAGATACACCTTACACATTTCAAACAACCGCTTCTTTCCAGAATAAAGCGACTGGTCATACTCATTTTTAAGCGCCAA
>Ga0123355_10006661_pt1 | contig 17167 bp, 8 predicted proteins | sample TergutEmb28metaG_3_FD_89872 | JGI IMG/M metagenome (GOLD analysis project Ga0123355, IMG submission 89872) | Embiratermes neotenicus P1 segment gut microbial communities from Petit-Saut dam, French Guiana - Emb289 P1 | ecosystem: Host-associated > Arthropoda: Insects > Digestive system > Gut ...
AACTTGGAATATTGGGAACCATCTCAGCATTTGCTTTTAGGCACAGGGAAACCAAGCAAAACCTGTGTCGAGATGGCCGGTCGCAGGACCTTCCGAATACTGACTTCTAGCCAGGAGTCCGGCATCCGAAGTAAAAAAAAAAAACAGCAATTCACACACAGTACAACAAATACACATAAGATGACAACAGTGCACACAAGACAACAATACATATTAGAGAGAACCTATCGCTATATACAGGGTGTTTCAGGAGGAATAGTAAACATATTAGGAGGTGGTAGTGTGGACTATTTCGAGTAAATAAGTTCATGTAAGTATGCGTCCAATTTTCAATGGGTGTGAAGATACAGCTGTTTGAACTTGGCGCGTACAGATTAGGTTTTTGTCTGTGGGGATGGATGAAAAGCGAAGTCTACAAAGAAAATTAAACACAAGACACGAATTGGTTGCTAGCATTATGAATAGTGCTGCCCTTATAAAGCAAGAGCACCAAGACGACCTCAGGAGAGCTACACGTACTATTGCCAAGAGGGTTGAAAAGTGCGTTGAAGTCGATGGTGGGATTTTTGAACACTTACTTTGAACTGTTGCAGTTTATTGAGATCATTTACATAACTAATGAATGCAATCAATACGTCATTTGTCTTTCCTTCATACCTTTTGTGAGGCTTTTTATGCGTAAAATTCGAAAAGCTGTATCTCCACACCCATTGAAAATTGGACACATGTTTATATGAAATTATTTACTCCGAATAGTCCATACTACCACCTCCTAAAATATTTACTATTCCACCTGAAACACCCTGTATGTACCTATTTCAGAATATACTCATCTTTCCCATTATTAAAAAAATTTGTCTATCTTTCACAATTCTTCAATCACCAGGTGGATTACCAATAACATAGTGCTCAGCCTTATACAAAATATGATATTAAATGTTATTTAATGTGAACTCTGGTTTAATGCAGCTGTCATTTCTATTTATATTTGCCGTTACTGCGACTAGCGAAGCTTATTTACTTACCTGAATTTTATCTCGGAAGAACTTGGTTTGACACTTTGCCGGAAGGCTGTATTTCTTAGACATTCTTGTCAGTCTACGCTTACATGTTGGATGCTAAATTACCTGTACAGTTGGTGGACTGTCGTTAAATATCGAAAATATCTCTGACGTAAGTTATGAGGCTAAATATCTCGAAATCATTTTAAGGTAATTTTTCTCGGACAGAAGGGGAAATTCACGAATTCACGTAAGTTGTCTGGAAGGCAGAATTTGTAGTTACTGGCAGGTTGAGAACGAGATTGCCCCTGGCAACCGCAGACAGGCATGTGAAAGACGCACAGAAATTTAAGGCATTATAATTTCGCGCTAATTACGGTTTATCTGCTGCTTAATCCTACATAGCCCGGTGACGAATTGTTACCACATGCTGCAGTATTAAGAAACTGAATTTCTGTCACACAATCTAATGAGTTTGTATTTTACTCTCAATATTATTTTCTTAAACGGAATTATCTGAATGGCCTTTATAATGGACGTGAGTTTTGTTCTCTCTGGCGTTGAAACTAAGCTGTTATATAATTTATACAGACTAGAGTTTTTATGTTCGGTGCAGTCCATAACACATTAAATATAAATATACCTACATAAACTGTGCCAACTAGTCCCATTCAGCAGAAACCAAGATCGGATTTGATAACGTTTTGACTACCCCTGAAATACAATACTCCAGCAAATATTTGGAAAGTTATCTTGTAATGTATGTTTGCTCCTTTATTATGGATCGTTAAAACGCTAGCGTTGTGGTAAATTCTAATTAAAGGGAATTGTTCGTTCTCTCTACATTAAAAACTGTACGAGAAATAACGAAATTGATGAATTTTTATTCTCCCTACAATTTTGGCAGCCAACTTCTTCAAAGAAACAGCCATTACGCTTTATATGAAGTAATATACTTGATGTAGACTTAATGATTCGACAAACAAATAACAAGAAGCACCGTTTAAATTGCAGCCATTATGTATATGCACCGTATTTTATAAGAGAATGCCATTGGTAGGGAATACAGCTTAAAGAGGTCGTTACATTAAAGTCGTCTCCATTTATGTGCTACATGAAAACTGTGCATAGTTGTTTCATTTTTAAGGGAATTGAATTTAGACATCTTAGGCTGTCACGTTCAGATTATCTTTAAAAGATAAAAGGTAAGATGTATCTCTGCATTAATGAGGACCAAACCAAAAAGGCCTTGGAGGAACTGAGGCAAAGCTCCTTTCATACTTGATCTGGGTGTCAAATAAACGTGAATGGTCAGTTGTGTATCCCGGCAGCTTTCTTCCCGGAGAAAGTATTTCCTTTACTTATTAAATATGAGGCTTTGTGGGCTCCAGAACTAGTTAGCGTGCTTTGAAGAAGAAAATCTCACCTGCCTCCACCAGGAATCCCACCTCGACTCCTATTTATTTCTGCTGTTCTTTGAAGTTACGTAGTCCATGTGAGTAGTTTTAAATGGTCAAAATAAGAAGCTTTTACACCGTATTTATGACGGCAAATATGGTCCACCAGCTTGAATTTTATACTTTGCAGATATCGTCTACAATCTACGTCCATGTATATCTCCATGGTGTAAAATCTTACTTAAGAAATTAAGAGTGTTAATTGGTTTAAAAAGTTTCCTTTATTGAGTCGGTTACGCCCATTTCACGTCCTAAAAGTTTATTTCTGTAACACCTAATTTAATTGCGCATATAACTTATTTAATATCCGGCCATACATTTTTAGTGAAAACGTTACTGAAATTGCTTGTTTTTCACGTGTATTCCACATCACTAAATTTATTGGCTTAACTGCATTATAGTTGTCAGCAGAAATTTAAACTTCATATCAAATTTAACGAATAGTATGAGCTCATCCCAGTGAGTTCTACAGATTTTATTTAAGAAAATATCTGGATGAAGTGAGAATCTACAGAAAATATCTGTAACGTTGTTTAGAATTTCAAGTGGTGGATTGTCTCATTTTCTGTTCTGCAGTATAATGTTTAAGCATTATAGTAAAATTAAATCTACAGTGTTTCCGTCATTTTGCATGACAACCTTAAGCGCGATTTTCACAAACCTTCCGGTCCACCTACGTGATATTATTGCAGCTGGTACGTAAGCAGACGAATACTGGCACCTTTACAGCTCTGCAGAAACACACTGATCTACGCGCACACGACTTTGCGTACCCTCTCGGTTTGTGACATCAGCCTAGTCTCGCTAACGTTACCTACGCCTTAAGTTGGACACTTCATGGAATTAATCGTACTATAGCATATAATTTATTCTAAGCCTATGTTTCCACTGCATTAGCTAACAGAAAGACATGTATGGCGATAACAAATCTGGTACATTTACAAAAAGCTCTTTCGTTTTACCAGCGCTATTTCACACACGTTCGTACGGTTCTCGTGTGTTCTTGTGTTATTTAGTGGCACTGTTGTCAGCTTAAATGGCAGTTCAACTCTAAAAAACAGAATGTTAAACCTTATTCCATGACTGAACGTCCTGAAGTTCCGGTCGTGGGAAACGGCCTCCAGATACGAGGACTTGCCAAATATAGAGTATTTGCAGACATTATTTGGTATACCAGCTCTAAAGAGTGGAAGACATTCGTAAGCAGTAGGACACTATTGCCAATTTTTAGCCCGATAATCAAACCGGGTTCCTCCTACATAAGGCATATGTGAAAAAACTTGAGTCTTTCTTGGTTTTTAACCTGATAACTTACGTTGTCAATATGTTTGACCACCTACTAACAATTAAACATGTTCCATAAGTTTATACAAACAAAGTGGAGAATGAAATATTTATAAAACCCTACAGTAGGTTTGAACGATGATCTAACAGTTGATCACACTATTTATCAATTTACGCGCGAACTACGTACTGAAGAGCCCTCTCCGTCACATAAAAAACCATGCAGAATATTATTTACAAGGTGCGAATGTTGTCGAAACTCTTTCTCTGGTTTCATCATTTACCGATGATGTCCAAAATATTTCGTCATTATTCATTGGTTTCGTTCTAGATGAAGCTTTCGAATATGTAACCTCACCAAACAAGTAGCTTCCATCTCTCTTCTTTCAACAAAATCGATCCTTCAGCCCTCCATAATTTGCGAGATTTCACTTAAGCCGTGTGTTATGTGTGAGTTTAGCCTGCGATTGGCAGAACATAAGAGCCAATCGTACAGCACTACACCGCAGCATCTTTGAGTACCAACATTCTGTCAGAAAGACCTAGACTCTAGTGGTCCTCGGGAATAAATGCCCAATTAAATCCCGGTTGCTTCCTAATGAAAACTCAAGTACTCTGCCAACCAGCAGAGAACTGCTTCGACAGAACAATGTTGAATCTTGGTTCTATGGCCCGAAGATTTACAGTCCTCCTGTAGGAGGGTAAAGAAGAGCATCAAGAGAGAGGAAGGGAGTGTCGGTTATTCCTGGTACGTCTTTCTTTTAAAGAAATGCTAAAAGAAGATTCGGGGACGTTTAGTCAGAGAAAGGAAAGGCGGCCAGTAGTGGAAAGAAAGAGAATGCATGAAGGCATCTAGGAAAGCTGAAATTCCTACCGGAATGGGAAAGTGGAGGTGTGGGAGGAGGAAGTAGAAATCTTAATTGTGGAAGAAGTCGGATCCAACAACCACGCCCATTCCTCGTTGCACTCAAAATGGGCTTCCTATCTTCTCATTCTTCCTTTACTCTCAGTTAACTTTAGGTCAGACTCGTACTTCTTCCAGTGCTAACTGCCTAAGTTGTTAGAAGGTAAACACTTCGGTAGCTTGTCATAGTTGATTAACAGTTGGCACATTGATAAAACTTCGGCTGGTAAAACATGCGCTCTCTCCTGTTCTATGAACCATAAATTTGTGCAGATGTAACACTACGATATCCTTCCTCCGTTTTAATCCTTTACCAAGAAACTGGCTAAATGTATTTACACAACCTGCCGCAAGAAAGCACTATGAATTCGAGGATTTTAACCAGAAATTTATATTTACACATTAAGAATTTTATCGATGAATAACTTCAAAACATTACATTATTTTCACCGCAAATGAGAACATTTTTGTTAATTTTTCTAATGAAAATAAATTTATTTTCTTTCCGGCAATGACAGTTAATTTAGAAAAGGGGGTTTAAAGTAACTTTAGGAGACACACGGTCAGAAAAACGTATGTTAGAATGCTGTTGAATATTTATCAAAATGTACACAGAGACTGCATTACACTGTGTAGACTGTGAACTGAAAAACTGTTTTTAAATTCAAGTACAGTGTATTAATTATTTGTTTGGATCACACTGTGTTTTCGGGTGGGATACTAGCTGACATTAATAGTAAGTACTATTTAAACGGCGTTAGGGCTATAAAAAATATTCACAGTGAACACAAATTTTCTAAGCGATTCCAGAAATTTATTTTACCAAAACGTAAGGTGAGAACAACTTTGAAAAAAGTTTCTAGAGTGTTTGGCACACTATAAATGAAGCGATTCCAAAGATGACTGCTAGGAACGAAACTATTGAGATGGCAGTAGGATGACGAAGAAGGTCCCATTTCCAGGCCACCATCTTTTGCAGATCTAAGCTCTCGGTTTATTCTTATAGGAGTTTTACACCCAATTACTGCGTTATCTGTCTGTAGCGTTGTGTCAGCACAGCCTGTAAGCTTTCACAGATTCTGTAACATACTATGACAGGCAATGTGTTTGAGTTCCGTCTTGTCAGAACACTAAATATGCATTATATCAGCTATTTCTGAAATATGTATATATAAAATCTACAGGGGCATTAAACGATCACAGTCTACTCAGCCACATCTCTCTTCAGGCAATATTGCTACTGCTATTTTTCAATGCGTTAAGTTGAAACCGACGTGTATTTTGAACAGATTTTGAAAAAAAAGTAGCCCGTTAAATACCACCGTATTTTCTGAGCGACTTTTTAAAAACAATAACGCTGAACGCAATTTTACATCCTCTTGTGAAGTGTTTTTGCGTTTGGCAGATGCTAATTGAATTTAGAAAATTCTGCAGCCCACAAATAAAAATATTTTACTTTTAAATTTCTGTAATTTGATAAGAAAAACTTCTGTTTTTGTCTCGTAATTGAAATTATAATGTTACATAATTTTGAAAAAGTAGTGTCTTATCACTCCTTCGGAGATCCAAGTAATTACATTCATCTCCTATTTATATCGTAATTTATTACTTATTTTACCTTTTTTCCAGTATAATTTAGTCTGTAATGAATGTCAGCTTCTATATCGGCAGCTTATTATCATCAGAATTTTTTTAATTAGTCTTGAGAATTATAACTTATTTAGTGCCTGCTGTTATGTACGTCATTCTTTCTGCAACGACGTTGTTATCTGTTCTAGGATTGTTAACTTTTATACGTACTTCGGTACGTTCAGCTTTATGATGTTCATAAGCTGAGAGACTTGTGCTAACAGTAGAGATGATGAGACGACGAGATGAGACCAGACTAATTACATCAATTAACACTTGGTTCATTAGTCCCATCCTTTAGGCCTCCAGTGGCGACGAAGGGAAGAGAATATCCGTGTCAATGCTAGATAGCACCAGTGGAGGCAAGAGAGGAGAACAGACAAAGCAAAAAGAAAAAAGTTTTAATTGAAAGTTTCGCCGCATCAGAAATGAGATTTCCTTCACAGTTTAGCAACCACAAAAATTAATACTGTCGCAAATGGAATATTGTTTTTTTTTCGGAGTCCTCTACGCTTAAAATGTGAGAATTGAGAGGAATTTCTTTTTTCTCCTCTTGAATGTGTTTGGATATCTTTTTTAAACTACTCTGCAACGGAATCTCCTTATCGAATCACCAGGCTTGCCAGCACGTTAGGGTTTCCTTACTTAAATATTTCACTCAATGATTTTATCGGAAATGTTCAAGAAGAAGGCGACCTTATAAAGATACGTTCTTCCATATACTATCTCTTTCATTCTTCAATGTCTAATTGCAATTTAAAAATGTTTGTCATAAATTATATTATGGCCGTTCTGTAGTCTGTAAATATCTTTTAGCTCGTTTGTCGCAACTTCTGTGCAAAGAAAGCAGGCCATCTAGCAAATAGAACTCATTATTTCTGTACCTGTAGTGCCGTGCCAAACTGTACACACTACCTTCGACTCTGATAAATGTTTTCGATGTTGGCATGTCACTTACATGGATGATTTCAAAGATGAATGTTTTAGCTTGAACGGTGAAGTTACCAATCAGCGATCCGTTTGCGATAGACGGCTAAGCAATAGTCATCGACCCTTTGCTAATCCAAGCAGAAAGTTATTCTCCTGTTTCAATGAGTGACTAAACTCGTCCAACTGTATGATTAATGGGGTTGGGTTGTCATAATTTCCACAAAGTTTGAGGTCCGAAAAGTCTTAACCTAATCCTTTGAAGATTAACATTTATCCAAATTTTGTTCCTGTCTCGCAGAAAGGAGGCCTCACGTTCCAAGTCATTTTAATAACCAGCCGGTTACCCCTGTATAAAAACGGTAGCTGATTAGCAGAACTGTGATAATCATATACTTAAACACATCGTATGCGTAAAATGCAGAGTTTCTTAATTGTACAGCAGGTGGTGCTTATAGATACCACAGTTCGGCATACAGTAGGCTAGGAATGTTATATTTCAGATGCCTGTGGCATTCGAACCAAAAGCACTTCTTATTTCTTAATGGTTTTCCATTTCATGAAAATCCCACCTTCATTTTTACTATTTAATGATAAAATTCCTAGTCTCTGAAGGTCTGATCATTGAGATTGTGACACCGAGTTAAGGAAGGGCCATGAATTGGCCATGAATGGGCCTTGCAATGGGCCGATTTCCCGTAGGAGTGTCCTAAATGTCTAAGGGTTTAACAGATAGGAACATACACAATGTGTCATCAGAGGTTCTCACAGCAGGTTTAATGAAGTGTTAAGTTTGAGGATGTTATGCCATGTCGTCTGCAAATAATGACGTTTCGGAAGGGTGTCTTAACTAAAGGTTACTAGAATCTTATGTTTATTGAACCGTGCATCATTGTGATAGTTGAAGAATAAAAGACCAACTTGATGTCACTTGCTATTTTATTTCACTTCTTATGTGCTCAACATGTTTCGGACATTAATATATCAATCAGAAGGAGCTTGCGACTATTCTGTTGAATTACTATTGTACATTGGTCGTATTGTTCTTGGTTCGATGTGTGTTGGAGTTTCTGTGTGGTTGGGTTGGAGTGGTATCCGTGCTGCAGGCTGAAGCACAAATTGTGCTTCAGCCTGCAACACGGATACCACTCCAATCCAACCATAATGTCCGAAACATGTTGAGCACATAAAAAGTGAAATAAAATAGCAAGTGACATCAAGTTGGTCTTTTATTCTTCAATTAAGGTTACTAGATTTATTCAGTTAGTAAAGTCTAAGACATTCCATCCGATTCACCGTAGAGAGGGAAGTTGTGAGAAAAATGCCAGCATTGATAACCATTGCTTACAGAAGGTACTCCTGTAAAGACAATTGCCAATACTTTTATCTTTGAATGTAATCGAATTCCAAAAATAAAGTTAATTGTTTACAATGTACACAACACAGCTTCTGTCACATACACAACCAGGCACTGGTAATAGTTCTGTCTATCGAATATGATTAGTTTATCCCTACATTTTCACGTGAGGGTGGAAATAGATCCGCTTTCCGAAACACTGTGTTACATTCGGAAGAATACATGACCAACAAAGATTTGGAAGCGAATACGACAAGCCGTTTCCGAAAAAATAAGCACACATATTTGAGATTTGTTTTCTGTAATAAAAACTATTCACCACTTATTTTAATATAAAATTATTGTAACAATTCAGCACAAAGCAATTAATTGCCTGCCTCAGATAGAAAGTCTGTTACAGTCAAGTGCTGAAGGTAGGAAAAATGCACGTATATTATATAGTGTGGGTACATGCAATGAAAACTGCAGTTAATTTGGCCTGACAGGAGATGTGAGTAAACGTACAAAGTGGGACATAGTGATCATGGATAAAAGTTAGGCTGTTTTTTGACAATAAGAACTGTCGGCGGGCGTATTGTGATGTCTGCTTAAGTAAGATGGTGATGATAACTATGATATTGACGATGGTAAGTGTAAGGTAGAGAATCTTACTGATTTTATTATTTCATGTTGCAACATGTGCCAAAAACACAGAGTTCCTAGGTAACATTGCTCTTTCAACTGCAAACCTATAAACATTTATTATTCAAAGGAATAATATTTTCGTGTTTATTCAATGCGTGTGTATAGTTTCATCAACTAAAGGATGGGAGGTTATAAGCCATAATATTTTGTCTTTAGAGTTTATTGCTGTTCTGTGTATCATCATTACGCAAGCTATTCCCAAACACGTAGACATAAAACACGGGGAGATTTGAATGTGGCGCTGTCACAAGAAGTTTTCATGCCATGTTTATGGGCGACATTTGTTTTCAGTTGTGAGAAACACAGGATCATTAGTAATATATACATTTATAGATGTAGTACATGTATTTACATTAAGAATCCAGAAGAATAAATAAATACCAGACTGCAGCTTTTCACCATTCTTTCATACCTTCGTATATTTGACCCGTCAGTTTACTTTCTATTATTCTAAATGTAATATCTTGGAAAGAAATCAGGCATCTCAAATACATAAAACACTTACTTAGGCTTCAGGCTCCCCACGTTCCATGTATGAAATCGCATGTCCCTTTTCCATTACTTAGGTTGTACGTACCAAAGAATCAATCCAAGCCTGATGCCTGTAGTTGTGTATGGGTGTGAAACTTGGTCACTTACAGTGAGGTAGTAACGTAAGCTGAGAGTACTTGAGAATATGGTGCTGAGGAGAATATTTGGGTCTAAGACGGAAGAAGAAACGGGAGAATGGAGACAGGCACACAATGAGGAGCTTAATTTTCTGTACTCCTCACCAAATATTTTTCGGTTGATCAAAGCGAGAAGAATGAGATGCGCGGAGCATGTGGCGCCTACTGGGGAGAGGAAAGGTGCTAACAGGATTTTGGTGGGGAAACCTAAGGGAAAGTAATGACTTGGAAGACCCAAGAGTAGATAGTATGATAATTTTAAGATGGAACTTCAGGAAGTGGGTTGGGGGTGTATGGACTGTATTGATGTGGCTCAGGAGATGGCTAGGTAGTGGGCACTTTTAAACGCGGTAATGAACCTTCGGATTCCATAAAATGCGAGGAATTCTTGACTAGCTGAGATTCTGTTAGATTCTCAAGAAGGAATGTGTTCCATGGAGAGCAGAGTAGAGCAGAAGAGTAGACTTGGTCTTCAGTATTTTAAAATTGTGGAGAAATTATAGCTTTATAAACTGGATTTTGAAAACGCCGTAAACTGAACTTACTTTTCTCCTAGTTTCTTCACAACACGCATACTTATTTGGCGTCATTTGTCCAAGAAAGTAAAAGGCAAACTACTTGGCCAAACGCCATTATGAATAGAGGTATAGATCCATTCAATCTTAACCCTTTACTAGAAAGATGCGAGTGGTCAGCTTCACATCCCTGCCACTTTACCCCTGGGGAAAACGCCTCCGTTGCCCTTTGAGTGAGATACAGATTCACAAATTACACGTGGATTTTGTTATGTTACGATTTTGTGCCCGAAAATTCTTGAGAATTTGTAAGCTTTACCGAGAGAGACTTCACCCTAAGTCGCGTTATCTCGAAGACACTCTACCTATGATATCTCTCTGAATATATTGTGAACACCCACACACATACACGCAGTTCTTTATCTGGTTTTCGTTTTCGAGGTGGGATTTTGATGTTTCGATGTGTTAAGGAAGGGGCGAGGGGAGTTCCGAGCAAGCGAGGACAAAGATATACACTTTAGTGACATAGCAAAGAGGATTCTATGCGAGCGAGATGAAAGGAAGATGGCGGTCACAATAACAGATATACGACACCATCTGCAGCACGCGGACTTGTCTTTTTATTCGCATTCAGATGTGTCACATAAATGGCTTATTCTAGTACCTTGAATAAGCCTTAAATATGTTTAGGTCTGGTCTAGATAACAAAATAGATTTAAAGAACTAGGTACAAAAAGCAGAAAAGATCAAATAAACAGAAAAAAAGTCCTTTAGGCTCAGTATTAGCATGATGCAGCTTTTGAATTACTTTACTGTGTAGAAAATTTTTAAGGTTTTGGGACGAAATGTGTAGTATTTGTTACGTGAAGGTTTCAACGAACACCGACTGTCATTCTTTATATTTCTCTGTAGCTTAACGATTTAAAACATTTTCTTTGATGTTGTGTGTTAACGGATACCGAGGTCACTTACATGAAGTATGCAAATAAAGCCTGATGTTTACCACTCTAGAAGGTTCTGACGACATCTGAACTCTTAACTTTATGGACTTTTTCCATTGTGTAATGTACTGAGATAAATATGTATTTAATACACTGCAGTCTGCCCCTCATTTACATCCAGTTCAGACGTCGAGAATACACGCCTTCTTGGCTCGGTGTTTAGACACACAGTCAAAATTACGTAACCAAAAATGAACACTCGTAATTAATCTCCGCACGTAATCTCCCTTATGGCCTAGGAAACTATAAATAAATCATTTTGATATGTTCCATATTTTGTGGCTTAGATGCATAAAATATATTAAAAGACAAAGTATATTAAAAAGTCCACTTTCGTTTTATGGATGCGCTTTTATTGCACAGAGGTCATCAACGTGTTTCGACCACGCACGTGGCCATCTTCAGGGTGGTGAGAACAATAATACAAATATAATTTCAATGTGTCTAAATCACGCCAAAGTTTAAAAATCACGTAACAGTTTAGTTTATATTTACGGTTCAATAATCAAATAAAATGGTGATGAATGTAAAATATCAGAAGTTAAATATATTTGTGTGCAGTATGTAGGGTGATGTACATAAAAGATACATGTGGTGAATTGTGATCCAGATTGGTGAGCATGATAATGTACAGTTCATTGTACAGTACAAACTATATCATCGCGTGTTCTCGCCACCCTGAAGATGGTTACAAAAGTGACCGAAACCTGATGGTGACCACTGTGAAATAAAATCACATCCATAAAACCAAAGTACATTTGTTGATCTTTTAAAATATTTTATGCGTACATATGTGTTTGTTTTGTATGGGTGTGAAATTTGGTCGTTGACATTGCGGTAGGAAAGGAAGCTGAGGGTGTTTGAGAACATGGTGTTGAGGAGAATATTTGGACCTAGGAGGGATGAGGTAACGGAGGAATGGAGGAGACTGCATAACGAAGAGCTAAATGATTTGTACTCCTCGCCCAATATTGTGCGGGTGATAAAATCGAGGAGAATGAGATGGGCTGGGCATGTGGCGCGCATGGGTGAGGGTGGCGTATAGGGTCATGGTGGGGAAACCGGAGGGAAGGAACCACTGGGGAGACCTAGGCGTAGATAGGTGGATAATATTAGGGTGGATCTCCAGGAGGTGGAATGTGGGTATATGGACTGGATTGGGCTGGCCCAGGATAGAGACAGGTGGCGGACGCTTGTGAGTGCGGTAATGAACCTTCGCGTTCTGTGAAATGCGGGGAATTTCTTGACTAGCTGCAAACCAGTTAACTTCTCAAAAAGGACTCTGCACCATGCAGTAAGTAAGTAGGTATATAAGTTTATACCCCGTATATTTCATGAACGACGGTTACTTAAAAGGGCAGCACAGCCTTTCTCTGTGAATTTGATAATCGATGTTATGCGGCCTTCGATATTCTCGGTATCCTCTGCCTGTAGACCAGGTCGTTGTGTTTTCAACACTTTAACATCCGCCTAAGTAGTTGCTTTAACTCCGACTTAGTTAAAGGCACCGGGATAAATCTGGTCGCCATTCCACGCTTCTGGAAGTTTCGCGGGTAACTCCCCTTCTCTGAAAATGACCCTCACCTATCGTTCTGTTTTCATGCATTAGTGGCCCCAGAAAATGTACTGGGAACAACGAAAACTTTCCCCCAACATTTTTCAATGGTGAAAGTTCTTGAAAATGGTTGCCAGTCTTTTAGCGGGTTACCCCTCCGGCTAACCTGACTTGCTTAACACACCGTCCCTTCGAGTCTCCCTAAGTTTCGGTGTTATCGCTGGGTTTGCGCCCATTGAATGGAGTCGCCACAAATTACTGGTCTACTGCACCACCCACCCTCCTTACGCGATCTTCACCGTTTCAAGAACGCATAATACAGCACTCCTGTCCCAACTCTCATACATTGTCGCCTCCTTCACCTTTAACCACCTTCAGCGTTTCTTTTCAACTCTTCTAGACATTTTACACTGTAAAACTCGATTTCTTACGTTATTACTTTCGGGTGTTGTTTCCTTTGTTGAACTGGGCTTATAAGATTTGGCACTGAACAAGACGAAGGTCCTTTCGCCTGCAAATTGGACTTAAATTTGAGGAAGAAACTAATAAAATGCCAAATTTGGAGCATAGCTTTGTACCGTACTGAACCTTGTACACTTCTGAAAATGAAATGTTGTACGTGCGAAGTTTTAAAAAGTGATGCTGGGAAGAATGGAGACGATCTGTTGCATCGATCGTGTAAGAAATGGCGAAGTATTACAAAGAGTCAGTCAGGAGAAGACTGTCCTACAAACGGTAAATAGAAGGAATCCTACCTGGGCTGATCATGTCTCGCGCAGGGACTGCCTTCTAAAACACGTTACTGAGGAAAGATAAAGGGAAGGATTGAAGTGGCGACAGGAATAAGAGGAAGAAGACGTAAGGAGCTACTAGACAACTTTAAGGAGAAGAGGTTACTGGAAATTGAAAGAGGAAACATTATATCGTACTGTATGTAGAAACCGCTGTGAAAGAGGCTACGTGCCTGTCCTAACATACGAGTGGTATAATTTTATACAATATTATTCAGTAAATTTTGCATCGATCGTCGTGTGGTCAGTGGATTTGTAACCAAATACTTTTTTTTATGCATTTCCGAAGGTTTTGTTTCATGTTTTATGGTGTGCCTGAAGATTCTTAAAACAGACAAATATGCGTCAGTTGTTGCCAAGTTTCGACAAACTGAATAAACGAAACTCCAAACTTACACTTCTGTTGAATAAGAATTTCCTATTATATTTAAATACGATATTGATCGTACAACCAGTACTAGTTATTCAATAATTTTCAGGTACTGTTATCGCCTCTGGCCGATCCCAGTGGCCGCGCGGTCTAGGGCGTGGGTCTACGGCCGCTCGCTTGCTGGGATTGTGGGTTCGAATCCCGCCGGATCATGGATGTTGTGATTGTTGTATGTCGTCAGGTAGAGGTTTCTGCGTCGGGCTGATCATTCTTCCGGAGAAGTCACACCGCTTGTGGTGTGTCTGTATGTGATCGTAAAGCCTCCAAAATGAGGAATCTCTGATACACTAGGGCTGTAGAGTAATGGGGGGGAGGTTATCGCCTTTGAGTAATGACAGGAAAATGAAGTTTCATGTGGATGTAAGCTAATTTAATTTCTGATTGAGGAATGTTTCGTTTTACATTCGTGAGGAAAGGAAAGATACGCCTCAAATATCGGGGGATATCGGGCGAGATTTGTATTAGATGTCTGTCAAGAGACAACGATACGCACTACTTTTAATCCTTGGTTTTGTTCTTAGGATGGGTTGAGACAGTCTGTTGTTACTGCGGTTGCTAATTGCCCTCTGTTAGCGGCCATGTTAATACATGAATGAAAATATACTACTCGTGGAACGGTACTTGACAAGGTAACATCGAACTACTCGGAAAGTATTCTGTCCCGGTGACAGTCTGCCCGTCAAAAATCCCACGGGGAATTCCGTGGGGGTTAAACTCTGGCCATCGCAAAGAAAATCTTGTTCTTACTGCCTGTGCTAAGAGGAAAGTGAGTAACTTATTTCAGGTAGGTTTATTCCCCGATGCTGTTCCAAGTGTTTGGCCAATCGTTTTGTAGTTGTTTTCATACTTCGAGCAAAACAGTAAATATTTATCAGGTTGCAGCCTAGTTCTAACTTCGTTTTGTATTCTGTGTAACCTTCTTTATAAATGTCTGGAAATTGTGGGACTCATGCGGTGTAGCAAAATTTCTGGAAGTACGAAAACGCATTTCCTAATGTTTTCCTTCCAGTTTTGTCATAACTTTTGTTAATGTAATGGTGTGTATGCAAATGCAATTCTATTGTTGTAGAGCCATATTATAAGTAGCACATGTGTTCTGTTGTATTGAAAGAAGAAGCATTTCCATGTATTTATTTTAGGTATTACATTCAAAATTCACTTTTTAATTTGGAGGCACGCAGTTTTTATATTGTAGTAGATTTCGCAAAAAGACTGTACACTTAAAATGCATGCAACTGTCGTCTTCGATAACTTATTAGGTCTTTGCATAAAAATTTTAAAACCAAACCATGACGGTTTGACTGAAATTTAAATATATGGATGAATGTTATATTTAGGCGTTACGCCTGGCGAGTACCTGTATTTAATATTTTTAATTTTATCTTTTTGTTATATTAATTTTAGTCTGTGTACTATTTCAAGTATAGTGTGCAGGTGTATGTGAAAAGAGGGTCATGTAAGTAGTTATCCACTGAGACTGAAATAGGATTCTGACTCTATTACTGTGGATTAAAGTCTCTTACCACTTTTATTGTAGGCATAACATTACAATGATTCGAACGTTTCGTAGAACCGACTAGAATCAACATATAAACAAACAAGAATGCACGATTTTTGTAAACGTACAATGAAGCTAATGTATGATAGAAGGACATTAATATCTTCACCTACAATAAAATTAGTAATTGTGTCTTTACGTTGCGGAATCAAAAGAAACATTCTGACAGTGTACGCCTATCCCTTGATTTCCTCCCACACATACAGACACTTAGTAACAGCTTCTCGGAGCGATAAAACGTGATAAAGAGAGAATTTGTTACCTATGGTGAGTTGGTTTTCCAATGGCAATGGCCATATAGCAGCCACAGCCACAGCCACAGCCACGAACGCCCTGGTGGTGCAGAAAAGAACTCTGAGATAATGGATTGCCACCGCTGGATGCAGACCTTGCAAGGCCTGGACTGGCAATTTCTGTTTCAGCCGGCAGCATGACGCCATTCCATATTCTTTTTGACGTAACACTTTTAGAAATTAAAGTGTTACTTCCTCGGCTGAACTCGATTCGTCTGGTTGAAGATAAAGGATCAGCGGCGGACTCGTGTGATTCTGTATAAGGCAGATATTTTCATGATTTTGTAATAATTACATTACTTCTGATTACCTGAGTCTGTTTGTAAACGAAATTATAAGGCTGTGATTTGTAAATGTCTCTTCCGCTGAACGCGCCACCTGTGTACATGAAGATACCATAATCAATACTTACTTACTTACTCCATGGAGCAGATTCCTTCTTGAGAAGCTAACTGGTTCTGCAGCTAGTCAAGAAATTCCCCGCAATTTATAGAACCCGAAAGTTCATCACCGTATCCACAAGTGCCCGCCATCTGTCCCTATCTTGAGCCAACTCCATCCAGTCTCTACCCACCAACCCCACTTCCCGAAAATCCATCCTACCATAACCAATAACTACATAAATATAAATTTCGTAGATAATGACTTAAAAATAGAAGTATGTTTTATTCTGTGATATGCTGTACAGACGATATGCATTTTTGCGTAGATTTTCCTAAGATACGTATATGCTGCTTGTTCGGTGGGACAGGCGACTAATCTGGCAGTTTAGAAAAATACTTGTATAGACCTTTCATACTAATTTAAAATCTCTTCTTAAATTAACTTAAGAGTATATGCACATGAATATTTTTCTTGTACGTATGTATGTATGTAACCCAGGAGGGACGAGGTAACCGGGGAATGGAGGAGATTGCATAACGAGGAGCTAAATGATTTGTACTCCTCACCCGATATTGTGCGGGTGATAAAATCGATAAGAATGAGATGGGCTGGACATGTGGCGCGTATGGGTGAGGAGAGGGGGTGTATAGGGTCTTGGTGGAGAAACCGGAGGGAAGGAGACCACTGGGGAGACCTAGGCATAGATGGGTGGATAATATTAGGATGGAT
>Ga0123355_10006662_pt1 | contig 17166 bp, 13 predicted proteins | sample TergutEmb28metaG_3_FD_89872 | JGI IMG/M metagenome (GOLD analysis project Ga0123355, IMG submission 89872) | Embiratermes neotenicus P1 segment gut microbial communities from Petit-Saut dam, French Guiana - Emb289 P1 | ecosystem: Host-associated > Arthropoda: Insects > Digestive system > Gut ...
AAATCGTGAATATGTAATAACTTTAGCAAGGAACGACGAAACTCCCTGATGATGATCTGAAAAGATCGAAACATGTCGGAGTGGTTTTAAGTGTTTTAAAGTGTTTTAAGTGAAATTTATATAGGTGCATTTGTTGGTTAATAGTTGAAGTACCTGTAACTATCTTTCGATGGACTACTGCGACTAGACCCTTCCAGCCACCACACAGGTTGTAGTACACCCTACCAGGTGAGGGCTAACATGAATGTGTTATATTTCTGAAACACGCAGGAACATTCGTGCCAGTTTCAAATGCAAGCAGCCAAATAGCATGCAGTGCAGCTGTACGGAGCTGGCACAGCACAGTCGGTACGGTAGCCACGCTATTATAGGCTGGACAACCCAGTAATCGTTGTTCGATTCCTGGGAGGCACAAAACACTTCTCCACTATCCTAAGGGTCCAGACAGGCTCTGGGGCCCTATCGGCTTCCTATTCAGTGAAGCGACTGAGACGTGCAGCTGACCACTATTCTCCATATAATGTAGAGAAGTGGAGCCGTACATTCACTCCCCCATACGTCTTTAAGGAAAGTACAGGGATTTTACATTAATTTTAACCAGAATTTGACATTAATTCGGCATCAGTACTTTCTTCTTCCTGCAATTCAGTGCAGAGATTGGGAAATTGGGAATAATGCCTGCGCAATGCGCGTTCATAATGCAGCAGAATACGTAAAAAAGTACGGGCGGAAAAGAGTGGAGCTACTGCAACCTGCGGCCAATTGACAAATTTTGTTGCAAATATGGTCGTACAAAAATATTTTCCCTCTACGGCGACTGTTAGGTTGAGCACTAAACGTAATATAGCCTTGCATGTTACAAGTGAGAAATTTACAGACCCTCTTCGCCTGTCTGCAGAAAGTCTGCTACAAGTACTCGGTCCATCCGTCTTTCTGCGTGCAAGGACGACAAACGCGAGAATCGCTCAACGGATTCACACGAAATCCGATAGGGAAAATTAAGCAGAGGGGAGTGAACGCTCAAAAATGTTTAGGTCCTTCTTACACAACCTAACTTGTTTATTATGTTATACGCATTTATCATGGTACTTAAAATACTATACCGCTTTCATTCAAAATTTCCTTTAAATGAAGTATGACTGAGGAAAAACAGACTAGAGTAAACTATACCCCTTCATACTTCCTTATTTCAGTGTAACGAAGACAAAAACAACAACAACAACGACGACAAAAACAAAAACAACATCAACGACGACGAAGACAACAACAAAACAACAACAACAACGACATGCAGTCCAACTGGCAGATAATCCTTAAGTTAAACAGGTGATGCTTTTATTCACGGGCTCCAGTTTATTACGAACTTGGAATACTTGCACCTACTAACAATCGGGCCAGTACACTGCAAACTGAAACTCACACTTAACATTCTTCTTCACCCGCGGTCACCATAAATGTGTCCATCAATTCACCAGTACAGCAGACGATTTCACATTCTTCTCTTACAACTCCTTCAACGTTTATAACAAACTGTCAACAACTTCTCGTATGTAAGTCCTCTCGCGACCAAAATCTAACCGATTTTTGACAGTAGTTTACAGTCGCTGACGGACCGCAATAAAACACGAAGACTGCGTGGGGGTTGGAGCTGCTACTGAAAATCTCACAACTTTCTAAATGGGCAATAAAGGGGTTACGACGACAAACAGCGACAAAATAAACCAGCAAAATAAATGTACGAAGTTTTTCAACATTCAACATATCAATAAAGTTCCCTCGACAGCACAGTGGCCCACACGGTGGTAACTTTCCGTAAGCTTCTTTCACCTCACCGAAGACACAATTCTATAGTGGACGCAGAGGTCTCAAGACGCACCAAGTCACATTTAACCTTCCACTCACGCGCATTTATCTTTAGGATTCCACATTATCTTCCTATGGTTTTAGAATGTCGTCATACGCACAGACCGCCAACGGCGCGCGATGCCGAAAAGCCGAACTCACTCCACGTTAAGCTGATTGTTGCTCAGATGGCCAAAAACTGTCGCACTTAAGGCGGAACCCGCTCTCAGAATCTGCATTAACAACCTCTACTATGTATTATATCACCGTATGGTAAATCAGCTGTTGTAATTGACTTACAACTCTCACACTTGCTTACAATTAAGGTGAAGATGTTATTAAGAACTCTTCGAATTTATGGCAGAAAAACCGCCAGTTCTGCATGTCCTGTGCGTGTGGAATAGCTGCCGACAAGTGCCTTGTTGTTCTATTCACGTTACCGTTGAAGTAATGACATCTGTAACACACATTAGCAGTGGATCGGTGTCATCACTGTGCACTGTTGCACAGGATCAGTTACACAACTGTACTTTCGTTCCAACGTCTGCTGGCGGTTTGCTCAATAGCATATTTATATGGTTTCAAAAGAAGTAGCTCTAAAACTGCGTGTACAAACGGCTTTTAGACACCTGTTTCGTTGGATAACCGACTGAAACCTCCTTGCGGATTTGCTTCTGAACGCACTCGAAGCTATTTATTGATTCTTCCGAAAGAAACTACAGTACTCGCTCTCGCTTCTTCCCTATTGCAGAATGCGTTAGAAATTAGTTCATTACTCGAAGTAATTATTGTTAATTTCGAGGAATGTGAAGTACCTGGAAATCGACTTCTAAATTTACAAAGACTTTTATAGGCCTTCTTCCTTACAGACGTTTCAACAAAACAACCTACGTGTTACAGTATACTTCATAGTGACGAACAGCTGCTTCTGAGCGTCCAGTTAGTGCAGCTGAAATGTTCTGAAGTCTTACAGATATGTTTCAGTCCATATACTATGATATGGACTGCGCAGCAACCAAATTACCGACAGACGAACCTGACAACCCCTTTACTAACAATTACGTGGGTTCGCATTTAGTTTGATGCACTGTAGAAAGATGTGGACGTAACAAGGGTGTCAGGTAGCCCTGTGTCACACTGAGGGTATTACACGATCATGAACTTCCCGATATACACGGGCAAAGTAATGCTGTTACCACAGCAAAATGTGGTTGACTACGTCAGACTGGGCATGTATTTGAGCTAGGTGGACGCAAGGGAAAAGTACAGAATTTTTGTGAACAAACCTGTTAGTGTGCACTTGGAAGAGAGAGAGAGAGAGAGAGAGAGAGAGAGAGAGAGAGAGAGAGAGAGAGAGAGAGAGAGAGAGAGACGTCTGACATATATTGACGCTGGACTGCATGGAGACAAGTCGCAAGTGAAAGGAGGAAGATGGAACTGCCTCACTGAGTGCAATGGCGGTCACTGTCTTTAATATGTGATAAATCTTTCATAACCGCACGCACGCACACACACACACATATGCATACATATGTACGTACTGTTGAATACTTGTGCGAAACTGAGTGGGTGATCGATCAGTCAGTTATCTGGACGTGAGTTTCTCCCGTAAATGGTTGAACATAGGAGTGAATTGCAGACTATCACAGATAAACGAAAGAGAAGACAACGTCTGTAGCCCAGTTTAAGGTACCACGCCGACATATCAACAGAAAGGCTAAATAAAGCCACTAAGAACTACAACGCAAACAGTCAGTACCCCGACCGCGGTTTAAACCCGAGGCCTCCCAATTCAAACCCACTGGACGAGGGCGTTCGGTTGCGAAACACACAGACCTACTACAGATACATGCAGGTACGTGACCACAACCGACACCATGCAGTAGCGTGCCTTTTGAGGCGATGAGAGACCCTAAGAACGCAACGAAACTTTCCGCCATTTATTCCGATAGACGTGGAAACTGAATTTGCTTGTCACAGTCTTAACACCGAACCACATCCTACCCTCAATGAAAACAGCCCACACTCACACACATTGCATCTTCAAGGTCCCTCTTAATACCTTCCCGGCTAATTCATCTTCCCAACAGTCTCCTACCTTCACGTTGTCAGACAAATATTCTCTGTGCACATCTCAGAACACCAATTCGCATTACGTTCCCAGCCCATCTCATCAACCCTGCTATAATAATAATCCCAACAAACTTTGCAAATAATACAAATTAAAAAGAAATTCACTATGACACTTGCCCCACCCTCCTGCTACCACCCCTCCCTCACCACTCGCCCATCTTAAACCTAATTATTCGCATTCCCTTAGCAAGTTGGGCTCGAACACTCCCTTTCAACACGTTACCAGCAGTCACTATGAACGTCAATTGGTTGCACTGTGGAACGCGACAGCGGTACTGCTGGTAGCTTGGCTCACCGCAGCAGACAACAGCAGTCAACAAGGAATGTGTAAAAGCACGAGGGTCTCATATCAATGGATTTGCCTGTCCACTGGGTCGGCAAGTCTGATGAACTGGAAGAAACAATTCAGGCGAATGGGATTGACATTCATGTGGATTCATATATATGTAATGATTTATCGAATATGTTCGGATTAAAATCATAAACAACAGAAACATAGTGCGTGAACGGAAGCAAACGTTGCTGCAGGGCTACGGCAGCACACGGCGAGGCCAATGGACTGTGAATATCTGCTGTGCACAGGGTGAGCGGGCACAGGCATCTCCTTCCGGTCATAATTCTTTTCAAACAGCTGCCGAAATGCAGAGGTATCTGGTCACATGATTCAAGGTTAATGACATAGTGAAGATACTGGGCCTGCTGAGGAAGTTACTGAGGAATATCGGGAAAACTGGGCCACGGGATAAATATTTTCACTTAGGAGAGAATGACAGAAAGATGGAAAAATACACAATACGAAGCTTTGTATTCCCCATGTCCTATTGTAAGAGCGATTATTCCACGAAAGGTAACAAGGACGGAACACGTAGCACGCATAAAGAAAATAAAAATACACACATTGCCTGATACAGAGGGGAAAAAAACGTGACAGTGCAACAGGCCAGCGCTGCAAGAAGTACGCCGATATCATCAGACTGAATGGCGCAGCACAACAACCTGTCAATAACCGTGATTCACAAACATTATAAACACATCAAAAACAGCGGTTTACAGAATATCTGGCACAGGCCTCCTAGCATTCATAAAATGGAAAATTCAGTGATAAAAACTTCAATCATAACAATTACAAATCAAAAATCCATTTACAGGAAAACAGAGAAAACAACAGTGCTGCTGCAATGTTAAGCACAAACAAATTCCCCTATGCATTTTATCTCGAAATTAAATTGCACGTCATTATTATGATTTCGCTTAGCTATTGACATGTGTAGGCCCTAACACATCTACCAGTGTTCGTTGTTTTCCAATACGTATCACGTACGAGTAGTATAGAGACGTGCAAGATCCACAAGATCAAATACTGCTGGCAGTCGGGCAAATGATGCAGTTTGTGTCGTTAGAAAGGGAACTGTACATCTACAACAAAATATAACGTGTATCTGTCCTGCATTACCCAACACAAAAAAGTATACCGCTCTACGTGTCGCACCCATTTCGTCGTTCATTTGGCCGTCACAGTTCATATTACAAAGCTTACAGTTACGGAGTTCTCTGACCCTCCGGTGGCCTAGCCCAGTGTTTCTCAACTGCCGGGCCGCGGTCCGGTATCGGGCCCTGGCATCACTTATACTGGGCCGCGAGAGATCCTCCTGAAATTCATAACTAATTTAAATGCAATTTTACATTTGTCAACATGCCACACCGTACACATAAGTGTACTAACATTCTTTATTATTATGCCATAATTAATTATTAATACTTATGTTAGTTTAATGTATGAACTTAAAAATTTGGAAAGCTACTGACGAGTAAATCTGTTGGGACCGGGCCGTCGTCTTATAATAATAATAATAATAATAATAATAATAATAATAATAATAATAATAATTTACTGGGCCGCCGTCTCACAGAGGCTGAGAAACACTGGCCTAGACTCGTCATTCATACAAGAAAGATCCTGTATTTAAATTTCGGTGGAAAGACCAGAATTCCTGACAAAACGTTTCCACCGCATTCGGTCAACGCAACCAGATTTCACGTAACCTAGGCACATGAAAAAGCGATCCCATTACAGGCCTGGACAGGCCCTGAGGGTTCCAGGAGGTTGAGGCTCTCAGATTTCAAGACAATCAGCACACGAAGGTGGTAAGGTCGTCGGCCCTACGCCCCGGCCGCTTTAACCCCAAGAAATATACCTGGTACTCATTTCTGTTAAGAGGCTGAGTCGACTCCAAGGCCATAGTGCGGATGGAAGGATTATGTCAATGAAAAATTCCAGTGACACCATCGGGAATCGAACTCTCGACTTTTCGGCTTGTAGCGCAGTGTCTCAAACAACTGACGCAAACGAAAAGACACCGTTAAATAATCATAAAAGGCGAAAACGCAGAAAAATATTTAAAATAATAGAAAATGTCCGTATTCAAAGCGGGAATCAAAGCAGCAATTACAGTTTTGAAAACAGTGACCACGAAGCACAAATTACGCGCATTGTAGCTGGAAATACATTTTAGCCTTCAAAATAAAACCGTAATAAATACCGGAGCTTAAGGGATAAATGCCCATTCCTGAACCTTGATCGTGTGTACAGTACAAGCTACACTCACCCTGTCCGCAAGCACTACCGACTTTCCTATACTACAATACCGTATCCTGTACACACGGACATACGACACTTCACGTTGACATACGATACCCACTGTTCCACCAACGCATACAGATGGCGTTAACGCCCATCTAAATCTGTGTGACAAGCTGAATCCAATGCAACGACATCATTCTGACTATTGTCTCACTTAAGAAAGCCCAACATTTGCTATACGGATGTTTCGGGAGTTGGTTTGTTACTTGATCGACACGCTGTTTTTGTTAATTTTTAATTTTACAAAGACTAAGCCGTAGTGTTTAGTGTATTTGCGTAATATTCAAAAGGTCCAGCGGTCGATATAATCGGCCACATCTAAACTATTTAATGTGCCTCTGGAGCCCAGATCGGACACAGGCAACCTCATTCTTGATGTTTCTAAATCTCGCACGCCATTAGACACAAACACAACCGAAAGAACTCTTCTGATCGGGTGATCAGTCCGTCGCAGAGGACGCTCCCTGCACAACACACAACCAACACAGGGGAGTATGCCCATGTCCTAAGCGGGGTTCGAACCCGCCATCCCAGCACTCAATAGACCGCAGATTTACGCTTCAGACCGCACGGCCAACCGGACCGGCCAAAATATATGTTCATAACACAAATATGTCGTGTAATGACAGTCTGTCACATGATGCAGAGTGCAGACAGTTGGTGAAATGTGATAGGTATCGCAAGCACGTCAGAAAACATCTAATGACACAGCTACAGCAGACATTAGTTGAAACGCATCAGATGAAGTCAACATTCTCAATTCTTCAAGAGAAATAACATACGTGTAAACAAGAACTAACGCAAAACGTCTCAGCACACCAGTACGTCAATATGTTCAATTATATACATTACAAACACGAAGTCATGTCTGGGTCCCTGGTTCCCACTCAGCAGTTTACTTTATGAGACACAAAGTGGTACTTTCATATAGCCTGCTTCCCTTTCAGGTTACACATCCCTGTGAGGAAGACAAACGGTTGCTGTTAGCCGTTTAACAGCCGTTAACAGTGGAACCTCAAATTACCAACCCAGCCATGCTGCAACAGCATACGGTAGACTGCTACACTTGTCTGTCTGTCTGTATGTGTCAAAGGTACAATTATTATAAACTGCATGCACAACTTCCAATTAGTAAGTGTACTTTACAATTACTGTGCAAAAAATACGGACTGCTTGCTTCTAAATCATAGCCTAATTAGTCATTAATTTTTCACAGTCGCTTGGCAAACGGTGTGTCTAGAATATGCCTATTCAAAACTGGGAGAGGAAAGTCGCTTATTATGGGGAGGTTTCCTAATTTGGGGAAGGGCATTATTTCATACCAGGAGGTATTGTGCTCTGTGCTTACGAATGCACAGCATTACGCAGATGAGGCTATCTTTGTAATCACATTATAAACGGTTAGTTGCTGAAGACTTCGATACTGACTGGGTGTCTTTGTTTTGGTGCGCTGTGAAATTTTTGCTTATCCCTAAACTGTGACTTATGAGCAGTTGAAGGTAAGTTATTTTTATGAGCTAGTTTAGTGCTCAGTTCTCTGTTATGTGTAATTTTAAACCCTTGCTTTGTTTCATAGGTACAAATTTCGGTCCTTCTGTTTTATTCACCCATTACCTCGTACACCTGTTTTCGCCTGTTTTGGGGAGGTCTGAAGAGCCTAATATGGGGCTGCCTATATTAGGAAGTCAGTACCTTGTGAATTATTCCTTCGGGGTTATACAATGTTACAGAAGGCTCGAAGTAAAAAAAAAATGAGACCCCGAAAGAATGAAGGCAGCTACTGAGGCTATGAGGAACAGGGAAATGGGCAGATACAGAGCGTCCAGAGTTTTCAACTTACCACAAACAACAACAGAACGTTATGTTAAAGACCGGCAGAGAAGCTCAAGTGAAGAATTAAAAACAAAACTGGGTAGAAAGCAAGTTCTTCCTTGTGAAGTAGAAAAAGATCTGACTGAGCACTGTCTTTTGATGGAAAGAAAGTTTTTTGGCTTGACAATGGCAGACGTCATGCGTCTCGCTTACCAACTTGCTGTCAGAAACGGAATTAAAAACCAGTTTTGCAAGAGAAATGAAAAGACTGGAATGAAGTGGTTGAAAAATTTCCTACGTCCTCATCAAGAAATTTCAGTTACAAGCCCTGAAGGTCTTTAACTCTCAAGAGCGAGGTGTTTCAATCCTGAATCAGTAGCTCAGTATTTTTAAATTTACGAACCCGCTATGTACACAATACAACATAATCCTGCAAGACTTTACAACTACGAGGCAACCGGCATAATTATTGTACAGCACAAACACACGAAAATATTAGGATTGAGAGGCAAGCGCAAAGATATCTTCTGTTCACTCCGCAGATCGGGGATCTCTTGTGACAGATGGCAACTGTATGAGTCCAACTGGACACTTCATTCCTACGTAACTTGTATTTCCAAGAAAATTTCTGAAACAAGAACTGATGAATGGCACACCGCCTGGATCAATCAACGCGTGCCATCACTCGGGGTGGATAAAGGGCGAGATTTTCACCCAGCGGTTTCATCATTTTATCAAACAGACACAGCCGACGAAATAAGCTTCTGCTATCTTAGTACCGGGTACCGGACGGGCGCTATTCAAACACAAGGAAGCTGGTCATTATATTAGCTCGAGAAAATCACGTTGACATCTATTGCCTTCAACCTCACACCAGCCACAAAATGAAACCCTTGGACCAAGCTTTCTACTGCCAAGAAATTGAAAAATAGGTCCGTTCGAACACAGGGCTAGTCGTCACCGTCTACCAAATTAGTAAACAATTCGGCAATGCATAACAGGTTCTGCAACAGGCGAAATAGCGGCTAAAGGCTTTCGGGCGACAGATCACTTTTCTTGTGACAAGAACATGCTCAGACCACACGATTTGCCTCTAGCCTCAGAGGACAAAGATGTTGCTCCTGTGAACTGCCCTGCTTTGGTGAAGACCAGCGATCAGCCATCATTCATTTCTGTTAATTTTTCGCCCTTCACTTCCGGTGAGGCTCTCCGGGCATCAGACATCAGCGATGTGCCAAGCCTGAACCTACAGCCATACACTCGAAGTGGAACAGCCAAGAAAATAAGGAGTTCACCTTACAAAACATTTGTTGGAGCAACTCAGAAAAAGGAAATCATACAGACCACTAAAATCCAAAACCAATCGGCTCGTGTCGAATGCTCTTCTTGGTCCTTCAAAAAGACGGAAGAGAAGGGTTTGCCGGGATCCAACTCCGCCTCACAATCCAACAGATTCGGGCACTGACCTAGTTGTTCCTTTCGCTGATGATTCGACTGAATGAGATGAGGAACAAGAAGGTGATTGTCCGTACGGTACTGGCCGTTCCTCTGAAGACCACAATGGAGAACAGTGGATACGATGTGCGAAATATTTAAGTTAGGCGCACACACTTTGTGCTGGTATTAAGATTTTGTTTGTAAGCCTTGTCACGGATAACCTCTGTTTTGTTCTTAGCTTGTATCCTGCGTATTTGTAATTTTTTAAATTATGTAATTATTCTTAGTCCTTTATGTGTAAATTATTCACCTCCCCAAATTAGGAACACATGTGCGCTTAGTAGGGGATATGAAGCTTTTACGGAAATGAATTTTACACACATTTTTCTTTTCCTAATGTACGATATTTATGTAACAACTGTCTCTTCATTAATCAAATAAAGTTATGTTTGTGTGTTGAAAAGTTTTACGACTTTTTCCTAAGTTTAATGACAGCGTTTTTTAATATAAAAAAGAACCTCTCCATAATCCAGACACAATATTTTCATGAACGGAAAACTTACAAAAGTACTACGAAGCACTTTAAAAAAAAAAAAGAAAAAAAGTACAGCTTGTTAACAATGAAACACCGAAAGTTTAAACTGTTCATCGCGACTTCAATATCAATAATTACACAGAACTTACAAGATTCCCATTATTTATCAGGAACGCATTGTGAATAACTGGCACATTAGAAAGCAACCAGCAGTTCTATATAAAATGCAGCAGCAAGTGTTCACATCTGCAGTGCCATCGCTACAGTCAAAACTGAACTGGAAACGAACAAAATTCCAATGAAATGAGACGCAGCGAACACTTCGGCCGGTGGTAACGACACCCAAATGGCTTCACAACATTTATCGATATTCAGCAGTATCGACGTTTCGCTTGTATCCGACTTACGCCAAGGCATTAAACAGCGCCGTTGTTCTTGTATAAGAAATTTTTGTACTATTTCTCTTGATTATTTTTTAGGTAAAGCAGCACCTAATGCAATGTCAGTAGAACATAATGTTACGTTCTGTTCATGAAAAATGTCCCATAACTGAACAAAAAAGTGAGACAAAATGTCAGATTGATAAACATATTTGAAAAGCCCTCGCCATATAAGTCTAATAGAAACTTCCAACTGACAATATGTTCTGAACGGAATACATTCGGATGAAATAGGAGACTCCTAACATAAGTTAAATATGTCTCTGGACGTAAGTATACTAAAGCTGTTTACTGCCTCATAATCTAAATACACACGTACAACTAGATCTCCCTTCGATAAAATCTTCTTCGCCTCCTATTGCAATTAGAACAGTGCCGCAAAACAAGACGCAATCTGAGCATGTCTCATGAAATGGAAATCGTACTGTGCGTTTATAGTTGTTTGGCTTTATAGCGATACGATTATGCTCAATAAAAGTCTGTCACTTTTGCAACAGAAACTGCCAACATTTTGAGACAGGGAGTCTGAAATTAAGTGGCTTGTACAATTACGTAACGATTCGTGACGGCAGCTGTTGCTACTCTTGCGCCAAAAGACAAATATTTAAAATGAAGGATAAGCTTGTGTGCTAGCCCTGATAGTTAGTATAAGCCTACACAATCAGCATGGGCTCGGTAGCTCAGTCGGTATAGCGACTGGCTACGGGCTGGACGGTCCGGGGATCGAATCCCGGTGGCGGTGAGGTTTTCCGCCGGGCTGCCGGCTGACAAGTTGTGCTTCAGCCGGCATCCCGGATACCACCCCAGCCGAACCGCACCCTAACTCCAACACACGGCAATCCAAGAACAATACAGCCAATGTGGTAGTTCAACAACATAGTCGCAGACTCGTGAAGATGGACATATTAATGTCCGAAACATGTTGAGAATCTAAGAAGTAAAGTAAATATAACAAGTGACATCTAGTTGGTTTTTTATTCTTCAACTATCACAATGATGCACAGTCCGGTAAATATCAAACATCATATTGTTGTGTATTCACGGTATATAATACATTATACAAATTTGTTACTACACAACGGGATGGCCTCTGTCAAAATTTCAAAGAGCACTCTGACTAAAAATCAGACCTACAGTTTCGTGGTGATTCTTCAATTCAAGTAAATCAATATCCTTCATGATTATTGCACGGGTTATATTAACGCTGTAACTTCGCACTAACTAATTTCAACACTATGTGTTCGCCTTTAATGTGTGTTCATATAACCACGATGACAAGACTCACAGCCGACTACGGACAGGACGAAGTTCAACGAGCAACGTGAAACTGTCTGACATTCCACGCTTCTTCATGCTGATTCCTTTAACTTAATTTAAAGTTTATGTGACGCAGGAAGACGTTTTACTGACAAGTCGCTGAACAAAATGTAAGGATGACCAAACGCACGGAGAGAAGGCACAGAACGGTCACCTTTCGTATTTCTTCTGCAGAGAGAACCGCACATCCGCATTTAACTAGGACAGCGTACTCGGCGTCATGGTTAGGCTACGAGCTAGAAATCCCAGAAGTCGCGGTTTGATTTTCGGCAGAGGCAAAAGATTTCTGTCGTACGTAAAAGTTCCAGACCGGTTCCCAGCCCATCTAGAATACAATTCAAACGGCAAAGCTTTTGATTTGGAGGTAAAGCGGCCGAGGCGTGAAGCTAACCACCCACTTCTATCCAGTGCCGAGGTCCTCCGACTCCTCCGGTATGCCTTCATAGCGCGCATACGGATTATCTTACTTTCCATCGGAAAGAAAATCGTGCCAAACGGGCAAGAAAGAAACACACTAAAAGCATGTGAAGAAGGTGGCGAGAATAAAGAAGTGGACCTACGAGGCAGTAAGTGGTAGTGGGCAGGAAGAAACTGCATGATAAGGAACTTCACAACAATGTTTAGCATCAAGCATTCATACGATGAGCACAAGGAAGATAAAATTGCAAAAAGAGTATGAGAGAAAATATAGACACATACAAAACTTTGGTCAGAAAACCGGAAAGTAAGGGTCCTTTTGTAACAGAGACGGAACACGACAATGGATCGAAAGGAAATAAGCTAGATGTCAACTGGATTCATCCGAATCTGGAAACGGTCCAATATCAGGCTTTTGTGCACGAGACAATTAACTACTGCGTGCCATAAAAGGCCGTGAATTTCTTGAATACTTCAGTGACTATGTATTTATAAGGAAGTAATCTGCTCCACGGAGTTAATTAGCTAATAAGTTGGAAACACCGTTAAGACATTCGGCATATCGTTGTTCGGCTGCGGCACGCAGATAAATCCTTAATGAACTATTCCCCTTTAATTCACAGAGTTAATTAACGGTCTCGAGTGATCAATTTGATACTTAGCGTACAGGGTACTTTCAAGTGATTGGAGGCATTAGTAACCTGAATAGCGTACTGATTAAAACAGATCACTCAGTAATGTGTGAGGTTTCTTGAACTTGGGAGAGTCCTGACAAAAGTAATTAATAACAAAACTTTGAGCATTAAGGATACGCGTGACAAGAATCTGGCAAAGCACAGAGTGGTTGAAAAGAAATGGACTGGGGTTAGATTCTGTTTTTAATGTCCACATTAGCGATATTCTTACAGACGGAATTTCCTGTGAACTACAATTCGTTTCACACGTCAAGATCCACCTGTAGCTACACTCTCCTGTTTACAGTAGATATGACAGTTAGCGATAATTTACAATCAATTTAATTCGCTCCCACTTAATTTACCACTTTTAACAGAAATACTTTCATACATGTCGATGGGACAGAAGTTTCTGGAGCCTCCATATGTGTGTGTGTGTGTGGTAGCATGTACACTACGTATGTAACCTACGTATATGTAGATGTGTGCGTATGTATATATGTATATATGCATGTATGTATGTACGTACGTACGTACGTATGTATGTATGTATGTATGTATGTATGTGTGAATGCATGCATGTATGTATGTATGTATGTATGTATGTATGTATGTATGTACGTATGTATGTATGTATGTATGTACGTATGTATGTATGTAAGTAAGTTTGTACGTATGTGTGTATGTATGTATGTAAGTTTGTACGTATGTATGTATGTACGTATGTATGCACGTACGTACGTACGTATGTACGTATGTATTTGTGTGTATGTGTGTGTGATAGTATGTAAACTACGTATGTATGTATATAGCCTATGTATGTATGAATATATGACGCAGCGTTAAAATGCAGAGAGATTGTGAACGACGAATGGGAAAATAAGTGGAAATAAATCAGGCAATGTACGTATAACGTAACGTTGAGGAACGTTCGCGAAACCGTTGTTGCAATGGGAATGAAGTAAGTTTTACGCATTCTCAGTATGCGTCTTTAGCCTTGCTTAACCAGAACGCAACGCGCATGCGCCATATTACATTGTCATCTGTAGTCTGTCCCGCTCTACCATATTTTTCCACATTCTATCATAAACGGTACGATTTTCGGAGAAAATATTACTGAACACAAAACGCGTGTTTTGGTTTCCACTGCAACTTTCGTCTGAAAAGTCTCACATTATGTGAAGAAGTCAACAAGATATTATCACAAATATACACGGGTCTTCACGTAAATGTCCCGTTATTCTTGTCAGATTTTAATGAAAATCGAACTTTCTTGAAAGATTTTCGAAAAATACTCAAACATAAAATTTTATAAAAATCCCTCCAGTGGAGGCAAGTTGTTGCAAGCCGACGGAGAGACAGACAGTCATGATGAAACTAATAGCCGTTTTTCGCAATTTTGCGAACGCGCCTAAAAGCCAAGTGCTGTATTTTAATGCACGTGGTCAGTTCAAAGACGAGGCTAAGGCAGGGACGAGGGAAGAGGTGTAGTTGCACTCGCAGGAAGGACACGGGAATTCATCTACAAAGCGTCCACCCAAACGATCCTTCCACTTAATGGTTACAGGGGTCCCTTTCTTCAGGGTTAATGCGGTGGAGCGTGGAGCTGCCCAAACGTCATCTAACAATGAGTTTATGAGTTAACGCAGCAACATCTCCACTACAACATGCGCCTTCATATCGAGAACAGGGTCAAACGGTACGTCATTACTCACTTGGAGGGCCTCAGGAAAACAAAGCAACAACTTAAGCAACGTTAGTCGAGGAAGATATTCGATCTAGAGACATCCCAAGTAGAAAGAGGAACGCCAAGTACAAAGTACAGGGTTATTCGAAATAAATGTCAGGGTTTTAACAACTTGTCATACACAGTACACTTGAGATAGGAGTATATGTGTTTTTTTTATTTAATAGAACAACACTCCAAGTTTTTGTTACATACCTTACAGGTGGTCTATATGTGCACCCTTTGTGATTCTACAGACATCAACACGGTAATCGAGTTCGTTCCAAACTGTTTGTAGCATGTCGGCGGTGATGGTCTCAATGGCGGTTCTGATTCGTATCTTCAGTTCCGGGATACAAAGGGTGCACATATAGAGAACCTGTAAGGTATGTAACAAATGCTTGGAGTGTTGTTCTATTAAATAAAAAATACATATACTCCTATCTCAAGTGTATTGTGTTTGACAAGTTGTTAAAAACCAGACAATCATTTCGAATAACCCTGTATTTCAACAGCAAGGGCTAGTATAGTATTCCCGTAAACTAGATGCCCTGCACACGGTCAGATTTCCTTCCCACAGACTCAGCCAAATACGGAAAGTGGAGTGGCCACTGCCGACTGTTACTGTTCAAGACAGCTCAAATCCAAATGGAACCGGCTGTTTGGAGATGCTGCAGATGACATTTCGTTCTAACAACACGAATCCACATGCTGCTGTTTTCATTCCTGGACTATGGTGGCGTGAAAGACACACCGTTCAAACCTGAACATTATCTCTCTTATTCAGACAGTACCATTTCTTTCAAGCGAGTCAACCCCGTTGTGCTGCAAACAATCACAAACACAGGCAGAATAAAGACAAACAAAACTTTGAATGTTTTATTGCTAAGGTGTTTCATTCACATAGCGTATCTTAGGAACAACAACATGTTTCGGCCTTTTCTCGCCATCATCAGGTTGATCATTTATTCCTTTCGAGGCAACCATACAATAAGCAATATTAAGCCTTTTGTCCCTAATGAGATCTCGTTTCCATCGATAAAATTTTCATTTTCATTTTTGAATATAAACAGTCGAATAAAATTATTTTGAAATTTAAAACAGTTACAAAAATTATAAAACTCAGACCGTGTAATTTTGGAGAGGGGGGCATCACACTTAGGGAATACATTGTTTTACTATGTTATTTCGCCTTTGGCGGAGTGATCGAATCATGCGTGGTGTTGTAGTAATTGAATTCTAGAAGAGGGTATGTAGAAACGGGTGTTTCGTCGTCTATGGTAGTAGTCGCCAGCCGAAGTTGGGTTCAAAAACTTATGTAGATATACTGGCAGGGTGAAAGCAGGCTCGTTAGAAATAAAAGGCTTAATATTGCTTATTGTATAGTTGCTTCAAAAGGAATAAATGATCAACGTGATGACGGCATGGGAAAAGGCCGAAACATGTTCCTAAGATATGCTATATGAATACAACACCTTAGCAATAAAACATTCGAAGTTGTGTTTGACTTTACTCTGCCTGTGTTTGTGACTACCATTTCTGTTGCAATTTCATTCCGTCTCCTTTATAGAAACACTACAATGCATGCCAGACGCGTATTTCAGAACGAAACAAACACAAGTCTCCCGCCTCTTCTCACTCCGAAGTGACGGACTTGACCGCACAATGCAAAAGCGCCGACAGGCTGCCCTGTGCCATGCGCCGGAACATGCAACGAAATCGTCTCATGATTCGGTTACAAAATGCAGATATAAATTTCAAGAACGGTCTGTCACAGCTAGTTTCGTTGCTGTGATTCACAATGACAGAACAAAACGGACTGAATTTATACGCAAGGCAAATACTTACCGGTCATTACAACAACAGCCCTTCGCCACATAGGCTTCGTGAGAAGCAAACACAAACCACGCACGTTCTTTATTCCACACCAGAGATGTCGTAATTTCAAATACTATGCTTGATGTATTAATATAACAAGTCCTTGGACTTGACGTACTTTCAAACACCCTCATTTACTCCTGAATCGATACTAATGTAGTTTTCGCCTATTTTGGGGCATGGGGGGGGGGGGGGGGGGGGGGAGGGGGGGGGGAAAAAAAAAAATTTGTTTTTTTTTTTTTTCTTATCCTCCATCATCTTCCCCTTTTTTTTTTTCATACCCATCCCCCTCAACTACCCAAACCCCAACTCTT